>OBWV01001452.1_pt1 | contig 9878 bp, 13 predicted proteins | sample 1495351 | NCBI WGS metagenome assembly OBWV01 (sample SAMEA2580122, study PRJEB22360) | human gut metagenome | biome: human gut; feature: human-associated habitat; material: faeces | place: Denmark | collected 2008/2010 | reverse complement strand
ATTATATATTTTTATATAATTTTATTCGTTATATCTTTTGAAATTTCTATAGCTTTTTTCAAAATCTCTAATTCTTTGGATAGGTTTTCAATCTTTTGTTCTTTTTCGTGAATCTGTCGAAGCAATTTTATAATGTTAACATATAAAATCGGCATTTCTGCTTTAGAGCTATATGCAAAAAAAGTTCGTCGTTTGATATTGGCCAAATCACAAAATTCAGACAAGTCAACTCCCAGTTCGTCAAGCGCTCGTATAAAATCTTGTCTCTTCATCATATTTTGTTTTTTCATTGTATATTATTGATCTCTTCCAAATAAAATATAATATGCCGTTTTTGTTCGGCTTCTAACGTATAGGCTTTAAGAAGCTTTTCAAGCTCTTCATTTTGTTTTTTGACATCTGCAATGTTCCTTTCTATGGCAGGTATTAAATTTCCCTCAATCTCTGCTGTAGCACTATCTATAGTAGCCGAAATTTGACTCCTTGAGCCCACAAAACCGTTAACAATATCGATAGTGCACACACACGCTACGGCAGCAGCCGAAAAAAAACATAAACACAAAACTATCTTTTTCATCTCGTCGCCTCATTATCGAGAAGTAATTTTAGCTTTTTAAAGTTAAAATTAATATTTTCTTGCTCTAGAGTTCCATTTTTGAGCAACTCGCTTTGATTCTCCAGTAATCTTCGTTTCGTCTCGCAGTTCTTCGCAATCTCTTCCGCTTGAGCTAAAATGCGATTGTAATTTTGGATAATTTGGTTATTTAATGCCCTAATCTTCGCATCATATTCGGCAAAAGCTTGAGTTATGCCGTCTTGCGCGCTACTGCTCCATATTGCACCGAACGTCAAATTTGCGAATAGCAAGACGCTTAATAATATTTTTTTCAAATTTCACTCCTTTAAATTTGAAAACTGTCCGGGTATTTCGGCTCAAGCGGGCGATAGCTTTGATCCGCTTTTTTGCCGCATTTATCGCACGTCATTTCGGGGATAACGTTGTGATGAAAATTTTTATCGTCATATCCATTTTTTTCAACTCTGAAGCCACAATGCTCACACTCGAAAATAGCCTTAAAATCGCGTCTATACTGACTTATTATCTTATAGATTCTCATTTCCCAAATCCCCTTGTAGCGTCTTTCGAATTTATGATGTCTTGCAGAGAATTGATCATATTTTGATTATATTGAATTTCCCTTTCTATCGTGTCTTGAAGCTGTAAAATTTTCTGCCCGGTCTCTAAAATATCCTTTGATTGAAGCTCTAAATTTTGATGCGCGGTATTGATCTTTGAAACGATCTCTTCGATTTTTGAAAAAGTCTCCGTATCGAGCTTTTGAAATTGTGCCAAAGATTTATTGCCAAGTTGCGCCCCTAACCCCCAATCTATACAACCGCCGCAAGCTCCGCCCGGATTTACGCTGACATTTATATCCTTATACCCGCCCGGATTATCCGGTTTCGTTTGGTTATTACCACCGCTCTGCTTCTCGGCTTCTTTTGCCTCTTTGTCTTTATTGATCTCTTTCTCCGGGTTGCATGTGCCGGATTGTAGTTGTTCCCTACTAACCTTCATAGCCTCTATCAACGTTTCGTAGCATATCGTAGAGGAATCTATGCCATTCTCTCCATAGTAGCTCATATTACAATTCGATGTAGCTATATCGCCCCTGCGTCGCTTTGTTCCTTTTTTTACAGGCATACTAGCCCATTCCTGTGCGGCTTGTAAGGCGGCCTTATCTATATCTCCATTTCCATAAAAATAGCTATGCAATGCGCTTCTTTTATATTTCGTCAGGTAATCGTCAAATATACGATCTTGAAGCTCTTTGCTATAGGTTTCAAGCGGATTAAGACTTAGGTATCGAATGGCCTCATTCAACACCGGAGCATCGGTCGTATTTATTATTTGGTATGCACCCACGGCGTTCATAATACCTTGCTTTTGCTCTTCTACTATGGCCGCTAGCGCCATATTGGTTAAATTCTTACCGTCGCCGCTAATATGGCTTACTAAGTATCTCTTGCCTGAGGAATTCGTTTTATACTCATTCCAAGCGCCATAGTGGCCACCGGATTCTTTCTGCCTGATAAGTTTTCCGAAAGGAGTGCGCGATACTTTGCATATCTCTTCCGCAAAACATACGGAAGAAAATAGTAGCAAAGACGCTAGCAAACATTTTTTAAGGTTCATCTGCCCCCCAAAATCCGGATAATCTCCTTATCCGCTCCACTACTTTTTGCATATGCAAGTAAAGAATTCCACTGATGACCCCTACCGTCATCAATTGGTTCGTTAAATTTAAAATCTGTCTTTTTGAGTAGTTTTAGACATTTAACAGCCTTGTGATCCACTATATCAACGGCAAAATTATAGGTAGTGCTTAGAGTGCTAAAACTGGTAAGATCCATACCCAATCTTTTCATCACCTCAAGCATCCCTGCAAACCCATCCTCATCGTCTACGGCTATAACGGCTGAAAAAGCGCTAGGAAGCGTCGACCAAGCAAAATCTTTGTCCATCTGCGCCGCCTCTGCTCCACTACTAGCCGATTCTATACTTTCTTCCATATTGCGAATCTCAATGAGATGCTTTTTAAAGATCGGTGAATTTGATTTGATGCCGTCAAGTTTGCCGGCTCCTGCTACACTCAAAACTATGGCGCACGCCGCCAAAACATTTAAAATTTTCATCTTATCTCCTTGTCATAAATTTTTAAGCCAAAATATCGTTAAGTTGCTCTTTAAGCTCGAATAGCTCGCTATTGTCTTTCGGCTCCTTCGGCTCATAGCCGGCTTTGATAAGCCGATCGACCTTCATCTCCTTATATTTATCCTTTGCTATCATTTCTATTGCTTTGATAGTATCTTGATCGAGTAGCGAAGCATCGGCCAATACGTCCTTGAAATAGCCCCTATAAGCATCCAACTCGTCTAGCAACGGCGGCAGCATACTAACTAAGTCTTCGGATACGGCGTCCTCGTCCTCCAAAGCCTGTTTGTAGTCCTCCATTTCGCTCACCAGCAGTTCAAATTTATTGCCACGCTTGCTAGGCGCACGTTTATAAATATCGTTTATCGCAGCCATAACTAAAGGCCACTTTACCCTGCTTGCTTGAACTTCGCCCTGTTTATTTTTAAGATCGCAGCTATCGGCTATCTCGAATTTGATCTTTTCGCTAAGATCCTTGAGGCGAATCTCCAAATCCGCCTTTTCGCCATAAAGCCTTGTTAGGCGTTTAAGCAGGTCTTTTGCCTGCTCGATCTGATCGTTATTTAAATTTTCCATCGGAACTCCTTTTAAAAATTTTCATCTTCTTGTTTTGTTAATTTGATTGCTGAATTTGACTTTAGATTTTCTCTAAGCTTCTTATCGGTTTTAGCGTTTAGCTCCGATAGAAATTTCAGCACAAAGCTATCAAAGTGCCTTCCATCTCTGGTGAGATTGAACACGAATTTGTAATATATCGTGATAGTAGCCATATAGATTAGAGCGGTGAAATCAAACGCGAGACCGCTCTTATGAATCAGATAGAATATCAATAATGCAAGTATATTAAAACCCGTGCAAATAAGATATACCACGCCCAATTTCAGTCGGTACTGCTCTTTATAGATTACGTTGAGTATTCGTTTTTTACGTAGTTCGTCATCTTCTTGCATGCTAAAAGTCCTTTTCGGCACGAATTAAAAAGCCATTAAAAATTAGCTGTAGAAATTTATCCAGCTCGAAAGCTAAATTTATTCTGATCGACAGTAGATCTTTAATAAGTATTTTTTCCTTTATAATTGTCGCATATTGCGCCTCATGCGTAGGAAATACGTCCGTGTGTTCTCTAGTCAAATCTTTAAGCGCGGAGGGTGAATTTGCAAAAAGCCCGCTAGCAAAAACCAAAGCTAAAGCTATTCTTTTCATAATATTTATCTCCTATGCGTTTTGCGTCTTATCGAATTTTTGTTCTCTCGATTTTCAAGATCCAGCTTATCTTCGCTAGTTTGCCTTCGAACTATTATCATATTTTTGAATAATTTCTAAATTCATAGGACACTTTCGCTCAAATCTTTAATTTCAGATAATTCCAAATTGCAGCCTTTACTTTCAAGACAAATTTCTATATCTTTGCCCTCTTTGAAGTATCGATGTAATAAATTATAGTTGTTCAAACCCCTACTATCATTTACAATGCTAAATTTAATTTCATTAAGATCTTTATCGACACTAGGTGACAAAAACAAATTCAAACGACCACTGGCAAAAGTATATTGCTGGTTAAATATAGTAAAAGATATATCAATTTTATCGGTTGATACAAAACGCGCATATTTGACTACTTCATCAAAAACTTTAATAAAAAGTTTCATATTTTATCCTTTTTTTGTCTTTGTGTTAAATTCATCAATCCGATCTCGATTTACCTAGATCAGACAAACTCAAGCTCATCAAAAATTTATTAGTTAGTTTTTACCTCATCTTTTGCTCCTTTGTTATTTTTTACTCACGTTACTATCTAAATTTTGCGCTTTAGCTTTTTTCTCAACCTGCTTAGCTTTTAGATCCTCAATTTTAGCCTTTGATAGCTCGACGTCTCTATTTGCTTCCTCAAGCTTTCTTTCGGCCTCTTTGATCTTGGCTTCATCTCCGCTTTGTTTAGCCCTCTCAAGCTTCATTCGCGCCTCTTCCGCCCTCTTATAGGCTTTTTTATTGAGTTCCTTAGCCTTTATCATCTCGTATTCCTCTTTGCTAACCTCTTTGAGTATCGGATCTACCTCCCCTGTTTCAGGATTTCGTCCTAAGATTCTATCCATACTTACATAATCGCCACTATACAAACCAATATCGCTATACCAATCATTACCGCCTTCAGCCATTTTATGCCCAAACAAAAAATTTGCGGATCCCAAAAGGAAAAAACATACTAAAAACAATCTTTTCATCTCAAACCTTTCATTAAAATTTTATAGCAATTATACCATAATTTCATAGAAAAATACAATTTTATTGTGATATTTTACCATTAAACGGTATTTTATTACCATTTAATGGTATAGTTGTATCACAACTGAAAGCTGTATTTCTCCAACTTTTGCCCCAGCTGCTCCGTAGCAAACCCCGCAGCAGCGCTATCATTTAGACCGACCATTTTAAATAGCCAAGCCGGCGCTTTCAATATAATACTCCACATAATATACATCGAGCCTATCGCACCCACGATCTTTAAGATCACTTGAAACGTAGTGATTACGGCAGTAAGCCAGAATTGACTTTGCAGCTCTCTAAGTACATTGAGCTGTTCTACCGCATAGATCATAAATATATCATTAAAAAGCCCATAAATGAATATCGCAAAGTATAGAAATATTACAATCAATATAGGCCTTAGAAAGAGTGCGATACCCGTTACTAAAAACTCCGCTATCTTGTTTACCTTACCGGTCGTAAGTGCAAATGCCGTTATAAACGGCGTAACATAGAAGTACTTTGCAAGTTCTATTATGTAGCCCAAAAACGCTAATGCTCCAGCGACGATCGCAACCGCCAAAGGCAATGAATTTAAAATATGACTATATATCAAGGCCGTTAAAATTGTCGCTAAAACAAAAGACCCCGCTTTTACCACTTTCCCTAGAATTTTGCCTAGCAGCGGCATCTTATCGGTAAACATCTTAATCGTATCGTCGCTTAGAGTAAGGCCACTTAGTAATTCACCGGCACCAGGCAGCATCGTATAGCTTAAATTTCCCATTAACTTACCAGCGAGATTGCCGTCGGCTACCGCCGAGTCATCTATCCAGTTTGCAAGGACTTCAGGCATCCAGCTATCTTTGTTACGCTCTATCTGATTTATTTTTGCCCGGTCTTTACTAGCCTTTTCTATATTATTTTTGTTATCCTCGATAATTTTATTCGCAACGGAATTCTCTTCTATTGCGGATATGTTTTCAATTAAAATGACCATTCCGGGCAATATCGTCGAGTTAATCCAGCCTAATTCGTTTTGTCTTCGTTCTATGCTTTCATCGATCTGTCGAAGGTTGGAATTTAGCTCATTATTTTTTAAATTTTTCTCAAGCGCTTCTAAAAATACTTGATTTTCTCGCCTAAGACTATAAAAAGACCTCATTCTATACTCTATATATTGACAACCGCTGAAAGCATACTTCTCATTTTCTATGCCTTTTGAATCGAGGTCAAATTTCTGTGTACCCTCCGGCGTATTCAGGAAACTTGGAATGTTTCTAAATCTATCTTGGCACTCCTTATATCCCTTCTCATAAGCAGAGATAATATTTGCATAATTTTTCTCGTTCTCCCGGTAGAGCTTTTCCTTCTCCCAAGTATATGCACCTACGCTGCCGTAAAGTTTTTGCATATAGCTTTGTGCGCCCACGGTTCCTATCTTATCTGCGAAGGTATTACTAAGCGAAGCGCCAGCGCGCATAATCTTTTGAATAGGCGTAGCCGTCATTCCGCTATCTTCCGGAATCGGCGTAAAAAAAGCGGCGAATGCCAGCACCGGAACCAAAAGAGTGTTTAGAATTTTCTGCTTTTCGTTCGAGCTTTCCATCTTATTATTCGCATTTCTAACGGCCATAACGGCAAAAAACCAACCGCCTATACAAACTAGCAGCATGTATTGCAATGCGGTATATACGGTTGACATATTAGTAAAAAGCGTTGCGTAATAGGCCAAATTGGCTTTATTGAGGTTATTTGCCGTTGCGGTTAGCTCACTCTTTCCTTTGATATCTACCGTATTTGTTCCATATATGGCGCTAGGATCTTTGAGATGTAGGATCCCGGTAGTTTTTGTTTGAGAAAAATCCACTACAGCCGGATCTAGGGTCACCACGCCGGCAAGGAAGCGGGTAAGCGTCATCTGCGCCGGCTTATAGCCCAAGCTTGACCTATATGGCTTAATATCACTCGATAAAAAACCATCATTTATCGTTTGATTGGTCTCATCGATGCAGGTGGTATTTTTCGTATTGGCATTAATGCCCAACGTATTACTAAAATCATCTTTTGGAACGATGATGCAAGAGGTAATTCCGCTTTGCGGATCAAATCCTACGACTAAAGCCTTAAATTTAGATCCGACTTGCCTACATTGCGGCTTACACTCACTTTTTATAACGTCGTCGTTTGTAACAAATAGCTCTTTTTCGTTAATTTCACCTTGGCTTATGACTTCATCGGCGCAGGCGCAGGAGATTAACAAAACCAAAAATAAAAGCATCCTTTTCATAAATCATCCTTTAGCGAATCAGCGCCTCTATCTCTTCTCGTGCGGCTCTTGAGTCAAATTTAGTATTCATAATGATCGCTTTTTCAGCCGTTAGAGCTATAAGATCCTTTTTCTTTTCAAGCTCTTCATTCAAATCGCTTAAAATTTTTGCCTCTACCCATATACGCTTATTGATCCTAAGAACGTTTTCGATCTTGACATCCTCTCTAAGAACATCTATATACTCTTTAGTAGGGGTAGCCAAAAACTCCCTGTTGAAAGCTAGTTTTAAAGCCAAATTTCCTCTATTGCGCATTTCATCTGTTAGATAACCTTGAACTTTTAAAACCTCCTGCTCTGCTATGGCCCTCATAGCGCTTATATCGGTAGTGTTTTTCAACCTATTGCTTAATATTGTGCTAAATTTATATGGGGAGAATTCTACGGAAGCTCTTGTTAAAGCCTCGACATTTAAAGACCTCATATTTTTAAACTCATCTATATTTGCAGGCGCTTTTGCTACTATATCATCGATAGTTACCGTATCGATATTCTTTCTACCTAAACTTTCGGCAATCCCCTTTATAAAATTCAACTTCTCTTGATCAAAATTAAGCATGGCCGTATTGGCGGGGCTCTTAGCGGCGATGATTTTTTTGAAATCTCCCGGCTCTCCCGGTGCATCGTAAGGCCTACCGCCTTTGCCTTTTTGACCCAAAATGAAAATATCGCTATCGCTGCCTCCTATACCGCCCATTCCCTCGTATTTGCTTCTATTGGCGCAATACTCTCTAATAAATTCGGTATTAGCCCAAATGGAGCTGCCTCTTCTGTGAAGCCCCGGGATATTCGGGGCTAGTGAACAAACATTTAACCCCGCCTCCAGATCCGGCACCAAACTACAAATATCATAATTTCTTCCCGATAAATCGTAACATCTGCCTATAGGACTTTCTCTGATCTTCTCTATCGTTTTTTGTAGAGCGTCTAGGCTGTCGTTAATCTGATCTATCGTTCCGCCTATACCGCCTCTTTGCGTTTTACCCGGATTGACTCCTTCAAGCGGATTAGCGATTGCTATACTACAAAACAAGGCCATAGCGATTAAAACCAACTTCTTCATCTCTCACTCCTTTTCTCTAAATTTAGTGATTCCATTTTATGCCGCCTCCCTCTTTTCCTCATCAAGTCCTAGCTTTTTATATAGCCTGTACGAATCCATCAAAAACTGCTTTTTAGGGATATACTGCGTAATCGGTATAGGGCTATTCATTAATTTTAGCTCAAATGAGATCTTTTTGCCGTATTTGGCTAAGCTGCTCTCCGTAGTAGCCGTCGCCCGGTACATCTTTCCGTCGTTAAAGACCATCATCTCGCCGTTATTCATACCGATGACCTCCTCATGCTTAATTGCATCTTCCTTTTCAACCCTGTAATGGTCTTCTGCACCTATTTGGCCTTTGATGCTTTCTCTTTTATCGACGTAATCCATATCAATAAAGCGCTTTTGTTTAATCATTTTATTGTAAAGTTCCGTGGTCTCCGGGTGAATATTTTTCATCAAAATATGCGTTCCCGTGGTATCGAAAATTTCACGTCTTTCCAAGCTCTCGCTGCCGACTATTTTTCCTACGGAATCTATTTGCGCCGGGGATTGGAATATAGGAATGATTGAAATTCCTAAGGCGCGTGATTTTGACATAAGACGACCGAAGCCTTCTATGATATATGATCCTATCTCGTCAAACCAGCAAATAAAAGGAATTTTCGGCTCCACTGCCTTTTCGGCCTTTTCGGCTGCCACCCCTTTTATTAAGCCTAAAATCAACTTTCCAAGCTGTTTTGGTGTAGTATCGCTTGCCATAGTAGGAAGCGTAACGAAGATAAATTTATTTTTTTGCACGGCTTCCCACATCGAGATTGTTGGTGTCTGCGTATTAAACACGCGACCGTAATCGCTTTTTAGACTGGTAATAATATCAATCCAAGCTTGAGCTGCCATACCGGCATCATAAGCTCCCTGCTCCCCGTTTGATAAAGCCTCTTGCATTCTTTTTCTAATCTCTTCGGGATCCGCTTTTAGAAATTTCTCAAATTGCATCGATAGTGCCGTGCTGATATAGCTCACAAAATCATCCAACGCATTGCTTAGATAGACTTTGTCACGGTAGAGTATGGCGCTTTCGACCACAGCGGCGAAGGGAATAAGGCGCGATAGCTCGGAAAAGTCTAGCTTTAGATTTTCATTATCGCGCTGCCAAACAAGTAGCTTGAGGATATTTTTCATAAACCCCTTCTGTTTGGCCTTCCACTCGTTCTCTTCGCCTTCAAGTAGCGCGATTAAAATTTCGTATAGCGCTTCAGCGCTGCCGCTTAAAAGCGGGTTGATCGTATGAGTATGATCCATATCCAAAAAATTTATATGAATAAAATCATCCTCACTGCCTATGGCCACAAAAAGAGCGTAAATTTCCTTTGCAAATTCAGCGGTGCCCTTACCGTCTACGCAAAGTCCTCCGCCATCGTTTAAAACGTGCTGCTCGATCATTCCTTTCATAAATACCGATTTGCCGGCGCCAATCGTGGCCATAATAAGCATGTGGCGCTTAAATTGCTCTGCACACAGCAGTAACGGCCGGACTATATTAT
>OBWV01001451.1_pt1 | contig 9888 bp, 9 predicted proteins | sample 1495351 | NCBI WGS metagenome assembly OBWV01 (sample SAMEA2580122, study PRJEB22360) | human gut metagenome | biome: human gut; feature: human-associated habitat; material: faeces | place: Denmark | collected 2008/2010 | reverse complement strand
AGCTTGAAGCCCCCGTCCGCCCGCTGCCCGAATGCGCCCGCCTGCCGATCGGCTCCCGTCCGGCCAAACGTGGCCTTGGAGCCAAGTCCCTCGACGATCTGCGTACCATTCCGTGGATCTTCTCCTGGGCGCAGGCACGCATCAATCTGGCCGCATGGTACGGCCTGGGCACCGCGTGCGAACAGTTCGGCGATTTGAACACCTTGCGTCAAGCGTATGAGGAATGGCCTCTGTTCTCCACGTTCATCGACAACATCGAAATGTCGCTGGCCAAGACTGACGAGCGCATCGCCAAGATGTACCTTGCCCTCGGAGACCGTGAAGACCTCAACAAGAAGGTCCTCGACGAGATGGAGCTCACCCGCAAGTGGGTGCTCGAGATCGTAGGCGACAAGTGGCCTCTGCAGCACCGCCACGTGCTCGGCCAGGCCATCCGCATCCGCTCGCCGTACGTGGATGCGCTGTCCGCCACTCAGGTGCTCGCCCTCGGCTCGCTACGCAAGCGCGTGGACAAGGAAGAGCTCACGCACGGACAGAAGGAGAACTACACCTACCTGATCCTGTGCACCGTGTCCGGTGTCGCAGCAGGCCTGCAGAACACGGGCTGATCTTCGGCTGACCGCCTGACAAAAGCGAGCGGGGAGGTTCCGTGCCGATAAACGGCGCGGGCCTCCCCGTTCGCGTCGCGCGGCCCTAGCCTGGCCGGCGACAGCGCACAAAACAGGCACGCAGGCCGAGCGACAGACTCCCAATCATCCGACGTAACCCGGCGCCTGTCCGCGTTTACCCACGCCGCGACACCGACAGCCATCGTGGGCTTATACAACTGGTTCGGTCAGACTTATATTCTCGGCAGATTGAGCCTAGTCCACATTTCTCTATTTCTTCCTCGTCCTGCTTATAACCCCAATGACAACCCTTTTGGTTACGGCTTTCCTTCATGACAAACTGTCTTGGAAGAAGATTGTTCGCATCATAGCGCTGTCTTACTGTTTGACCATATTGGGTGTATTTCTGAACGAGTTGTGTTGTTGACGGAAGACGCCGCACTCGAAGGTTTTTGTTCAGCGCCTAACATGCAGCACTAGCATACTTATCCTCAATCCACTCATGATTCAGTAACAACTGCATGACTCCTGAAACACAGACACATAGCGAAGCCCTCGTTTGTAACTTCCACGAGAGAGAACCTTTGCTATTTTCACTAGAAAATCACATCCTAAAGTGCACCCCTACTCATTTTCCATTAGAATACTCTTAATATCTTAATCATTGTCGATTGAGATTAAATTTTCACATGGAGGAAATTATGAAATCCAGAAGAGTTTTTTTATCTCCACAATTATCTCAGTTTGCCTATGCACAGTTATGACCACTCCAGCCTTTGCTGTAAATTGGTGGCAGGTTGGATGGATTGTCGCCAATAACGTCATCGACCGGGTAGTCAATCTCGATGGGCAAAGTTCAAATGATCAATATTCCACCTATATGGTTTCACCTTCCATTGTTTTCAACAATGGCACCAATGGGGGCGAATTCTATATGCGCCCTCAAGTCTCCAGCCGTGTGACCAGTTTCGAAATGCACGCGCATAGAGCTAACCCCGTCGATTTTGGAGCCAATATAGTTCTAGCCTTGTCCACAACCTCAGGCAAAAGGGTTATCAATAAAACAGTAGGGACAAACCAGTATGTCTCATACACCAGATCAAGCAGCGATGGCACCGGAACATGGGACGCTCGATGAAAACAATACATCACTCTTCTTTTTATTAGACAACGAATATATTGAATGGAAATTTAATGAAAATATCACCAACAAGTACAAGAAAGAAGACAGAATTAACCTTCATTTTAAAGTAATTACCGTGAAGCAATATAAAGGGATTACATTTGAGAGTATCGATTTCTTCAAAGATTCAAGCAACGGAATAAATAAACAAGGACCATACCCTTGCATCTCCGACTACCTAAAATAAGGAGAACAGTGCAGTACATATATCTCACAGCACTTGCCCTGCTAGGATTATGTATGCTTATTTTTCCAAGGCAACTCTGGAAAATAAGCAATTTCCTCTGGACTCAAAAAGGAGATCCGAGCAATCTATACACATCCTTAATGAGAATAAGCGGTGCCGCCTTTCTTGTTTTAGCTCTTATTCTTTTCATCTTCTGCAGACTGCAGTAACACCTACCTGATCCTGTGCACCGTGTCGGGTGTCGCAGCAGGCCTGCAGAACACCGGCTGATTGTAGCCAGTTTCTTTCAGGGTCCCCGTTCGCACTGCCGATCGGGGACCCTTTTTCATACCTATATCTGCCTTATATATGGCAGAATCGGAGCCTTGTCATGAGCCTTCTCGCTTATATATGGCAGACCATCATGCGAAAAACCCACTTCGGGGGTACATTTTTCCGGTTTTTCACCTTTGGGACTGCCATACATAAGCGAAATATCACCGGACAGAACACGAAATCTGCCATACATAAGCGAGATATCGCTCTATTTCCCAGCGAACGGTCAGACCAAAACGTATGATGTTGGCTAGCCTGAACAATGAGGGGTGGAGTCAATGGCAGACGAACTGTTTGTAGACCAGAACGAGGTCGAAGGTACGGCAAGCGGCGCATGGAGCCGCATGCTGGCAGGCAATCGCAGGTTTGCGGAAGGCAAACCGGAACATCCGAATCGTGGCGCCGAAGCACGCGCAGCACTTGTGGACACACACGCACCGGAAGCGGCCGTACTGAGCTGCTCCGACGCGCGGGTAAGCCCGGATATTATTTTCGATTCCGGTCTTGGCGACCTGTTCACGGTTCGCACGGCCGGTCAAATCATCGACGAAGCCGTGCTTGCATCCCTGGAATACGCGGTGACCGTGCTCGGCGTACGTTTGCTGGTGGTGCTCGGCCACCAGAATTGCGGTGCGATCAAGCAAGCTTCCAAGGATTACGAGGCGTTACTGCACAAACTGACCGCCGATGCCGAGGATTCGCTGATGGCCGCCGACAGCATTGCCGACATCGACGAACGCATCTGCGCTTCGGATTCGCTCATGATGCGCACCGTCGGTTTCTCAATCTGGCAGGCGCACGAGTCGGAATTGGAATCCAGCGAGGATTTCGAACGCGTGCACATCGCGCGCACCATCGAACTCTTGGTGGAACAATCCGAAGCGATCCAGCAGGCGCTGGCATCCGACAAACTCATGATCGTCGGCGCAAGGTACCAGCTGGACTCCGGCAAAGTCGAGGTTCTTAGCTTCTGAAACGGATTACAATTCGGAAAACGGAGATTTGCGAAACAGAGATCCAAAAAAGAACAATCCGAAGCTAAGCAATCTAAGAATAATTGAGAAAATCCAAGAAAATCAGGAGATACAGACACTTTGACATACCGCCCCGATAGAGTGGAACCATGTCTCTAGGTTTAAACATTCTCCTGATTTTCGTTTTTCTGTTGCTCGGATCGGTGTTCGCCGGCACCGAACTGGCGTTGGTCAGCCTGCGTGGATCGCAGATCGACCAGATGGAACAGGAGGATGCCCGCGGAAAGCGCGTCGCACAGATCGCGCGAGATCCGAACACGTTTTTGTCGACCGTGCAGATCGGCGTGACGTTGAGCGGTTTCCTTTCCGCATCGTTCGGCGAATCGTCGATTTCGCCTTATATTGTGCCGATCGTTGAAAGTTGGGGCGTGCCGACGAGTGTGGCCGCTCCCCTGACCACCATTGTGCTGACGTTGATCATTTCGTACTGTTCGATCGTGATTTCGGAGTTGGTGCCGAAGCGTATCGCCATGCAACGCAACGAGCAGATCGCGCGTGCCGTGGTACCTGCGATTCATGTGTTTGCGAAGGTGTGCAAGCCGATTATTTGGCTGATCGGCAAGAACACGAACATTATCGTGCGCTTGCTTGGTTTCGACCCGAACGAAACCGACAGCGAAGTGTCCGACGAAGAGCTGCGCGTACTCGTCAACACCAATACGAACTTGAGCAAGGACGAACGCACGATTCTCGACGACGTGTTCGACGCGTCCGAAACGATTGTGGCCGAAGTGATGCGCCCGCGTGCCGACGTGGTTTTTTTGGATGGCGATATGCCGATTGAGAAGGCGGCCGCATATGTGAGAGAAATGCCGTATTCCCGCTATCCGGTGACCGGCAAGGATTTCGACGATGTGCTTGGTTTCGTGCATGTGCGCGACCTGCTTGACATTCGCGATCCCGAGGCGAAGACGGTTGCCGACGTGACGCGCGAGGGCATTTCGCTGCCGGGCACGTCGAAACTGCTGCCAAGCCTTGAGCTGCTACGTAAGCGCGGCATTCATCTGGCGGTGGTCATCGACGAATATGGCGGTACCGACGGCATCGTCACGTTGGAAGATATGACGGAGGAACTGGTCGGCGATATTCGCGACGAATATGATCTGCCGGAAGAGAAAGGCGGCGAACGCACGGAACGTACCACGTTCGTCAATGGCGTCGCCACGATCGAAGGCGGCATGACGATTGAGGATTTCGCCGATTTGACCGGTATTGAGCTGGAAGACGGTCCGTACGAGACGGTTGCCGGCTATTTCCTGGCGCATACTGGAAAGATGGGCGAAATCGGCGACGTGCTGCCTTCCGACGACGGTTATGACATGACCGTCACGCAAGTGGATGGCCGTCGTATCGAAACGTTGGAAATCCGCAAGCATACTGTTGACGTCGATGCTGCGAAAGCTACGAAATAATCAAAAATAAAACGAAAATAAAATGAAAATAAAACAGACTTGCGATTATGTAAATGCTGATTTTTTACACAATCAACATCAGTAATCGCAAGTCTGCTCTGTTATTAAATCCGCTGAGTTATTGCAGATTCAGCCGCGCAGCATGGGATGGCATTCGTCGTTCCACCATGCAAGCTGCGCGATATTGGCGCGGATATGCTCGCAGGACGCATGGAATTTGGCCTGTTCGCTTTCGGTGAGTGTGGGACTGAGGACTTCTTCAACGCCGTTCGCTCCGATGATGCACGGCAGGCTGGCGTAATTGCCGCTTTCGCCTTGTTCGCCGGTAAGCAGCGTGGAGCAGGCGGTCGCATAGTGTTCATCGCAGAGCACAGCCTGCGTAAGGCGTGCCGCAGTGGCTGCAATAGCGTATTCCGTGCACTCTTTGCCGGCGTACACGCGGTATCCGCCTCGACGGGCGTCCTGCTCGGTTTCGTCCTTGTCGAGGGCGAATCGTTGCGGATCGTCTTGTGCGAGTTGATCAAGCGGCTTGCCTGCGATGTTCACGTTCGACCAATAGGCGAACTGCGAATTGCCATGCTCCCCCAGCATGTATGCGCCGATTGATTTCTGATCCACGTTGACGCGTTTCGCGATGGCGTTGCGCAGTCGTGCGGAATCCAACGCGGTTCCCGTTCCGATTATTTTGCGCGGATCATAGCCGGTGATGTGCCAGATTTCGGTTGCGACCACATCGCAAGGATTTGAGATGGTGATGATCACACCGTGGAAGCCTGCGTTGAACAGTCGGGAGATCCAGGTGCGTGCAATGTCGGTGGTGACGAACAGTTCGCCGTCACGATCTTTGGCGCTGGTTTTCACGTCGCCGGCAGCGTTGATTACCACGTCGCAGTCGGCTAGCTGCTCGTATTGCGTGCCGTAGTTGCCGATCACGCAGTTATGCGGATAGAAACCCAACGTGTCACTTAAATCCTGACATTCGCTGACTACTTTTTGCTCGTTGATGTCGCACAGCTTCAGTTCTTCGGCCAGTCCTGCGGAAAGCACGGCATTTGCGACATGCGCGCCCACGTGTCCGATGCCGATAATGCCGACTTTTCTCAATACAGTCACAATCGACCCCTCCCTCACTTATTCGATCTTTCTGCGTGGACTGTTTGCACGCAAACGTTTCAGTCGTCACGATTGTAGGCTTGCAAATCGCGGATGTTAAGCGTTCTGTACATCTTATGAACAAAAAGCTATACGAATCACCTATACGTCGTTATCAAACGTGCGTAAGCCGTGGCTAGTCATTGCAATCCGCGCAATGTGACGGCAGTGGCGTGATATCGCAAGTATTTCAACATCACAGGCAACGCAACAACATCGCCCTACGCAAGCTCATCGCAGCATGGCAGCGTGACGGCGAACGCAACAGCATCGCGAGCATCACAACACAACATGACGGTTCAGCTCCCGCCGCAATTGCCTCCATTGCGGCAAATATGCGCTCATACGCCGCTGAAAGTCCTCTCCGTGCCCGTTTTCCCACAGGTGCGTCATTTCGTGCACAAGCACGTATTCCAGGAATCTGGGATCCATAAGACCAAGTTGCAGGTTGAGTCGGATGCGGCCGGTTTTCGGCGTGCATGACCCCCATCGCGACGTCATGATGCGTAACGTGACATGCGTCGGCTTCCGCCCGATAATCGGCGACCATTTCGCAAGCAGCACCGGCAGTTGCGCATTGATGGCCCGTACGGCCCGTTCCTTCGCCGCGTCGTTCCACACGAAAACGCGCGGATTATTCAAGCTATTGGGATCGCCTGGATTGTTTCGATCGCCCACGCCGCCCGAATTTTCCAGGCCATTCAGATTATCCGGACCATGCGAACCATTCACACGGTCCAAACCATTGAAATCGCTTTGACGGATCTGTTCATCCTTGGCTTGCAGCATGGTGCGTCGCGCACGTTCGATCCATGGTTTGCGTTCCGTCACAAATCGTGCGATTGCCGCTTGCGACATGCGAGAAGGTGCGGAGATGACGATTTGCGCGTTCGGCGGTTTGATGCGCAGGTACATGTTTTTGATGGCTTTACGCACGATGGTCACCGTCATTCCAGCGATTTGCGTGGTTTCTTCGGATAGCGTGCGATTACGGTTGCGCACTCCCCTGCTGGCTCTCCCACTATTGTTACGCTGGCTACGATGATTGTTCGGCATGTCTGCATTATGTCACGACACGCCGAAGACACACCTTGTATTGACTTTCTCTGAAATTCGCGTATTATTTCAATTCGTTGTGCTTAACAGTGCAGCAGGAACGGGCCCGTAGCTCAGGTGGTTAGAGCGCATCCCTGATAAGGATGAGGTCGGAGGTTCAAGTCCTCCCGGGCCCACAGAAAAAAGTGAAGCGGCCCACGTGCCGCTCTTTTTTTCACTGGGGCTATAGCGCAGCTGGTAGCGCATCTGCTTTGCAAGCAGAGGGTCGCCGGTTCGAACCCGGCTAGCTCCACGGGGCTATGGCGCAGCTGGTAGCGCATCTCCATGGCATGGAGAGGGTCAGGGGTTCGAATCCCCTTAGCTCCACAGATAGGGTTTCCGGTGATTTCCGGAAACCCTTTTTTCATACCCAAATCCGAAATCCAAACCAGCATCCCAATTCCTCCAGTCACTGGAGAAAACCGGACGCAGCCAGGCACCTCACAGTCCAAAAACCTCCACCGAGTGGAGGAATCCTCCCACCAACAAGCCTCCCAGCATCCCAAAACCTCCAGTCACTGGAGAAAACTAGACGCAACCAAGCACCTCACAGTCCAGATCCCTCCAGTCACTGGAACATATGACCCGCTGAGGCACCTTCCAGAGTCCGTATTATTCCAGCGCATGGAAGAATCACCCCGCTGAAAGACCATTGCAAAAGGCCGTCTCAGGCGGGGCTTGCGTCACCGCTTGAGACGGCCTTGAATTATTGATTATTACGATCGCTTGCGATGACTACCGCACTGCGACTGCACCGGCAACAGTGTCGGAATCGTTCGGCACGTTCTGTGTATTCCGTGCATTCTGCCTGGCAAGTTCGTCGCGGATTTGCTGCAACAGCAGGATCGTCTGCTCTTCGGTGGAGATTTCCGGCTCTTTGGCAGCTTCCTCCTCGGCTTTGCTCCGTTCTTCCGCAAGCTTGGTTTTGGCGAGCAACGCCTCGGTCACGTCACGGAATTTGTTGATCGGCACGAGAATGCAGAAAATACACGGCCGCCGCGATAATCAGGAAATTCAATATCGCGCCAAGTACCGCGCCGAACGAAACCGTCGCATTATTGAATGTGATTGCCAGCAGACCATCCATATTCGGTTTGCCGAAAATCATGGCGATGAACGGATTAATCACATTGTTGACAATAGAGTTAACCACTGTGGTGACGGCACCGCCCATGACGACACCGACCGCCATGTCGATCATGTTGCCGCGTGCAATGAATTTCTTAAATCCTTCAATCATGATGATTCTCCCATTATGTGAGATCGTGAGATGTTATTGCGGACGTACTCTCTCCCACGCTTTCCGCATTTCCATCCTATAGGCAACACAAGGCACGGCAATCCCGTAAAAAGAAGCAGGTTCAGAACCAGCACTCGCAAAAAGCGTCTCCAAATCCTGAACAAGGTCTTGTGCCGTCCATATTCGTGCACATAGAATGAGACCGTCTATTGGTAACCCAACTATCCCGAAGGGGAAGAATATGCTCACTGACGAGTACGTCAAGCGCGTGTACGCGCAGGTCGAGAAGCGCGACGGCGACCAGCCGGAGTTCCTGCAGGCCGTTCGCGAGGTTTTCGAAAGCCTCGAGCCGGTGGTTGCGAAGCATCCGGAATATGAGAAGGCGGGCGTGCTTGAGCGCATCGTCGAGCCGGAGCGCGTGGTGAAGTTCCGCGTCGCATGGACCGACGATGAGGGCAAGGTGCAGGTCAACCGCGGTTACCGCATCCAGTTCAACTCCGCGATCGGCCCGTACAAGGGCGGTCTGCGCTTCCACCCGAGCGTGAACGAAGGCGTCATCAAGTTCCTCGGCTTCGAGCAGATCCTGAAGAACTCCCTGACCAGCCTGCCGATGGGCGGCGGCAAGGGCGGATCCGACTTCGACCCGAAGGGCAAGTCCGACGCCGAAGTCATGCGTTTCTGCCAGGCCTTCATGACGGAACTGTGCCGTCACATCGGCCAGTTCACCGACGTCCCGGCCGGTGATATCAACGTGGGCGGCCGCGAGATCGGCTACCTGTTCGGCCAGTACAAGCGCATCCGCGACGAGTATTCCGGCGTGCTGACCGGCAAGGGCCTCGAATTCGGCGGCTCCCTGGCTCGTACCGAAGCCACCGGTTACGGCCTGTGCTATTACACCGCCGAGGCAATGCGCGTGCTGCGCAACGATTCCTTCGAAGGCAAGACCGTGGTCATCTCCGGCTCCGGCAACGTGGCCATCTTCGCCACCGAGAAGGCTCAGGCCCTCGGCGCGAAGGTTGTGACCGCCTCCGATTCCAACGGCTACATCTACGATCCGAACGGCATTCAGCTCGACGTGGTCAAGGACATCAAGCTGGGCCACCGCGGCCGCATCAAGGAATACGCCGAGCGTGTGCCGGGCTCCGAATATCACGAGGGCTGCAAGGGCGTGTGGACCGTTCCGTGCGATATCGCCCTGCCGTGCGCCACCCAGAACGAGATCGACGAGGAATCCGCCAAGGCTCTCGTCGCCAACGACTGCACCGTGGTGTGCGAAGGCGCCAACATGCCTTCCACTCCGGAGGCAATCGCCGTCTACCAGGCCAACAACGTGCTCTATGGCCCCGCCAAGGCCGCGAACGCGGGTGGCGTGGCGGTTTCCGGCCTTGAGATGAGCCAGAACTCCTACCGCCTTTCCTGGACTTTTGAAGAGGTTGACGGCAAGCTCAAGTCCATCATGGAGAACATCGTCGCCAACTCTCTGGAAGCCGCCAAGGAATACGGCCACGAGGGTGATCTGATGCTCGGCGCCAACGCTGCCGGCTTCGTGAAGGTCGCCAACGCCATGGTCGCCCAGGGCGTGCTCTGATCTAGCCGTTTTAGCCAATCTAGCCAATACGGCTGGGTCCTCCAAAAACAATTGGGGGCCACTCTAAGCGAGAT
>OBWV01001450.1_pt1 | contig 9908 bp, 2 predicted proteins | sample 1495351 | NCBI WGS metagenome assembly OBWV01 (sample SAMEA2580122, study PRJEB22360) | human gut metagenome | biome: human gut; feature: human-associated habitat; material: faeces | place: Denmark | collected 2008/2010 | reverse complement strand
ATTACGGTCTGTACCTGCTGGACTATCTCCGCACGAACAAGTTTGAACAGGCTGACGACACCGCTTTCATACGGGAACGGGCCGACCGTGCCGCCGAAACGTATGAGAGGGCACGGCTTGAAGGCTATCCCGCCGATGGTGCGCAGGAACTGGCGATGGACACGCTGCTGCGCGGGCTGCATTATTCCCGTTACGCCATCCTCCGCGAAGTCGTGGAAAACGAGTTTGCCGATGAAGTGCCGGAAGAGAAGCGTGAAGCCTTTGTCCTGAAACTGCTGCCGCTTGTCGGCAACGTGTTCTCCGTCTATGACCTCTCGGATGACAATTTCGCCCTGTCTTCCGATTACGACCTGCTCTACACGGAGCTGACGGGAGCAACCGTCCTTTACTTAGACGAATATGGCGTTTAACCGCAAACAGAAACTGCGGGACAACATCGAGGCGATACGGACGGCATTCATCCTTGACAGGGAAAATAGGACAGCGACAACCGAAGAGCGTGCCATACTTCAAAGGTACTGCGGTTTCGGCGGTCTGAAATGTATCCTCAACCCTGCAAAGGAACTGACGGATGCCGTCCGGTGGGCGAAATCCGACCTCGAACTGTTCGCCCCGACGGTGGAGCTGCACAGGCTTATCCGTGAGAACAGCAAGGACGAAACAGAGTACAAGCGGTTTGTGGATTCGCTGAAAGCGTCCGTGCTGACCGCTTTCTACACCCCCAAAGAGATAACCGACACCCTTGCGGACGTGCTGGCGGATTACAGCGTCCGTCCCACCCGTATGCTCGAACCGTCGGCAGGTGTCGGCGTGTTCGTGGATTCCGTGCTACGGCACAGCCCCGGTGCGGACGTGATGGCTTTCGAGAAGGATCTGCTCACGGGTACAATCCTGCGGCATCTCTATCCCGACAAGAAAACGCGCACCTGCGGTTTTGAGAAAATCGAAAGACCGTTCAACAATTATTTCGACTTGGCGGTGTCCAACATTCCGTTCGGTGACATTGCCGTGTTCGACGCGGAGTTTCAGCGGAGCGACTCTTTCGGCAGACGCTCCGCCCAGAAAACCATCCACAACTATTTCTTTCTCAAAGGACTGGATGCCGTGCGTGACGGCGGTATCGTGGCGTTCATCACCTCGCAAGGGGTATTGAATAGCACCAAGACCTCCGTGCGTAACGAGCTGTTCAGTCAGGCCAATCTGGTATCCGCGATACGCCTGCCCAACAACCTGTTCACGGACAACGCGGGCACGGAGGTGGGCAGTGACCTGATTGTCCTGCAAAAGAACCTCAGCAAGAAGGAAATGTCGCAGGACGAGCGGCTGATGACCGTGATACAGACGGACACGAAAACCGCCCTGACCGACAACGCCTATTTCATCCACCACCCGGAACGCATCGTGCATACGATGGCGAAACTTGACACAGACCCCTACGGGAAGCCCGCTATGGTTTATCTGCACGAGGGCAAGGCAGCAGGCATCGCCGGGGATTTGCGCCGTATGCTCGACGAGGATTTCCATTACAGGCTTGCCATGCGCTTGTATTCGGGTTCAATCCGGCAGGCAGGAACGGAAGAAAAAGTTGCCGTTCAAAATAAAGTAGAGCGTCCTGCCATAAAATTGGAAACAGTATCCTCGGCGCAGACGGTGGAAACTCCGACAGAAAAGCCGCAACCCGCAGATGAAAAGCCGGAGATAGAACCGCGCCCGCAATATTCCGCAGGCGTGCAGCTCACCCTGCTTGACCTCTGGGGGATGACGGAAGAGGTCAGCCAACCGAAAACCTCCAAAAAGAAAAAGACGGTGAAAAAGGCAGTTACGGCAAAGTCCACTCCGCCCAAACCGAAAGTCACGGTTACACCGACAGCTCCAACTGCAAAACCCGCAATGGAGAATAAGGAGGTGAAAGCGGAGAACACCGCCAAGCCTGCCGACCCGGACGACATCTATGCCACACTGGACTGGGATACCAATCCTCCCATCAACGGTTTCTATGAAATGATGATGGGTTTGACGCCGGAGCGTAGGAAAGAACTTCGGGAACTGGCAAGGCAGCATAACGAGAAACAAGTGGCGGAAAAGACGGAAGTGAAAGCCGTGCCGGAAACTTCCCGTGAGCAGCCACGACAGGAGGAAACACAGCCGGAGGCAGTCGCCGCACCTGCCGTTACAGATACCCCATCGGAAGCGGTGGGGACTTTCCTTTTCCCCGACATCGAAGCGGAAAAGCCGAAGGAGGAAGTCGTGGACCTTTCTCCGCGTGCCTACCACCGCACGCCGGAGATGCACCTGCGCGAAGGGTCGCTGGTGGCTGACCGGGGGCGTCATAACATCGGCTACCTGAAAGACATCACGCCATACGGGGCGACATTCCAGCCGCTCGACCTGAAAGGATACCAGAAGGAAAAGGCGTTGTTGTATGTGTCGCTGCGTGACGCCTACGAGCGTCTGTACCGTTATGAATCGCTCCGGCGCGAGGCAAATGTTCCGTGGCGAGAGCATCTGAATACCTGTTACGATGAGTTTGTCATGCGCTACGGCAACCTCAACGCCAAGCAGAACGTGAAGTTAGTGATGATGGATGCGGGCGGGCGCGACATCCTTTCGCTGGAACGGATGGAAAACGGAAAGTTCGTCAAGGCGGACATCTTCGAGCATCCTGTTTCCTTCGCGGTGGAGAGCCATGCCAACGTAGGCTCTCCCGAAGAAGCCCTGTCTGCGTCGCTCAACAAATATGGTACGGTCAATCTCGACTATATGCGGGAGATAACCGACAGCACGGCGGAGGATTTGCTCACTGCCCTGCAAGGGCGCATCTACTACAATCCGCTCGTGACCGGTTACGAAATCAAAGACCGTTTCATCGCCGGAAATGTCATAGAGAAAGCGGAACGCATAGAGGCATGGATGGGTGACAATCCCGAAAATGAGCGTATGCCGGAGGTGAAGCAGGCGTTGGAGGCTCTGAAAGATGCCGAGCCGCAGCGCATCGCCTTCGAGGATCTGGACTTCAATTTCGGGGAACGCTGGATTCCGACGGGTGTCTATGCCGCCTACATGAGCCGGCTGTTCGACACGGAGGTGAAAATCGCCTATTCCGCAAGCATGGACGAGTTTTCGGTGGTGTGCGGCTACCGCACCATGAAAATCACGGACGAGTTTCTGGTGAAGGGGTATTACCGGAACTATGACGGTATGCACCTTCTGAAACACGCCCTGCACAACACCTGCCCCGACATGATGAAGTCCATCGGCAAGGACGAGCATGGCAACGACATCAAGGTGCGCGACAGCGAGGGAATACAACTCGCCAACGCCAAGATTGACGAGATACGAAACGGCTTCTCCGAATGGCTCGAAGAGCAGTCGCCGCAGTTCAAGGAGCGGCTTGTGACGATGTATAACCGCAAGTTCAACTGTTTCGTGCGCCCGCGCTACGACGGCTCCCATCAGACCTTTCCCGACCTCAACCTGAAAGGGCTGGCAAGCCGGGGTATCAAGAGCGTCTATCCCTCACAGATGGATTGCGTCTGGATGTTGAAACAGAACGGCGGCGGAATTTGCGACCACGAGGTGGGAACCGGTAAGACGCTGATAATGTGCATCGCCGCGCATGAGATGAAGCGTCTGAATTTGGCACACAAGCCGATGATTATCGGGCTGAAAGCCAACGTTGCGGAGATTGCAGCCACCTATCAGGCGGCATATCCCAACGCACGTATTCTGTACGCTTCGGAGAAGGACTTTTCGACCGCCAACCGTGTGCGCTTCTTCAATAATATAAAGAACAACGACTACGATTGCGTCATCATGTCGCACGACCAGTTCGGCAAGATACCGCAGTCGCCGGAATTGCAGCAGCGCATCCTGCAAGCAGAGCTTGACACGGTGGAGGAAAACCTCGAAGTGCTACGGCAGCAGGGAAAGAACGTGTCGCGGGCGATGCTGAAAGGATTGGAGAAGCGCAAGCACAACCTTGAAGCGAAGCTGGAGAAGGTGGAACACGCCATAAAGTCACGCACGGACGACGTGGTGGATTTCAAGCAGATGGGCATCGACCACATCTTCATAGATGAGAGCCACCAGTTCAAGAATCTGACTTTCAACACGCGCCACGACCGTGTGGCGGGATTGGGAAACAGCGAGGGAAGCCAGAAGGCACTTAACATGCTCTTTGCCATACGCACCATACAGGAGCGCACAGGAAAAGACTTGGGTGCGACCTTCCTCTCCGGCACGACTATCAGCAACTCACTGACTGAATTGTACCTGCTGTTCAAGTACCTGCGCCCGAAGGAGCTGGAACGGCAGGACATAAGGTGTTTCGACGCTTGGGCGGCGATATTTGCCAAGAAGACGACGGATTTTGAATTTAACGTGACGAACAATGTGGTCCAGAAGGAGCGTTTCCGCTACTTCATCAAAGTGCCGGAGCTTGCCGCCTTCTATAATGAAATCACGGACTACCGCACGGCGGAGGATGTGGGCGTTGACCGTCCTGCCAAGAACGAGATACTGCACCATATACCGCCCACGCCGGAACAGGAGGACTTCATACAGAAACTGATGCAGTTCGCCAAGACGGGCGATGCCACCTTGTTGGGCAGGCTGCCGCTTTCGGAAACGGAAGAAAAGGCGAAGATGCTCATCGCCACGGACTATGCCCGGAAAATGGCACTCGACATGCGCATGATAGACCCGAATTACGAAGATCATCCCGACAACAAAGCGAGTCACTGTGCCAAGATGATCGCGGAGTATTATCAAAAATACGACGCCCAGAAAGGCACGCAGTTCGTTTTCTCTGATTTGGGGACATACCAGCCGGGCGACGGGTGGAACGTCTATTCGGAAATCAAGCGCAAACTGACGGAGGACTACGGTATACCGCCAAGCGAGGTGCGCTTCATTCAGGAGTGCAAGACCGACAAGGCGCGGAAGGCGGTGATAGACGCCATGAACGCCGGGACGGTGCGTGTGCTGTTCGGCTCTACCTCTATGCTCGGAACGGGTGTGAACGCCCAGAAACGGTGTGTGGCTATCCATCATCTCGATACGCCGTGGCGACCGTCCGACTTGCAACAGCGTGACGGACGCGGAGTTAGGGCAGGTAATGAGATTGCCAAACATTTCGCCGGGAACAACGTGGATGTAATCATCTACGCGGTGGAGAAGTCACTGGACAGCTACAAGTTCAACCTCCTGCACTGCAAGCAGACTTTCATAAGCCAGCTCAAAAGCGGTGCGATGGGTGCGCGTACCATCGACGAGGGGGCAATGGACGAAAAATCGGGCATGAATTTCTCGGAATACATGGCGTTGCTCTCCGGCAATACCGACCTGTTGGACAAGGCGAAACTGGAAAAGCGGATCGCATCGCTCGAAGGGGAACGCAAGTCGTTCAACAAGGGCAAGCGTGATTCGGAGTTCAAGCTGGAGTCAAAGACCGGCGAGTTGCGCAACAACACGGCTTTCATAGATGCCATGACGGAGGACTGGAACCGCTTCCTGTCGGTGGTGCAGACCGACAAGGAGGGCAACCGCCTTAATATAATTAAGGTGGACGGTGTGGATTCCGCCGATGAGAAGGTTATCGGAAAGCGTTTGCAGGAGATAGCGAAAAACGCCACTACGGGCGGGCTTTACACGCAGGTCGGAGAGCTTTACGGTTTTCCGATAAAGGTGGTGAGCGAAAGGATACTCAAAGAGGGATTGGAGTTCACCGACAACCGCTTCGTGGTCGAGGGGAACTACAAGTACACCTACAACAACGGGCATCTGGCGATGGCTGACCCGTTGGCCGCCGCCCGCAACTTCCTCAACGCGATGGAGAGGATACCCTCCATCATCGACCAGTACAAGGCGAAGAACGAGGTGCTGGAGATGGAGATACCGCAGTTACAGGAGATAGCGGGTAAGGTGTGGAAGAAGGAGGACGAGCTGAAGCAGTTGAAGTCCGAACTTGCCGCCCTTGACCGAAAAATTCAGCTGGAGCTTGCGCCACCCACGCCCGAAGTCGCAGAAAAGGAGAATGAAGGGCAACAGCTCAAGCCGGAAGCGGAAGATGTGAGGAACAGGCAGGCGCAATATCCCGAAAATGCACCGCCGCAGATACGCAGTCCGGCGGATAGTATCGTTGCCAACCATGTCATAATCGGGCGTCCGGGACTGTATGCCAAGGAGGAAACCCGGTCCAAAGGATTGAAAATATAACCTAAGGAATTTTATCTGAAGTATTAATAAGGGCTATCCCAAAAGGTCTAAAAGTAAATTTTATCCTTTCTGCAAGTATCTATAGGATGGCAACTGCATTTTTTTCTTTTTGGGCAGCCCTTATTAAAATTTATTCTTATTTTAGGTTATATACATTCATGTCCATTTATGTAAAAAATTCCTGCTGACCTTGTTTATGTCTTGTCAGTCACCATTTGCAAAACCATATTTGACCCTCAAAGAGGCTGAATTTGATAAGCAACTTGCTACATACTCATAAAAGGAGCTAAATAGAACACGAATGGGAAATACTCAAATGCCAAACTAAAGAAGATATTGGCCAAAATAAACGCTATACCGAGAGAGAAACTTGATTTTTCAACTTCCTAAAACGGTGTTGTTCAAACATTTCTACTTATTTGTACTTGCCAGTTGAACCTACGCTTCCCTAATAAAATGTCTATGGTAAAAAGTTAAAAAATCCTCCCACTTTTGTTAGATATATTTTTTTGTGTAATTTTGTAATCGTTATGCGGCAGTAATAATATACATATTAATACGAGTTAGTAATCCTGTAGTTCTCACATGCTACGAGGAGGTATTAAAAGGTGCGTTTCGACAACGCATCTAATGTAGTATATTATTGCTTAATCCAAATGAATATTATAAATTTAGGAATTCTTGCTCACATTGATGCAGGAAAAACTTCCGTAACCGAGAATCTGCTGTTTGCCAGTGGAGCAACGGAAAAGTGCGGCCGTGTGGATAATGGTGACACCATAACGGACTCTATGGATATAGAGAAACGTAGAGGAATTACTGTCCGGGCTTCTACGACATCTATTATCTGGAACGGGGTGAAATGCAATATCATTGACACTCCGGGACACATGGATTTTATTGCGGAAGTGGAGCGGACATTCAAAATGCTTGATGGAGCAGTCCTCATCTTATCCGCAAAGGAAGGCATACAAGCGCAGACAAAGTTGCTGTTCAGTACTTTACAAAAGCTGCAAATCCCGACAATTATATTTATCAATAAGATTGACCGTGCCGGTGTGAATTTGGAGCGTTTGTATATGGATATAAAAACAAATCTGTCGCAAGATGTCCTGTTTATGCAAACTGTTGTCGATGGATCGGTTTATCCGGTTTGCTCCCAAACATATATAAAGGAAGAATACAAAGAATTTGTATGCAACCATGACGACGATATATTAGAACGATATTTGGCGGATAGCGAAATTTCACCGGCTGATTATTGGAATACGATAATCGCTCTTGTGGCAAAAGCCAAAGTCTATCCGGTGCTACATGGATCAGCAATGTTCAATATCGGTATCAATGAGTTGTTGGACGCCATTTCTTCTTTTATACTTCCTCCGGCATCAGTCTCAAACAGACTTTCAGCTTATCTCTATAAGATAGAGCATGACCCCAAAGGACATAAAAGAAGTTTTCTAAAAATAATTGACGGAAGTCTGAGACTTCGAGACATTGTAAGAATCAACGATTCGGAAAAATTCATCAAGATTAAAAATCTAAAGACTATTTATCAGGGCAGAGAGATAAATGTTGATGAAGTGGGTGCCAATGATATCGCGATTGTAGAAGATATAGAAGATTTTCGAATCGGAGATTATTTAGGTGCTAAACCTTGTTTGATTCAAGGATTATCTCATCAGCATCCCGCTCTCAAATCCTCCGTCCGGCCAAATAAGCCCGAAGAGAGAAGCAAGGTGATATCCGCTCTGAATACATTGTGGATTGAAGACCCGTCTTTGTCCTTTTCCATAAACTCATATAGTGATGAATTGGAAATCTCGTTATATGGTTTGACCCAAAAGGAAATCATACAGACATTGCTGGAAGAACGATTTTCCGTAAAGGTCCATTTTGATGAGATCAAGACTATCTACAAAGAACGACCTATAAAAAAGGTCAATAAGATTATTCAGATCGAAGTACCACCCAACCCTTACTGGGCCACAATAGGGCTGACTCTTGAACCCTTACCGTTAGGGGCAGGGTTGCAAATCGAAAGTGACATCTCCTATGGTTATCTGAACCATTCTTTTCAAAATGCCGTTTTTGAAGGGATTCGTATGTCTTGCCAATCTGGTTTACATGGATGGGAAGTGACAGATCTGAAAGTAACTTTTACTCAAGCCGAGTATTATAGCCCGGTAAGTACACCTGCTGATTTCAGACAGCTGACCCCTTATGTCTTCAGGCTGGCTTTGCAACAGTCAGGTGTGGACATTCTCGAACCGATGCTATATTTTGAGTTGCAGATACCCCAGGAGGCAAGTTCCAAAGCTATTACAGATTTGCAAAAAATGATGTCTGAGATTGAAGACATCAGTTGCAATAATGAGTGGTGTCATATTAAAGGGAAAGTTCCATTAAATACAAGTAAAGACTATGCCTCAGAAGTAAGTTCGTACACTAAGGGCTTAGGCATTTTTATGGTTAAGCCATGTGGGTATCAAATAACAAAAGACGGTTATTCTGATAATATCCGCATGAACGAAAAAGATAAACTTTTATTCATGTTCCAAAAATCAATGTCATTAAAATAATGGAGCGGTCAGGAAATTTCTATAAGGCAATACGGTTGGGATATATACTTATCTCCATTCTTATCGGATGTATGGCATATAATAGCCTCTATGAATGGCAGGAGATAGAAGCATTAGAACTTGGCAATAAAAAAATAGACGAGCTCCGAAAAGAAATAAACAATATCAATATTCAAATGATAAAATTTTCTCTATTGGGTGAAACAATACTGGAATGGAACGATAAAGATATCGAGCATTACCATGCACGGCGTATGGCAATGGACAGTATGCTCTGCCGTTTCAAGGTCACCTATCCAGCAGAGCGCATCGATAGTGTGCGCAGTCTTTTAGAGGATAAGGAACGACAGATGTTCCAGATAGTCCGGTTAATGGATGAACAACAATCTATTAACAAGAAGATAGCCAATCAAATTCCGGTTATTGTACAGAAAAGTGTGCAGGAACAGTCCAAAAAGCCAAAACGAAAAGGTTTCTTAGGCATATTCGGCAAAAAAAAGGAAGTAACTCCAGCAGTATCAACCACTATCCTTCATTCGGTCAATAGAAACGTAATCAGCGAACAGAAAGTGCAGGATCGCCAATTGTCGGAACAAGCCGACAGCCTTGCAGCTCGTAATGCAGAACTTAACAGACAACTGCAAGAATTGATTTGCCAAATAGAAGAAAAGGTACAAACCGAACTGCAAAGCCGGGAAAACGAAATAGTTGCCATGCGTGAAAAGTCATTTATGCAAGTAGGCGGTTTAATGGGATTCGTTCTTCTATTGTTGTTAATTTCCTACATCATCATACATCGTGATGCAAAAAGCATTAAACAATACAAGCACAAGACAACTGATTTGATAAGGCAACTGGAACAATCCGTACAACGGAACGAGGCACTGATAACGTCAAGGAAGAAGGCGGTACATACTATCACCCATGAACTGCGCACACCGCTGACAGCAATAACAGGCTATGCCGGACTGATACGGAAAGAACAGTGTGAGGATAAGTCCGGGCAGTATATCCAAAACATACTGCAATCCTCCGACCGTATGCGGGATATGCTTAACACTTTGCTTGACTTCTTCCGCCTGGACAACGGCAAGGAACAGCCCCGTCTGT
>OBWV01001448.1_pt1 | contig 9913 bp, 6 predicted proteins | sample 1495351 | NCBI WGS metagenome assembly OBWV01 (sample SAMEA2580122, study PRJEB22360) | human gut metagenome | biome: human gut; feature: human-associated habitat; material: faeces | place: Denmark | collected 2008/2010 | reverse complement strand
AAAATTAAAAAAATTTCACGAAAAAAATAAAAATTTTTAAAAAATAATTAGCAGACTACTTGCAAGAGTGCTAATGATGTTGTATAATTAAATAGTCAAAGATAGTCAAAGAAAATTTGAGGGTTTTGACAAAGTTTTTGATTTTTGAAATTTTGCCTAGCAAGCAGAAGCAGAAGCCAAGGTCAAGGTCAAGGTCAAGGTCAAGGTCAAGGTCGAAGTCGAAGCCAAAGCCAAAGCCAAAGCCAAAGCAAAAGCAAAGTTCGAGGTCAAATGCGAATGCAAAAGCAAATTCAAAGGCAAAGCAAAATTTTAATAACAATATTAATAATAAAATTAGTCAAATTATTAATTTTATAAGCAAATTTTTAATAAAATATTTTGAGGAAATTTGGATATAATTATTAGAGAGTAATTTGATTTTAAATAGATTTATGAGGAGGTTACAATTTGAAATACAAAGATTATTATGAAATCCTTGGAGTTTCTAAAGATGCAGATGAAAAGGCGATTAAGAGTGCCTATAGAAAGCTTGCGAAAAAATATCACCCTGATGTAAATCAAGGTAATGAAGCTGCGGCAGAAAAGTTTAAGGAAGTTTCTGAGGCTTACGAGGTTCTATCTGATGCTGATAAGAGAAAAAAATACGATACTTTTGGCTCTAATTATGATTTTTCTTCCGGCTACGATTTTGACCCTTCTCAATATGGTTACACTTACACTACTGGAGGAAGCGGAGCAGATTTTTCTGACTTCTTCGAAACTATTTTTGGCTCATCAAGGTCTGGCGGGGGAGGAAATTTCTCTGGCGGCTTTAATATAAATGACATTTTTGGAGATTTGTCTGGCAGGGGAAGAGGCAAGTCTTCCAACAAGTCCAGAAACAAGTTCGAGTCCGAGCTCTCCATATCCATTAGGGATGCTTACGAGGGCATAACGAAAAATGTTAGCCTTACCTACAACAGAAAGGAATATGATGTTGCTGTAAAGATTCCAAAGGGAATCACTCGTGGCAAAAAAATTAAGGTAAAGGGTGAAAAGTTTGGTCTTCCTGGAGATATTCTCTTTAAGATCAACATTCGCGACGAAAAAGACCTTGTCCTTGATGGTCTTGATATTATTAAGACTGAAAATATTTATCCTTGGGATGCGGCTCTTGGATCCAGCAAAACTGTGGAAACTTTAAGTGGCAAATTAAAATTAAAAATCCCAGAAAATTTTGTGGGAGGAAGGGTTTCAAAGATTTAAAGGGCAATGTGGGCGATCTATACATTATCTTTAATATTGTAAATCCAAAGAATTTATCTGAGGAAGAATTAGATTTATATAAAAAATTACAAAATTTAAGTAAATAAATAATAAATGAGGTGTTTTTATGAATTTTGAAAAATTTACTCAAAAATCCCTTGAAGCCGTTCAAGGCGCATACAATATTGCGAAGGAATACGGCAATCCTGAGGTAAAAGAAATTCACATAAATTACGCACTTTTAAATGACAAAGAAGGACTTATACCAAGGGTCTTAACTTATATGGAAAAAAATCCTGACATGATAAAAAGTGATGTCTTAAAGGTTATTGAAAGACTTCCTAAGCAATCAGGTGCTGAAGTTTATGCCGACTCTTCTTACAGAGAGCTTTTCCAAAAGGCAGAAGACTTTATGAAAAAAATGGGCGACGAATATCTTTCTGTTGAGCACATTTATCTTGGCCTTTTAAACATGAAGGGGACTGATTCTTCTTCTGTCTTTAACAAGCATAAAATTGATGCTGATGGATTTTTAAATTCTCTTAAAAAAATTAGGGGCAACCAACATGTGACTACAGATAATCCTGAGGGAACTTATGACGCCCTAAAGAAATACGGACAAGATTTAACTGAACTTGCTCGTGATGGCAAGCTAGATCCTGTAATTGGTCGTGACGAAGAAGTTCGTAATGTTATAAGAATTCTTTCTCGTAGGACTAAGAACAACCCAGTTTTAATTGGTCCTCCTGGAGTTGGTAAAACTGCCATAGCTGGCGGACTTGCCCAAAGAATTGTCTCAGAAGATGTGCCTGAAGGACTAAAGAACAAAACTGTCTTCTCCCTAGACATGGGAGCTCTTATAGCAGGTGCAAAATATCGTGGTGAATTTGAGGAAAGATTAAAGGCTGTCCTAAATGAAGTGAAAAAATCTGAAGGCGACATAATTTTATTCATTGACGAAATCCACAACATAGTTGGTGCAGGAAAAACTGATGGCGCCATGGACGCATCAAACCTCTTAAAGCCAATGCTTGCTCGTGGCGAGCTTCACGCTATTGGCGCTACAACTCTTGATGAGTACAGAAAATATATTGAAAAGGACCCAGCTCTTGAAAGAAGGTTCCAAAAGGTCTTGGTTAAAGAGCCTAGTGTTGAAGATACAATTGCCATCCTTCGTGGTTTAAAGGATAAGTACGAAATTTATCACGGCATTAGAATTTCTGACTCTGCAGTAATTGCTGCTGCAACTTTATCTGACAGATACATCACAGACAGATTTTTGCCAGACAAGGCCATCGACTTAATGGACGAAGCCTGCGCAATGCTAAGGACAGAAATTGACTCCATGCCTACAGAAATTGACGAAGTTAGAAGAAAAATTTTGCAACTTGAAATTGAAAACCAAGCTCTTAAAAAGGAAACTGACGAGGCAAGTGCTGAAAGGCTTAAAAAACTTCAAGCTGAACTTTCTGAAGAAAAGGCAGAATTTGATAGATTAAAATCAAAATGGGAAGCTGAAAAGAAGGAGCTTGACTCCACAAAGGAAATCAAGAAAGAGATTGAAGATACAAACCACGCCATAGAAGAAGCTGAAAGAAATTACGACTTAGAAAGACTTTCTGAATTAAAATATGGCACTCTTCCAAAATTAAAGGAGGAACTTGCCAAGAGAGAATCAGAAAAGAAGGACGAGTCTTCTATGGTAAAGGAAGAAGTTACAGAAGACGAAATCGCCTATGTTGTAAGCAGGTGGACTGGCATTCCAGTTGAAAAATTAAATAAGACTGAAAGGGACAAACTTCTCAACTTAGAAGACATTCTTCACAAGAGAGTTATTGGTCAAGACAGGGCCATTGAAGTTGTATCTGATGCAGTCCTAAGGGCGAGAGCAGGACTTAAGGACAGGAACAAACCTATTGGATCCTTCATCTTCTTGGGACCAACTGGTGTTGGTAAGACTGAAACTGCCAAGGCACTTACAGAAACACTTTTTGATGACGAGAGAAACTTAATTAGAATTGACATGTCTGAATACATGGAAAAACACTCTGTGTCAAGACTTGTGGGTTCTCCTCCAGGATATGTTGGCTACGATGAAGGCGGACAACTTACTGAAGCTGTAAGGAGAAAACCCTATTCAGTAATTTTATTTGACGAAATCGAAAAGGCTCACCCAGATGTATTTAATATTCTTCTTCAAGTTCTTGACGACGGAAGGCTAACTGACAACCAAGGAAGGACTGTGGACTTTAAAAACACAGTTATAATTATGACATCAAATATTGGGTCACACTTCCTTATTGATGGAATTGGTGCTGACGGACAAATAACTGAAGCTGCAAGAGAAGAAGTTATGCGCGACCTTAGAAGTGCCTTTAGACCTGAATTTTTAAATAGGGTGGACGAAGTAGTTTTATTTAAACCACTTCAAAGAGATGAAGTTTATGACATCATCAAAGAAAGCATTAAAGAAGTTGAAAGAAAACTTGAAGATAGAGAAATTAAAATTGAAGTTACAGATTCTGCTCTTGAATTTATCCTTAACGCATCCTTTAGCCCACAATATGGGGCAAGACAAGTTAAGAGATACATTGGTCACACTCTTGAAACTAAAATCTCAAAGATGATTATAAAGGGCGATGTAATGGATGGCGACACAATTTTGGTTGATGTCTATGCCGATGATTTGTCTGTTAAAGTTAAGTAATTAAAGATAAGGACTTGCCTAGCGAGTCCTTTTTTATGTCTTTTGTGTTACAAAATGTTAAAAAATTATTAAAAAGCTCAAATATTAGCCACTTATCACTTTTTTATCACAAAAGAGATATAAACTCAGTAGCGTAGTATGAAATAGATTTATATTTTATTAGGAGGAAATAATGAAACCATATAGTAAGAAATATTTAACACTTGCACTAGCAGGAGTATTAGCAGCATCAATGCCAGTATCTGCTTTTGCATATGATGGTACAGAACCAACAAAACCAGGAACAACAGTAACTGAAGGAACTGGAGAAACAACAACACCAACAACACCAACAACTCCAACAACTCCAACAAAAACAGAAGCAGATAAGAGTAATCTATCAGACTTTAACTATAATTTAGACAGGGGAGAAAGATTTTATACTAGAGATATTACTCTACCTGATGGAGCAAAGATAATTGGAAATGAAACTTTTGAATACGATAAAACCGGTAGTCATTCAGAATATGTTACAGTTCAGTTTAAGGATGGCTCAACAAAAACTATTAAACTTAATTTTAATGTAAGTGATAGATACAACAATAGATATGGAAACATAACCCTTAGGAATGTTAAGTACGACGGAACTTATATCACCGGTTATACTTCAGCAGATGCAAGAATTTATGTTGTAAACAACAAATATAGAGATTTGAGAAATAGCAGTTCTTCTATTGGAAGAGCCGATAGAGATGGATATTTCTCAATTAGATACGACATCAAAGAAGGCGAAAGCGTAACAATTTACGCTGAAGATGATGGATACACTTCAAATAGTGTTGAAGTTAAAAATGACAATTATAAAGACATCAAGGGTTCAAGAATTGATGCCAGCGACTTGAGACTTATGGGCAGAACTTTGACAGGATATATTAAAAATCATCCTTTCGAATTTGCAAGAGTTTATAAGGACGGCAAACTACTTGGAAGCTTTAGAACTGACAAAAACTCATATTTCTCAGTAGAATTAAGCGAAAGTCTTTATAACAACGAAGTTAATGATTTAAGATTTTACCTTGATTCAAAGACAGTTGAAAATAAAAAATTCAAAATCACAGAAGCTCTTGACGGTCAAAAACTAGTAAAGGGAACTGCAAATGCAAAGGACGAAATTACAGTTTACGATGCAAGCAATAGAAAACTTGGCAGCATCACTGTAAATAATTCTGGCGTTTTCACAGTTTTCTTAGACAGAGCCCTTATCTATGGCGAAACGATTAAGATTGAAGCTAAGGACGAAAAAGGAGCTGTAAGTAAGCTTGACTACAAGGTTACTAAGAATGCAGTAGAAACAGTTAAGGCTATTTCTTATATAAAGGGATATCCAGATGGAACATTTAGACCACAAGCAAATGTAACAAGAGCTGAAGCTGCTCAAATGTTTGCTACACTTTTAAATGGCGGCGCTAACTTTGGAACAAGCTCTGCAACAAGATTTTCTGATGCAAGCGATAATTGGTTCTCAAAGGCAGTTAACTATGTTGTTGCTAAGGGACTAATTTCTGGTTACCCAGACGGAACATTTAAGCCAAATGAAAGCATAACAAGAGCAGAATTTGCACAAATGATCTCTGGTTATGTTAAGAACGAAAAGAAGAGCACAACTGAATTCCAAGATGTTAAAGATCACTGGGCAAAGGATGCTATTGATAAACTTTATGGCAACAAAAATGTTTCAGGTTACCCTGATGGATCCTTTAAACCAAATGCAAAAATCACAAGAGCAGAAGCTGTAACTATTTTAAACTCTGTTTTCGATAGAAACACAACTGCACTTTCACTTAACAATGTAAATAAATCAGCTTTAAATAAATTCTCAGATGTTAATGAAGGCTTCTGGGCTTACTACAACATCATTGATGCAGCAAACTCTCACGACAGAGAAAGACTAAACTCATCTTCAGATGTTGATATTTGGAAATAAATTTAAGCTTATAGGGCTCCCTAGTGGAGCCTTATTTTTTATGTAAAAATTTTTGGGAGCCTCAAAATTTTTTGTAGCTTGAGAATATGAATAAGTTATAAATTTTAGAGGAAAAATTAAAAAAACAGAGAAAAAATAAAAATCTAAATTGCAACAATAAGTTAGCCACTTTTGAATGATAAAGTAAACCAAGTGATATTACTTCCCTAGCTAGGGAAGATTTTCTATTAACTTTAATTCTTTCATAAATGCTTCTTCAGCAGTCATATATCCTAAAATCTTTCTTGGATAATTATTCATCCAATTCATTATTCTTTCTATTTGTTTTTCTGTGTAATTACCTATTTCTTCACCCTTTTTTATAAATCTTCTTATCAATTTGTGTTGATTTTCACTTGTTCCTCTTTCATAGGAACTGTATGAATGACAGTAGTATATTTTTACATATTCACATATTTTTGTTAGGCTTGAGAATTCAAGTCCATTGTCTGATGTTATTGTTTTAAAGACTTGCTCTTTTAATTGATTTGTTTCTTTTAGAAAACTAAGTCCTTCTTCTACTGCTTTACTTGTTTTGGAGTCTATCTTTATTATGAGTTCATATCTTGTTTTTCTTTCTGTTAATGTTAGAAGTACTGGATCTGTCTTTTTCTTACTTCCTATGACTGTATCTATTTCCCAATCTCCAAACTCTTCTCTTGTTTCTATTTCTTTTGGTCTAGACTCTATTGATTCTCCTAATGCCATTTTGTTTTTTCTATTCTTTTTGTTGTTCTTGTTAGGTTTTCTTTTTTAGCTTAAGCGCCAGGTCTATATTCTTTGTTTTCAACAGACCTTTATCTATCCAGTTATACATGTTTTTACTGATGGGATTTCATTGTCATTAAAAAGCTTATTTCTTTTTGCATAACCTACGCAGGCGTCAACAGACAACTTTTCTTTAAGAATCTTCTCATCTACCCAATTTAAAAATTTTTCACACGTTAAAAATTTAGGTCTTCTTCCACAATTTTTTCTATTTTCAAGATATATTCTATGATTAAGGTCAGCGAAGTATTTTACATCTTCATAAACATAAACTTAGTTTTTTTGAACTACTTGTCTCTTTTGAATAACGCTAGCTTTTTTTACTGCATTGTTTATTGTTTGATGACATCTCCCCAATTTTTTAGCAATTTGTCGATTGCTATATCCTTCGCCGTTATACGGCTCTATTAAAATCATTTCTTTTTCTGAAAGATGGCTTCATTTAATGTTTATATTTGTGCTAATATTTTTATAAGGCATGTAATTCTCCTTTGTGAATCTAGTTTTTTAGTCATTACTAATATATCACAAAGTTTACATGACTTTTTTAGTTTTATTCGGCTAACTTCATTTTACAATTCACAAAAATAAAAAATTTTAATGCATTAAAATTATAAAAAAGTATTGACATAAATTTAAAACAATGATATATATATTATTGTAATAAACGTTACATATGTATTAAAAATTACAAAATAAAAAAATAAAAGGAGTGAATTATATGATTTGAATTACTAGTTTTATAAAAATATAATCTTGTAAAAAATAATTTTATGTATGTAAAAGGAGGGACTTTATGATTCCAATTAATGAGTTTAACGGACAACACCTAGATTCTATATTTATTTACTTATCAATCCTAGGAATTTTATTGTTATTAGGTACTATAATAAGGTCTAAAATAATTGCTTTAAAAAGGTGGCATATACCTTCATCTTTAATAGCGGGAGTTATAGGGCTTATTTTGGGACCGTTTTTTCTTGGAGTGATACCGAAAGAAATGACTACATTTTGGTCTGCATTATCTGGCAGATTAATAGTTCTTGTTTTCGCACCAATGATGATGGGCAAAATTTCTAAACCAGAAAAAAGTTTAATGAAAGATGTTACAGGTTCAATCTTATGGTCATTCTCTGCATCTTTCTTGCAGTATGCAGTTCCAATCTTATTATGTGCATTATTCTTAACACCTGTTTTTAAAGTTAATCCATTATTTGGATCAATAGTTGAACAAGGTTGGGCTGGTGGACATGGAACAGCAGGAGGCATGGGTCAAGTTTTTGAAGAATTAGGATTTCCAGATGGAGCTTCACTATCTCTTACATCAGCTACTGTTGGTCTTGCTTTTGGTATTATTGTCGGGACCGTTTTAATTAATATTGCTGTAAGAAATGGAGAAGCTAAGCTAATAAAAAACTATACAGGAACTTTTTCAGATGATGAAAGAGAACTTTTTGGAGTTGATGAAGCACCAGTTGGAATGAAAAACACAGTTAGTTCTTCAGTTGTAGATTCATTAGCTTTTCACCTTTCTATGTTAGGTTTAGCAATATTGATAGGCTGGATAATAAATAAATTAATAAAATCATTAATTAATTTCTCAGTTGCTTGGTTTGTAACATCATTATTCGGTGGCATGATTGTTAATATATTAATTAATAAAATCGGATATGGAGACTATATTGATAAAAATACATTAGGTAGAATACAAGGAACAGCAATGGATTTTTTAGTTGCTGGAGCGATTGCATCAGTTAATGTCCCAGTAGTCATAGAATATGCTGTACCATTAATAATTCAACAAGTACTAATGGCTGTATGCATGCTATTCTGGTTTCAATATATTGGCAGAAAATCATTTGAAAATAACTGGTTTGAAAATACCATAGTATTATTTGGTACTTTTTGTGGCGTAGCCGCAACAGGTTTACTCCTTTTAAGAGCATGTGATCCAGATTTCAAATCAGGCGTAACAGAAGTCTATGCAGGTAGAGCACCATTCACCAGTCCTTTCATAGGTGGAGGACTATTGACATCAATAACACCAGGATTGATAGTCAAATTTGGTTCGCTAAAAGTAGGCTTAATTTATTTATTAGGTATAATCATATGTATGATTATATATAGAATTACAGGCGTGTGGGGAAGAACACACACATATATTACAAAGGAGGATTAATATGACAGCTAGAGTAGAGTTTTTATACTTATCTGAAGAAGATATGATTAAGGCAGGAGTGCAAGATATTTCATCATGTATAGACATTATTGACGAAGTATATAAGATAATAGGACAAGGGGATTACCTTATGGGAGGAGTAAACGGAAACTCGCATGGAGTAAAGCTTCAATTTCCCAAAGAAAGCAAGTTTAAAAATATGCCACTAGATGGTCCAGATAGAAGATTTATGGCTATGGTCGCTTATTTAGGTGGAAGATTTGGAATTTGTGGTGAAAAATGGTATGGATCTAATGTTGATAACATTGAAAAAGGATTACCTAGATCAATACTTATGGTTGTATTAAATGACGCAATTACAGGGGCTCCACTTGCTATAATGTCAGCGAATTTAATAAGCTCTATGCGAACAGGAGCATCACCTGCCGTAGGGGTTAGACATCTAGGAAACAAAGACTCAACAAGATTAGCTGCTATTGGTGCAGGTCCAATAAGTAGAGCTTGTATAAGAAGTATATTAACTGAATCTAAATCTATTACAGAACTAGTAATTTATGATTTATTCGAAGACAAATCAAAGCATCTAATTGAACAAATGGAAAAAGAATTTGGAGTAAAAGGGATTGTTGCAAAATCAACTGAAGAAGCATTAAAAGAATCTGACATAATCAGTGTTGCGGCATCTAGACTTAGACCTGTAAATATAAATCCTGAGTTTTTAAAAGAAGGGGCATTAATACTACAGACTGGTGGTATGACAGCGCCTGATGATTATTGGCTAAATTCTGATATTGTTCTAGATAATCCTTTGATGCATAAGGCATACATGGAAGATGCAAAAAGAACAGGCGATGCGGAAAATACCTATAAGGAAATTATGGGGGGTAATATATACTCATTGGTTGATAGGAAAGAATTGCCTGATCTTAATGAATTTAAAACTTTAGGCGAAATAGCATTAAAAGAAGAAACATATACTAGAAATAAAAAAAGGTTTACGCACTTTATCTCA
>OBWV01001441.1_pt1 | contig 9971 bp, 9 predicted proteins | sample 1495351 | NCBI WGS metagenome assembly OBWV01 (sample SAMEA2580122, study PRJEB22360) | human gut metagenome | biome: human gut; feature: human-associated habitat; material: faeces | place: Denmark | collected 2008/2010 | reverse complement strand
ACTTGAAAGACCACGAAGCTCCCGAAGACATCGAATACTACATGTGCGGTCCCGGCCCGATGTCCAAAGCCGTTGAGAAGATGCTCGACGACCTCGGCGTTCCGGCTCAGAACCTGATGTTCGACAACTTCGGCGGATAAGGAAACGGTGTTGTCAAAGACACATAATAGTAAAATAGTGAAGAAACTCCGGCAGGGCTGCGGCTCTTGCCGGAGTTTTTTTGTGGGCATAGGATAGAGGCGGTTCGAAAGAAATGAGTATCTTTGCTTTATCGTAATCTAAAAACAGTGGACGGTATGAGCAATAAAATATATCCTATCGGAATACAGAACTTCGAGAAAATCCGCAAAGACGGGTATTTCTATATCGATAAAACCGCTTGGGTTTATCAGTTGGCCAAGACCGGCAGTTACTACTTCCTCAGCCGTCCGCGCCGTTTCGGCAAAAGTCTTCTGATCTCCACCTTAGAGGCCTACTTTCGAGGGAAAAAGGAATTGTTCAAGGGACTGGCCATCGAGAAACTGGAGAAAGACTGGACAGAACATCCCATTTTGCATCTGGACTTGAACATCGAACGGTATGATACGCCCGAAAGTCTGGGTAATATACTGGAGAAGAACCTTTCCGAATGGGAAAAACTTTATGGCGCCGATGTTTCCGAACGTACATACTCTTTGCGCTTTGCCGGAATCATCAAGCGTGCTTGCGAGCAGACAGGGCAGCGTGTGGTAATCCTTGTGGACGAATACGACAAACCGATGCTCCAGGCTATCGGCAACGGGGAACTGCAAAAGGAATACTGCAACACGCTGAAACCTTTCTACGGTGTGCTTAAAACGATGGACGGCTGTATCAAACTGGCTTTCCTTACCGGGGTCACTAAATTCGGCAAGATCAGCGTATTCAGTGACTTGAATAACCTGGATGATATTTCCATGCAGGAAATGTATGTCGGTCTTTGCGGAATAACCGGACAGGAGATTCACGATAATCTTGAAGAAGAGCTTCACGAGTTGGCAGACGCTCAGAAAATGACCTACGAGGAAGCCTGTGCCGAGTTGAAGCGGAGATATGACGGCTATCATTTCGTAGAGAACACCGAAGGTATCTACAACCCTTTCAGCTTACTGAATACTTTTAAATATAAGAAATTCGGCAGTTACTGGTTCGAGACGGGAACACCCACCTACCTGATAGAACTGTTGAAACGCTACCATTACGACCTGGAACACATGGCGCATGCCGAAACGTATGCCGATGTGCTGAACAGTATTTATGGGGATGAGGAACCGTTGCCCGTAATTTTCCAGAGCGGTTATCTCACGATAAAGGGGTATGATGAACGTTTTGGAATTTATCGTCTCGGCTTTCCCAATCGTGAGGTGGAAGAAGGTTTTGTTAGATTCCTCATACCTTACTATACACGTTTCAACAAGATTGAAGCACCGTTTGAAATACAAAAGTTTGTACAGGAAATAGAGAGAGGAGAGCCCGATGCTTTCTTCCGCCGCCTGCAAAGTTTCTTTGCCGATACTCCCTACGAATTGGTGAAAGAACTGGAGCTGCACTATCAGAATGTGCTCTTCATCGTTTTCAAACTGGTGGGTTTCTATGTAAAAGCGGAGTATCACACTTCGCAGGGCAGGATAGACCTTGTACTGCAAACCGACAAGTACGTTTATGTAATGGAATTCAAACTGAACGGCACTGCGGAAGAGGCTTTGCAGCAGATTAACGACAAGCAGTACGCACTGCCTTTTGCAGCGGACAGCCGCAAGGTACTCAAGATAGGGGTGAATTTCAGTAATACTACGCGCAATATCGAGCGTTGGGTGGTAGAGGAACTTTAAGTCAGCCATATTGCTGCCATTGTTTTTTCTCCGTCTGTACCGGCTCTTTTTCTACACATGTGTTTTTTTCTTCAGTACATACTGATTGTTTTTCCAGTGGGTACCCTTTGTTTATCCCTGTTAAACTCAAAATTTATCCTCAATAAACTTGAAGTTTAACCGGGATAAATCGGGAGTTTGACCGGGATAAATTGTAATATACTTCATGCAGAACGAAGTGATATATAAACCATCACCTCGTTTTCCGCCAATCTTTTCGTATCTTTGCTCCATTAAACCAAAGTACTTTATGGAACAATCTGACATACTTCGTAACTTACGGATAGAGCACCTCACCCCGATGCAGGAAGCAGCGCGGGATGCCTATCAATCGGATAAGGACCTCGTCCTGTTGTCGCCCACGGGGTCGGGCAAGACACTGGCATTCCTGCTGCCGCTGGTGCAATCGCTCAAAGCCGATGTGCAGGGCGTACAGGCGGTGGTGCTCGTACCGTCGCGCGAGCTTGCCTTGCAGATAGAAAACGTATTCAAGTCGATGAACGTCCCTTTCAAGGCGATGAGCTGCTACGCCGGCAATGGACGAGCACCGTACGATGAGGGGCATTAACCCTGCCGTTATCATCGGCACTCCCGGACGTATGAACGACCATTTGCGGAAGCAGAACTTCGATACCCGCTTTGTAACCACATTGGTGATAGATGAGTTCGACAAATGCCTTGAATTCGGCTTTCACGACGAGATGGCGGAAGTTATCGGACAGTTGCCTGCCTTGAAGAAACGGGTATTGCTGTCGGCAACGGATGCAGAGGAAATCCCGCAGTTCACCGGAGTGGGCGGGGGGGAGTCGTCACCGCAGGTTGTCAAGCTGAATTTTCTTTCGGGCGAAACCGTATCCGGACGATTGGACTTGCAGAAGGTAATCTCTCCCGAAAAAGACAAGCTGGAGACATTGTACCGGCTGCTTTGTACGCTGGGCGACCGTTCTACACTGGTATTCGTGAATTATCGCGAGAGCGTGGAGCGTACGGTAGCCTATCTGAAGTCGAAGAAATTCCCTTGCGATGCTTTTCACGGCGGTATGGAACAGGACGACCGCGAGCGGGCGCTCTATAAGTTCCGCAACGGCAGTTGCCCCGTCCTGGTATCGACCGACCTTGCCGCACGCGGATTGGATATTCCGGGCATCGACAACGTGGTGCACTATCACATGCCCGTCAACGAAGAAGCCTTTACGCACCGTAACGGACGCACGGCACGCTGGGAAGCACGTGGCTCGTCTTTCCTGCTTCTGCATGCCGAAGAGCGTCTGCCCGATTATCTTCCGGAAGAGCTCTCCGTATTCGAATTGCCGGAGCAGACGCCGAAACCTGCCAAACCCCGCTGGACTACCTTATATATAGGCAAAGGCAAGAAAGACAAACTGAACAAGGTGGACATTGTGGGCTTCCTGTATAAGAAAGGCGGACTGGTGCGCGAAGATGTAGGACAGGTGGATGTGAAGGAGCACTATGCTTTCGTGGCAGTCCGCCGCAGCAAAGTAAAGCAATTGCTTACACTGCTGCGCGGGGAAAAAATCAAGAGGATGAAGACTTTGATAGAAGAAGCTCGTTGACAGTATGTTATGAAGCATATCCGGTGATGTTATTAAGCATGGGAAAATAGCTTGTTTTTGATAATCATGCACTTTTTTTTCAGTTTTTATTCCCGGTAGAAAGTTTTTTCAGCTTCTATCTTTCAGTTTACTTTTTAATACTTTCCTTGTTAAGCGTACATAACAGTTTGGCGTATATTTCTTGTATATACCAATAAAAAGTAAGGCAAATACGCGATAAAGAAGAAAATTTATAAGGAAAGATTTGCAATGCAGAAATAATTCCGTAATTTCGCCATGTCGAAAGACATAAACGAACGAAATTGTATAACCAAAACAAACTTCAAATGAAAAAGCATAATTTCAACGCAGGACCTTCCATTCTTCCGCGTGAGGTGATAGAGGATACGGCGAAGGCTATTTTAGATTTCAATGGATCCGGTCTGTCTCTTATGGAGATTAGCCACCGCGCTAAAGACTTCCAGCCCGTAGTGGACGAAGCCGTAGCACTGTTCAAAGAACTACTTAACATTCCGGAAGGCTATTCGGTGCTGTTCCTGGGAGGTGGTGCAAGTCTGGAATTTTGCATGATACCTTTCAACTTCCTCGAAAAGAAGGCCGCTTACCTCAATACGGGTGTGTGGGCAAAGAAAGCCATGAAGGAAGCCAAAGGTTTTGGCGAGGTTGTAGAGGTTGCCTCTTCTGCTGAAGCCACTTATACTTACATTCCGAAAGATTATACGGTACCGGCCGATGTGGACTATTTCCATATCACCACCAACAATACTATCTATGGCACGGAATTGAAGGAAGACCTGAACGTAAACGTTCCTATGATTGCCGATATGTCGTCCGATATTTTCTCCCGTCCTATTGATGTGTCCAAATACATCTGTATCTACGGCGGTGCACAGAAGAATCTGGCTCCTGCGGGCGTAACATTCGTCATCGTGAAGAATGATGCGGTAGGCAAGGTGTCCCGCTACATCCCGACCATGCTGAACTATCAGACTCACATTGACGGCGGTTCAATGTTCAATACTCCTCCCGTTGTTCCTATCTATGCGGCATTGCAGACATTGCGCTGGATAAAGGCTCAGGGCGGTGTGAAGGAAATGGAACGTCGCGCCATCGAAAAGGCGGATATGCTGTATGCCGAGATAGACCGCAACAAGATGTTCGTGGGTACTGCCGCCAAAGAAGACCGTTCACGCATGAACATCTGCTTCGTGATGGCTCCCGAATACAAGGAACTGGAAGCCGACTTCCTGAAATTCGCTACCGAAAAGGGTATGGTAGGTATCAAGGGACACCGTTCCGTAGGCGGTTTCCGTGCATCTTGCTACAATGCCATGCCGAAGGAAAGCGTACAGGCTTTGATAGACTGCATGCAGGAATTTGAGAAACTTCATTAATAATATTTGTTCACCACAGAGGGCACAGAGTCCCACAGAGATGAAATGAAAAGGAAAACTCTGTGAAACTTCGTGCGGTTCTGTGGTGAATCTTTTTTTAATACCATTGAATCATGAAAGTATTAGTTGCAACAGACAAGCCGTTTGCAAAAGTTGCAGTAGACGGTATTCGCAAAGAAATTGAAGCAGCAGGCTATGAACTTGCCTTGCTGGAGAAATATGGCGATAAGGCAAAATTGCTGGAAGCCGTGAAAGATGCCAATGCCATTATTATCCGTAGCGACATTATTGATGCCGAGGTTTTGGATGCCGCCAAAGAGCTGAAAATCGTAGTGCGTGCCGGTGCGGGATATGACAATGTGGACTTGGATGCCGCAACCGCCCACAATGTATGTGTGATGAACACTCCGGGGCAGAACTCAAACGCTGTGGCCGAACTGGCTTTCGGGCTTATGGTAATGGCTGTCCGCAATCTGTACAACGGTACTTCCGGTACGGAGCTGAAAGGCAAGAAGTTGGGCATTCATGCTTACGGTAACGTAGGCCGCAATGTAGCCCGCATAGCCAAGGGTTTCGGCATGGACATTTACGCATTCGACGCTTTCTGCCCGAAAGAGGTTATCGAGAAAGACGGTGTAAAGGCTGTGGCTTCGGCCGAGGAACTTTATTCTGCCTGCGACATCGTTTCGCTGCACATTCCCGCAACGGCGGAAACCAAGAACTCCATTAACTATGCTTTGGTGGGCAGGATGCCGAAAGGCGGTCTGCTGGTGAACACCGCCCGCAAGGAAGTTATCAATGAAGCCGAGCTGATACAACTGATGGAAGAACGTGCCGACTTGAAGTACATGACCGATATTATGCCCGCAGCCAATGATACATTTGCCGCCAAGTTTGCCGGCCGTTACTTCTCCACACCGAAGAAGATGGGTGCGCAGACGGCCGAGGCCAATATCAATGCCGGCATTGCCGCTGCCAGACAGATTGTGGGCTTCCTGAAAGACGGCTGCGAGAAGTTCCGCGTAAATAAGTAATGGATTTATACTCTGACAACCATGGCAACAATAAAACCTTTTAAAGGGATTCGTCCCCCTCAGGATTTGGTAGAGCAGGTGGCATCCCGTCCGTACGACGTCCTGAATTCCGCCGAAGCGCGTGAAGAAGCGGCAGGAAACGAAAAATCCCTGTATCACATCATCAAGCCCGAAATAGATTTTCCGGTCGGTACGGACGAGCACGATGAACGTGTGTACCGGAAAGCAGCCGAGAACTTCCAAATGTTCCAGGACAAAGGCTGGCTGGTGCAGGACGATAAGGAGAATTATTACATATATGCCCAGACCATGAACGGTAAGACGCAATATGGTTTGGTGGTGGGCGCATACGTGCCCGATTACATGAACGGCGTTATCAAGAAGCATGAGCTTACCCGCCGCGACAAGGAAGAAGACCGCATGAAGCATGTCCGTGTGAACAATGCCAACATCGAGCCCGTATTCTTCGCTTATCCCGACAATGCAGTGCTGGATGCGGTCATTGCCCGTTACACGGCACAGAAGCCTGTTTACGACTTTGTGGCTCCGGACGACGGTTTCGGCCATACATTCTGGATTATCGACCGGCAGGAAGATATTGAGGTCATAACCGAAGAGTTTGCCAAGATGCCTGCACTTTACATTGCCGACGGGCACCGCCGCAGTGCAGCCGCAGCCCTGGTGGGTGCGGAGAAGGCCGGACAGAATCCCAATCATCGCGGAGACGAGGAGTACAACTACTTCATGGCAGTCTGTTTCCCCGCCAACCAGTTGACTATCATCGACTACAACCGCGTGGTGAAGGACCTGAACGGGTTGACTCCCGGAGAATTCCTGGCTGCCGTAGGCAAGAACTTCACGGTAGAAGAGAAAGGAACGGAAATCTACAAGCCGGCAGGCCTGCATAACTTCTCCCTTTACCTGGACGGCAAGTGGTACAGCCTTACGGCAAAGCCGGGCACTTACAACGACAACGACCCTATCGGCGTGCTGGATGTTACCATTTCGTCCAACCTGATACTGGATGAAATTCTCGGTATCAAAGACCTCCGTTCCGACAAGCGTATCGACTTTGTCGGCGGTATCCGCGGGCTGGGCGAATTGAAGAAGCGGGTGGACAGCGGTGAGATGAAAGTGGCTTTGGCGCTTTATCCTGTGTCCATGAAGCAGTTGATGGACATTGCCGATACCGGCAATATCATGCCGCCCAAGACCACTTGGTTCGAACCGAAGCTGCGTTCGGGACTGGTAATTCATAAACTGGACTGATTCAGATATAATTTCAAAGAACGGATAAGAAGAAGGTGCATGGAAACTTGGCAGGTTTTGATGCACCTTCGCTATTTTATATTGCCATTCCCTTTTCCGGTATACGGAAAATACCGACCTTTGCCGTCAAAATAAGATACCGTTATTCGGCATTAGTTATTAAAACCAAAAGAACGATATGGGCAAAAAGGAAGAATACAAACTGAAGAACGAACAGTTCCTGCAAAATCTGCGTACCGAAGAAGGCGTAAAGGAGTTGGCTGCCGGCGTGCTTTACCGTATCCTGGAAAGCGGGCAGGGCAGTAGTGCTACTCCTCGATTAAACAGTATTGTGTCGGTGCATTACAAGGGAACGCTCATTAACGGCAGGGAGTTTGACAATTCCTGGAAGCGCAACTGTCCGGAGGCTTTCCGGCTGAACGAAGTAATCGACGGCTGGCAGATAGCCTTGCAGCAGATGCGCGTGGGCGACCACTGGATGGTCTACATCCCGTACACCGTGGGATACGGCACACGCACCAGCGGGCCTATTCCGGCTTTCTCCACACTGATATTCGAAGTGAAACTGCTGGGCATTGCCTGAGAGAGGGTGTGAACAATCATGTTACGGAACGGAGACCTTACCCGGGGTGGCATAACGGGTACGCTGTTGCGTTTCACCCTGCCTATGATGGCGGGTTCGTTGCTGCAACAGTGCTATAACATAGCCGATACGCTGATTGTAGGGCAGTGCATCGGTGCGGATGCACTGGCGGCGGTAGGGTCGGCGTATACGCTGATGGTCTTCCTTATCTCCATCCTTCTCGGTTTGTCTATCGGCAGCGGCACGGTATTCTCGTTGCATTACGGTGCGGGAAACCATTCCGCCCTGCGCCGCAGCATTTTCGTGTCGTTCGTACTGATAGGGGCGGTCACGTGCGTGCTGAATATGGCGGTATTCGTATGGCTGGACCCCCTTCTCCGTTTGCTGCAAGTGCCGCAGGACATTTACGGCATGATGCGCGGTTACCTGTGGATAATCTTTTGCGGCATTGTCTTTACGTTTATCTATAATTTCTATGCGGCGATGCTGCGGGCGGTGGGAGATTCGGTAACTCCTCTCTGGTTTCTGGCACTCTCTGTGGCACTGAATATTGTTCTCGACCTGTTTTTCATCCTGCAACTGGACTGGGGCATCGAGGGGGCTGCGATAGCCACGGTCATGGCACAGGGAGTCGCTTCTGCGGGAATTATGCTCTATACCTGGAGGAAGCGTCCGGAACTGCGGCTGCATATCGGGGACATGCGCTTCGACCGTGGCAGCCTGAAAGAGATAGTCTCTTTCTCCACACTGACCTGTGTGCAGCAGTCGGTCATGAATTTCGGCATCCTGATGATACAGGGGCTGGTCAACAGCTTCGGCACGGCAGTCATGGCCGCCTTTGCCGCTGCCGTCAAGATAGACTCCTTTGCATACATGCCCGTGCAGGAGTTCGGGAACGCCTTTTCCACTTTCATCGCGCAGAACTTCGGGGCGAAACGTTACGGGCGTATCCGCCGGGGTGTCCGCAGCGCCTTGCTTACTACGGTTATCTTTTCGATTATCGTCTCCGTGCTCGTGTTCGTCTTTGCAGAACCGCTGATGCTGATTTTCGTTCATCCGGGCGAAACGGAAATCCTTGCTACCGGAGTGGAGTACCTGCGCATAGAGGGTGCGTTTTACTGCGGCATCGGCATTCTGTTCCTGCTTTACGGCTATTACCGGGCTGTCCGGAAGCCGGGGATGTCGGTAGTGCTCACGGTGATTTCGCTGGGCACTCGTGTGGCGCTTTCCTACCTACTGGCGGCTATTCCTTCTGTCGGGGTAACGGGCATCTGGTGGTCTATTCCCATCGGTTGGCTGCTGGCAGACGCGGTGGGTATGCTGTATTATAAAATGAAGAACGGGGCATGAACAATTCCCTTGCGGCATGCTTGCGTTGTGCAGGATTCTTTTTAGTTCTTCATGGAGCCAAGTATCAATAAAAGCGGTATCTTTGCGCCCGATTTTTCAGAAAGAGATACTGCCATGACCAATAATCGTCTTAAAGGATTTACTTACGGAGCCGTTGCCGCTGCCAGTTACGGCATGAACCCGTTGTTTGCATTGCCCTTGTACGGGGCGGGGATGAGTGTGGATTCCGTCCTCTTTTACCGTTACTTTTTCGCCGTTGTGATGCTGGGCATCCTGATGAAGGTGAAGAAACAGTCCTTTGCGCTGAAGAAGGCGGATATACTTCCGCTGGCGGTAATGGGGCTGCTGTTCTCCTTTTCCTCGTTCTTTCTCTTCGAGAGCTATAACTACATGGATGCGGGCATTGCGTCCACCATCCTGTTTGTCTATCCGGTGCTGGTTGCCATCATCATGGCGGTGTTTTTCCACGAGAAGGTCTCCTTCATCACGATGTTCTCCATAGCGCTGGCATTTACGGGCATCTCCCTGCTGTACGAGGGTGGGGACGGGAAGACGTTGAGCATGCTGGGCGTACTGTTCGTTATTCTCTCCTCGTTGACCTACGCCATATACATCGTCGGTGTGAACCGCTCTTCACTCAAGGAGCTGCCTACGGCGAAACTCACTTTCTATGCTTTGCTCTTCGGCATCAGCATCTATGTGGTTCGTCTGGACTTTTGTACGGCTTTGCAGCCCGTCCCTTCGCCGGTGCTGTGGGCAAATGTCCTTTCGCTGGCTTTGTTTCCCACTATCATTTCGTTGGTGCTGATGACGCTCTCCATCCACCTCATTGGCTCCACGCCGGCTGCCCTATTGGGGGGGCTGGGACTACGTATCTT
>OBWV01001438.1_pt1 | contig 9977 bp, 8 predicted proteins | sample 1495351 | NCBI WGS metagenome assembly OBWV01 (sample SAMEA2580122, study PRJEB22360) | human gut metagenome | biome: human gut; feature: human-associated habitat; material: faeces | place: Denmark | collected 2008/2010 | reverse complement strand
AGCACGGATTCCCCCCCGGCCAACAGGAGCCGTAGCCTCTGCCGCTCCCGCTACGGGAGGTGCAGCAGGTGGCTTTGCCGGCGCATCTCGCGGCGGTTTCGTCGGGGCCTCACACGGTGGATTCGCCGGCGCTGCACGAAATCAAGCACAGACGCAGACCGCGCCCGCAGCCGCCGCCCCTGCTGCGCCTGCATCTCCTGCTACGAATGCTGCGGCTCCAAGCTCCGACTCCCGATCCACTGATGAAAAGTGGAATGCAGCCGTTGCCGCATTGCCGCAGGCCATCCGCGAATACGTCACCAGAGACAAGGTGCCGACGGTGGCATTCGGCCCCAACCGTAAGGGATTGCCCTGCCTGTCCATGACCTTCGACAAGCCGCTCAGCCAGCATGCGTTTGCGCTCGCGGTGGATAACAGCGGCAAAAAGGCCGCAATCGTGGTGATGGATGCCGTACGCCAGGAATTCGGTGCCGATGCGGTTATCGCTCCTGCGGCCGTTGCGGCCAACGGTGAGCGAGTGGAATCCGTCAAGCGCCTGAGCCCCGAACAGTTGGCCAAGGTCAAGCAGCAGATTGCGATGGCCAAGGCGGGTCTGGCCGCTTCGAGTCTGGGAGCTGGCCTGGGCATGCATTCCGGCAGTGAGCCAAAAGCTCAGAAGCCGGCTGCTGAGGGGAACGCCGAAGATGCGGATGGCAGCCACCGAGCCTCTGGCGTAACGCCGGGAGGCGCTTCGAACAAGCCCGATTTGGATGATGACGATCCATGGGCCAAACCTGCCGCATTGTCTGAGGCTGTGGGCGAGCCATCTGCGTCTGCCGGTGAGCCGTCTGTTGATGGTTTTGCTCCGAGCAATCCAGACCCTGCATCTGCACAGGCGCCTGAAAAGCACCACAAGAAGCATGTCGCCGTGCCGGACATGAGCGATGACGTGGACCCATGGGCAACGCCGGCAGCGCCTGTCGCACACGCACAAGATGCGACCGCCAATACCCAGGCCGGCCAAGCTGAGCAATCCGCCGCGTCTGCTTCCTCGAACGTGGGTGCCCCGGCTGCGGATCCTGCTGTCCCAACGGCATCCGCTGACCCGTGGAACCAGCCGGTGCCTCCGCCTGCCGAACCGAAGGGTGACCCGTGGAACCAGCCTGCTGCGTCTGCGCCGCAAGCTGCGCCGGATCCATGGAATCAACCAGCTCCTCCGCAATCGGAACCGGATCCGTGGAATCAACCGCAGGGTCAGGCTCAGCGGCAGACCCCATCGCAGAGTCAGGGTATGCCGCAAAGCCAGAACTCGGGCGCTGCTGACCCGTGGAACCAGCCAGTGCCACCGAGTCCTCAGCCGCAGGTTGCGGCCGAGGACGATGAGTATTCGATGAGCGACCAGTCGCTTGGCGATGCCACGGCCATGAAGATGGATGATCTCAAGAAGCTGTTCGAGGTCAAGAAGGTCGAGGAGTTTGCGGCCGATGACCCAAAGAACCCGAAGAACATCCAGCCCGCCAAGAAGCATACGGATGACTGATCGCAGCACACCATACGAAACAAAGAAAAACATGAGGAGCACACATGGCATTGGCCTATGACGGCGCCATCCAGCGGTTGATTGACGCATTCGGGCACCTGCCCGGAATCGGTCCCAAAGGAGCTCAGCGCATTGCTTTCTACATGCTGTCCGCCCCCGAAGATGAGGCCCGCGAGCTGGCCGAGGCCATCGAAGAGGTCAAGGCCAAGGTTCGGTTCTGTGAGATTTGTGGCAACGTGTGCGAGACGAGCCCTTGCCCGGTGTGCGCGGACCCGCGCCGCGACCGCAGCGTGATCTGCGTGGTCGAGGAGCCTAAGGACGTGATGAGCATCGAGCGCACCCGCGAATACCGCGGCCTCTACCATGTGCTCGGCGGCGCCATCAACCCGATGGCCAACGTTGGCCCTGCGGATTTGCGCATCCCCGGCCTGCTCAAGCGTTTGGAAGGCGATGAGGTCAAAGAGGTGATCATGGCGCTTGACCCGAACATCGAAGGCGAAGCCACCACCAGTTACCTGACCCAGTTGCTGCGTCCGGTAGGCGTCAAGATTACGCGTCTTGCCAGCGGTCTGCCGGTCGGCTCCGACCTCGAATACGCCGACGAAATCACCCTCGGCCGAGCCCTAGCCGGCCGCCGCGAAGCTTAAGCGGCATCTCTCTCCTTAAGAGTATCGTATTTACAGGGAATTTCCATATGCGGCAATTGCCGAACCGTCGTTGCCGTCCGCTCTGCAGATTGCCGTTGATCATGGGTTGCTTGCGACTAATATGACGATTATTTTGGCCGGCAGTAATGAAGGGTTCATGGAGAGCGAGGTGCTTGGCCGTAAAAGCCGATTGTATGGCCGACGCACTGCCCAAATCAGGTTGTTGCCGTTCGATTACGCTGACGCAGCGAAATTTCTTCCTAACACGAAGTCGCAGGATTTGGTTCGTTATTACGCGACTTTTGGCGGTACTCCGTACTGTCTTGCGCGTATCAATGAATCCGATGGATTCGAAGATAACGTACTTCGACTGTTGCTCGACAACCTTTTAGCAAATGGTGGTGTAATGATCCGATTGCGCGGGAACAGACCGATATTGATGTGATTGCGGCTGATTCTCTGAGTAAGCAGATATTGATAGGCGAGTGCAAGTGGCGTAACTCATTTAATGAGACGGAAGCCGTTGAGCGGCTGCGTGGGAGGGCCGGATTAATCCGTGGTTACTTGCCGGAGACAGCTCGGTTTGTGCTGTTTTCAAAAAATGAGGTAGGTGAATCTATCCGAAATCGATACCGCGAGGATGAACGTATGTCGTTTGTGTCTGTGGACGACATGTATGCCGGATGATTATACGGATGGTGGCAACTCGCCTACTGGCTTCTTGACTGGCTCGGCAAGCACTCTCAACGTATCGTTGGCGCTTTCTCCGTCGCGGCGATGCCAGGGCCAGAAAGCGGCGTGATGCATGATGCGTGCGGGCTTGTGCCGCCGCAGTAGCCGGATGATGAACAGTCCAGCCAGCAGTATGCCGACACCGACCGCGATGCCAATGGTCCGCCCGTCGTGCACGTCGCGTGGTTCGGGGGCAGGCACAGGAATCGAGACACGGTGCCCGGAAATCAACAGTCGGTGCGTGTTCACACCGTACGGCGTACAGGTCATCAGCGTGACGCGGTCCTCGCCCGGCGCGATGCGCAACTTTGAGGTGTCGTCCGGCAGAATCACTGAGATGTTATCCACCTTGTATCCCAAGGTCTCGCCCATGACTTCGATATAGAAGAAGTCGCCCTTCTTCACCTCGTCCAGGCGGGTGAACATCATGGCCTCCACCAGACCGCGGTGTCCGGTGATTACCGAATGAGTGGACTTGCCGCCCACGGGAAGCGATGTGCCGTAGAGATGCCCGGTGCCAGAGGCAAGTGCCTCCTCGGAGGTGCCGTGGTAAATCGGCAGGTTGATGGATTGCTTGGGGACTTTGATGGTGCCCATCACGCCGTTGCCGGCATCCAGTAGCGATTGGTATTCCTTGTCTTTCTTGGAGGCTGAGTCCTCGCCGCTGGCGCGTGACCCACCCTGCGCGGCCGAGAACGGATCGACCGCCTCGCCCAGTACGGGCTGACCGGAATCGGCAAGCTTCTTGTTGTAGGCGCGTGCGACTTTCAGCTTGTCCTCTGCCTGCGGGTAGGGCCATCCGGCCACTTGCTTGGCGCTGGTAGCAGCAGTGGCGGCCAGCTCCTGGCTGGATTGGAATTGCAGAGCCAGCGGGAAACAGGCTGCGCCGATGGCGGCGATGAGCAGAAGGATGGTGATGATGCGCATCGCCAGCAGATTGCGCTGGAGGCGGCGGCGTTCGGCTGCCAGATCGGAGACGTCGACGACCTCGTTGAACGGATCTTGGGTGAAAGTGTTGCTGGCTGCTGCCGCATCGGCTGCTGCTGAATCGTTTGTTGTTGTATCGACTGCTGCTGTATCGACTGATGCGTCGGCTATTGCTGCGGCGGATGCGTCGGCGGGTGCATTAGCGCGGGAACGGGCATGCTTGCTCTTCGGGCGTCTATGCAGAAAAGCCATTTTCTGTGTTCCCTCTCCCTATGCCTGCTGCCAGGGTGTGCGCATGCGTGTTTGCCTGTTGGCTGCCCCGAGTCTTGCTGTCACGTATGCCATCGAGTGTACGCCATCAATCACATAACAATTTTCGCGGTACAAGGTACTCCGGAGAACCTGATCGCGTACTCGCCGTCATGGGCCCCGCCGACCTTTTGGGGAACAGCACGCGGTAGGCGGCGAGCTTGTAATAGTACGTGTTCGCGCGCAGGTACTCCAGTGCCTCCTGCTCGTCGCATAGTTCGAACGCGACGCCCCTGGCCTTGAGATGCGCTATCTGACCCTCGGTTGACAGCATCGGCTTGGGCGAGGCGCCTGAGGTGTCGTCTTCTTGCGGTGGCCCTTCCGAGTGAATGGGATGTTGGTCAGGCATGGTATGTCCTTTCTCGCTGCGTCGCCCGGCCTCGGTGCCGGGCGACGGCGTAGACGGGAGCATACTGGATTAAGCGCGTCCACCACCATGTTTTCGGACAATGTGGTTCCAGCTTCCCCGATCTTAGGGAGTTTCTCGCTGAGGATTGGACGGCAACGGTGTTGAATGTAGTTTTTGTACATTCAATGCACTAATTTTTGTACATTCAATGCGCAAAATTGATGGGTTCAGAATCGGAATCAAAAATGGGCGCAATCACTTTCGTGACTTCGCCCTACAAAAAAATGGAATTCTATGCAGCATTGGTCAGACGATACCGCTGGTACTTGCTCTTGGGCTTGTCCGGGAGCGTCAATGACAGTTTCCCGGCCTCGACCATCGGCCGAATGTACTCTCGTCGCGTATATTGCAGGCTTCGGCCTACATGATTTGCGATTTCCTGCGCCAATCGCGGTTCGGCGCAATACGCAAGAATAGTATTTTCGACGTCGGCCGGGCGCGGGCTGTTCTTGTCTTGGCCGGGCGTGGCGTCATGGTCGCTAGCATTCGTTTCCGCGCTGCTGTTGAAGAACCGTACGAGGAATGAACCTCTCTGGTCGATAAATTCCGGCTGCCGGACTCCGTGTGTCCTAGCCTCATCCCGAATAACGGGGATCCCCGAGTGGCGATTTTCCGCGATTTTCTCAATTTCCAAAATTGAAACTAGCGTGGGATTTCGCGTCGGCATGTTGGCATAGCCCAAATCGTTGGTGCTTTGGCCGCCGTATACGCCGCCCGGATTCCAACATTCCAGCCGATCCGAAAACATAACAAGTCGAATGGGCGTGCCGTTGCAGTATGGGCCATAATCGCGGTGCATGAGAGCATTAGTGATTATTTCTCGTACCGCGGTTTCCGGATATTCGGGGATGTCGGTGCGTTTTCCGTCGCGAATCACGACTCTCGTTTTCCCGTTGCGGGCAACGAACCCCAGTGCGCCTTCGAGCATCTCTGCGATAGTGCCCTCGTACCGCTTGTTGTCGATGAAGCGTTCTCCACCGTCATCGGGCTGCAAAACAGTGCCATTGACTGCAATAGCGGTAATGCAAAGGTTGGGGTAGATGCGTTGCGGGTAATCGCCGAGCGTCATCATTCCGGCAAGCGTCGGCTTATTGTTTTGCATGGCCCCGGTCAAAGACAGAATCTCATCGTCCGAGCGGCGGGGGAGTAGCCTCAAAGAACACTCGGCGGAATCCTGAATGTTTGCAGGTTGCGGGTTCACCGTCGTGGTGCGACAGGGTGGCATATCGGTTCAGTGTCACAGCGGTTTAGCGGTGGCTATGCGGTGCCACCGAACATCGGGTGTGCGGGCGGTGTACGGCGGAAGCGCGCGGGAGCATAATCGCCAAGGCTATTACGGTGTCCATATGCCGGCGATGGTTCGCTTCGCGAACGCGGCAACTTTTATAATCGTTGCGTTTGCGTAGAATAATCGGCAAATACTCCCAAGAGAAGAACAAAGGACAGCAGTGGCTCTCATCGTGCAGAAGTACGGCGGCTCGTCGGTCGCCGATACCGAATCGATCAAACGTGTGGCCAAGCGCGTTGTCGAGACGGAGAAGAAGGGCAACAAAGTGGCCGTGGTGGTCTCTGCCATGGGCGACACCACCGACGACCTCATCGATCAGGCCCTCAGCATCGACTCCAACCCGCCCGAGCGCGAGATGGACATGCTTATGACCGCTGGCGAGCGAATTTCCATGAGCCTGCTCGCCATGGCCATTCACGCCGAAGGCAGCCGTGCGCACTCCTTCACCGGTCAGCAGGCCGGCTTCCTCACCGACGCCCGTTACGGCGCGGCCCATATCAAGGCCGTCAAGCCGGATCGTGTGAAGAACGCGCTATCGCTGGGAGACATTGCCATCGTCGCCGGCTTCCAGGGCATCAACGCCAAGGGCGATGCCACCACGCTCGGCCGTGGCGGTTCCGACACCTCCGCCGTGGCGCTCGCCGTGGCCCTTGGTGCCGACGTTTGCGAGATTTACACCGACGTGGACGGCATCTTCACCGCCGACCCGCGCATCGTGACCTCCGCTCGTCGCATTCCTTCCATCGGCTACGAAGCCATTCTGGAAATGGCCTCCTGCGGTTCCAAGGTGCTGGCGCTGCGCTGCGTGGAATACGCTCAGCGCTTCAACATGCCGCTGCACGTGCGCTCCTCGTTCTCCCGCCGCCCCGGCACGTTGGTGGTGCCTGACGGTGTGGATCCGCGCACGCTGCCGAACATCGACTGAGCGAGACCGAACCGAACCCGAATAACCGACAAAATCGTTAGCAATATCAAGCAAGACAAGGCAAGACATGACTGAAGAAGAAGCGAAATCCATGGGCGACCTGTTCCCCGACCTGGGTCCTGAAGCTCCGGTGATTTCCGGCATCGCCCACGACCGTTCTGAGGCGCTGGCCACCGTGCGCGGCGTGCCGAACGAGCCGGGCATGGCCGCCAAGGTGTTTACCGAGCTGGCCACCGCCGGCGTGAATGTGGACATGATTGTGCAGGCCGGTGCGTCCGTGGGTACTGCGGACATCTCCTTCACTGTGCCGGAGGCCGCCGTCAAGCAGGTGCAGAACACGCTGCTCGACAAGCAGGACGTGCTGGGCTACCACTCCTTCGATGTGAATACCAACGTTGGCAAGGTGGCCGTGGTGGGCGTCGGCATGAAGACTCACTCCGGTCTGGCCGCCAAGTTCTTCCAGGCCCTGAGCGATGAGGACATTAACGTGCTGATGATTTCCACTTCCGAGATTCGTATCGCCGCGCTTGTGCCGCTCGACCAGCTGAACGACGCCGTCAAGGCGCTGCACACCGCCTATGGCCTCGATGCCGACCAGATTGAGGCCGTGGTGTACGGCGGAACCGGTCGCTGAGCCGCGATACGTGCATTAAATCCGATGAAAGCCCTCCTCGCGGAGGGCTTTCTCGGTTTCGAGGGGCGGATTTGGCCTCTTCCTGACGTCTACTTCCATTTCGAGGGGCTCCTCGAATGCGAAACTCCAAGTATAAACGGCATTGCAGCAACATCATTTCGCCATTATTGAGCCACGGCTACTTGCCCATCAGCCCCTTGAAGCGGTAGTAGACGTCCGGAGAAAGCTAAATCAGCCCCTCGAAACGCGATTTGGTGCTGAAACACGATGCGAGAGACTTTTTTGGGTGGGGAAAAGTCAGGAAAGCATATGCGATAGTTGGCTTCAACGCAAGAGCCCGTTATTTCGTCGCGCGAGCGACGAAATAACGGGCTCTTCTGCAAAGCAGTATGGCAACTACTTCTTGGTGATGTAGCCGAGGGCCTTGAGCATTTCGGCGCACTCGAGGGCGCCGCCGGCGGCACCGCGCAGGGTGTTGTGGGCCAGACCTACGAACTTCCAATCGAAGATGGAGTCCTCGCGCAGACGGCCGATGGAAACACCCATGCCGCTCTCGTAATCCACGTCGAGCTTGACTTGCGGGCGGTCGTCCTCGGTGAGGTACTGGATGAAGTGCTTCGGCGCGTGCGGCAGGCCGAGCTCGGACGCCTTGGAGGTGTAGTTCACCAGACGATCAATGAGCTCTTCCTTGGTGGCCTTCTTGCCGAAGTTCAGGAACACGGTGGCGGTGTGGCCGTTGAGCACGGGCACGCGGATACACTGGGACGTGATCTTGAGGTCGCCGTCGAACGGCACAATCTTGCCCTTGTCGGCGTCCACATGGCCGAACACCTTGAGCGGTTCCTTCTCGCTCTTTGCTTCCTCGCCGGAAATGAACGGGATGATGTTGCCCACCATCTCAGGCCAATCCTGGAAGGTCTTGCCCGCGCCGGAAATCGCCTGATAGGTGCTGACGACCACCTCGCGTGGCTCGAATTCCTTCCACGCGGCCAGCGCCGGAGTGTAGGCCTGAATCGAGCAGTTCGGCTTGACGGCGATGAAACCGCGTGTGGTGCCAAGGCGCTTGCGCTGGTGCTCGATCACCGCGAAGTGTTCGGGGTTGATCTCCGGCACCACCATCGGCACGTCCGGGGTCCAGCGGTGGGCGCTGTTGTTGGATACCACCGGGGTCTCGGTCTTGGCATAACGCTCTTCGATGGCGCGAATCTCGTCCTTAGGCATGTTCACCGCGGAGAACATGAAGTCCACGTTCGCGGCCACGGACTCGGCGTCGTCGCCGTCCGCAACCACCATGTGCTTGGCGTATTCGGGCATCGGCGTTTCCATCTTCCAACGGCTGCCGACGGCCTCCTCATACGTCTTGCCGGCGCTGTGTGCGGAAGCGGCAAGCGTGACCACTTCGAACCACGGGTGGTTTTCCAGCAGCGTGATGAAACGCTGGCCGACCATACCGGTGGCGCCGAGAATGCCGACCTTTATCTTTTCGGGCATGATGACCTCTATGACCTTCGGGTTTCGATGGGCTGATACGTTCAAGCGACCGTCTTGCAATGGCCGCAAACACACGGTAATTGTACGAAACATGCAGAACAACAGTGGCCGTCTTCCCATATGGTGGCTCGGCGGCGCACCCCATGGCGTACCCCGCGCCGCGCAGCTCGATATCCTCTCCATAACTGGCAAAGTGACTAGCGAAGAGACGGCAGTGTTCTACACTGGTAGCCATGTCTATCGCATCAGTAGAGGCGCAAAAGCAACTCGACCGTATCGTGGCCCTCGGCTACCCGGACGTGGCGGATATGAGTGCCGCCGCATTCCGCGCGCTTGCCGAGCCGCTCATCGGCGCGCTCGAGCATTCCGATCTCGGCTCGAACATCCTACTGGTGCCTACGCGCGAGCTAGTCTCGCCCGAATCGCTGATTGCGCGAACCTCCATCAACCGCATGGCCGGCTTTACCACCATGCCTCCGCGAGACATCGCCAGCTTCCTGCCGCAAGACGGATTCATGCCGCCCGAAGGCCCGTTCTATCTGGTGGTCGATCCGCATACCGGCACCTGCTACATCAACCGCGAGCCCGACGTGGCCCGCAAGCTGATTGATTCCGACGAGCGTCTGCCGCTCACCCTCGAAGAAGGCTTGGCCATCGCCACCCAGCACCCTGAATGGCTGTTGGAAAAGAACGGTTTCAACCTGCTTGGCTCGCGCAGCGCGGACGGGCGCGTGCCGAGCATCTGGATGAGTCAGAACGCGCCGAGGCTCGGCGCCGTGTGGCCGAATTCCAAGCACACGTGGCTCGGCAACGCGTTCTGCATGGCCCGCCGCGGGGTGTCGCTGTTCCGATAGGGCCGGTGGGCCAAAATTCGGTGCTATCCTTCCTAGGGCAGATGGGGCGTTTTGCGGACATCTACTCGCCTTTCCGAGGGCAGTCGCATCGGCGCGTGGGGGCGCCCCGCCGTTGGAATATGGCGCAATATGAGGGGCCGATGCCCGTGGCGCGCCCGTTGAGGTGCCCTCGGAAGGCGGAGTAGATGTCCGCAGCGGCGGAGATCCGCCCTCGGAAAGTCAAGTGGCGGCGGCAGCTCGGT
>OBWV01001433.1_pt1 | contig 10055 bp, 10 predicted proteins | sample 1495351 | NCBI WGS metagenome assembly OBWV01 (sample SAMEA2580122, study PRJEB22360) | human gut metagenome | biome: human gut; feature: human-associated habitat; material: faeces | place: Denmark | collected 2008/2010 | reverse complement strand
CGGTTATTCTTTATTTGAAGATATAGGATATGGAGACACCTATTTTGATAGGCAGCAGTTTGTAGCCGTTGGCGTTGGCTTGTGCCGTTCCGTCGGTATAGTCCTCTATGTTATCGTTTTTGTAGTATTGTTTTTGCTTGAAGTACACGGCACCGAATCCGCCGTAAAACTCTACGTTGAGGCGTCGGTTCAGGTTCAGTGCATAGCCGAAGGTAATCCCGGCGCCGGCAGCATCGCCCTGATAGATGCGGTCTCCCCATGTGATGTCGTAGGACACGCCGAGAGCGGCTATTCCCACAAATTCCCGTGTCATGGGGCGTCCGTTAAACCAATAGCGGTATTCGGGCAGAAGACCTATCATTTTGGCTTTGTTGCCGTAGATGTTGACTGCGCCGAAAGCCGAGATGTCGATACTGCTCCGTTCGCCCACAACGAATTCGCAGCCGATGTTGGGAGCCATGGCGGCAAGCATCAGGCCGTTGGTCTTTACTGCCAGTTGCTGGGCGTGCAGGGTAGGGAAACTGCAAAGTAGCAGCAGAAAGAAGATGCTGCTTAATGAGAGTGTGTGGTGATTGGTTTTCGACATATCGGTTTTTAGCGTTTTGTTGGTTGGGATTTGTAAGTTCCGTTCTATTGAAATGTATGTTCCGTACCCTTGTTCCAGTCGTTTACGGAAGCTTTTGCAGCCATGCTTTGCGTATATAGGATGTTGAGGGTGGTTATGCTGCCGGCTTCCAGTACGATTAGCGGGGGAGTGTTTGCACCGGCATCGGCTTCGTCGAACACTACGATGTCTTTCTCGCTTCCGTCCGGCTCTTTTATGCTGAATGTCAAGCGGCGGAGCGCACTGATAGTCTCATGCCCGTATGGCAGCAGCAGATAATCCTTTTGAATGCCGGGTGTTCCGGGGATAAGGTTGAGCGGGGATGCTTCGTTCCGGTAATCGGAGCTGACGGATGTACCGGTGTCCGGATTGTCGGATGTGATGTCGCCTGTTTGCAGGTCCATTGTCCCTGTTTGTCCCTCACGGGTGGTAAAACCAATGCTTTGCAACACCGGGTATGAGTCCGCCGTATATTCGGGGCGGTCGGTGGATATGTTGAGGCGTAGCCGTGCCAAGGCATGTTTCAAGGAGACGGCAATGCCTGCTGCGGTTGCAGCCGCTTTCTTGCTGCCTTTGGTCTCACCGGTGTAAAGGTAGTCTGTGGCGTCCTTTGCTTCCAGAGCGGCGGTAACGGGAATGGATACTTTACCGTTTTCGTCTGCAGCGGCTGTTGCCGTATAAGGGTAATAACCGTACAGATAGAGCGTGTCCTGCCGGGCAGGGTAGTACACTTTTGTTCCTTCCGGCTGCAAACTCAGTTGTCCGCCCTCTGCATATCGATAGGGAAGATTCTGCAAGTATGGGGTGCTGAAATTACTGTCTCTCATCAGGAATATACCTATTTCATCTCCTGTATTCAGGGCCGTGCCTTCAATGACGCTTCGGCCGACGGTAGTCTCTACGGTGCATACCGATGCCCTCAGCCGCACTTCCACAGCCCTCTCCCCGTCATCGGGAAGAGGAACTGTGGCAGTGTCTGTGTCGCATCCTGCCAATAACAGGAATGAGAGGCCGAACAGGTACGATATGTTTTTCTTTTTACTCATTACACTTCTTCTGTTTTTATGCGGGTGCTTTCCGCCTTTACTCTATGGGTACGTCTACGGAGTCACCGCCCGGTTTCCAGGTAGCTAAAGTGGCGGTAGCGTTGATTTGTTGGGTGGCGTAGATGCCGATACGTACGTTGTAGTAATAGCCGGCATAGAACAAATTGTCACTTTTGCCTGAATCGACGGCGGGAGCGGGAGCATTGACGGGTATGTCGCGTACAATCAGGTCTTGCGGCACTCCACTGGCATCGGGAGCCATGATGGTGACATCCATCAGGAATTGTTCCATGTCCGGTTTCACCATCAGATAGCCTTGTATCAGCGGGTTGGCGCTGGACACGCCGTTAAGCGTATATTGTCCGCCTTCGTATTTCTGGACATAAATGTCTTTGGGAACTTCGACGGTTCCGTCGGCATTGTCGTCCGTAAAAGTAATATTGCCTTTGCCGTCGTCGGTGGCTTCCCGCATAAGCAGGGAACCGTTGTCGGTAAAGGTCAGTTTCCCGGTCAGAACGTTGAGGGTGGCCGTTGTGCCGTGGCTTTTAATGTCAAGCGCCTTCTCTTGCATGTTTTGGACGGCTGTTCTGTCCTCTTCGGACTGCTCGGTGGCGGGAATCACGGAGAAACGCAACTGTGCCAGTTGGTGCTCGAAGTTGATGTTGGGTATCCACGGATAGTCCTGTAACTTTTCAGAGGCTGCCTGGTTCAGTTCGTGGTGATACTTCAACTGGCGGATGTATTGGGCTTTATAGCCGGTCAGGGAAGCGTCGTTCTTTACATCCTTTTTCAGGTAAATGCTGTTTGGCGCTATCTCTCCGGCGGTGGCATTGTTCCAGATGATGTCCTGCGAGCCGTCGAAGCGGGCGAATGTTATTTCCGGCTTTGCGGCACTTATGGTTTGGCCTTCCTGATAAGGGGCGTAGCCGTAGAAGCTATAGTCGTATTTCTTCTGCATCGGGTAGTAGTACACACCGTTTGCGGCATTGCCTTTATATAATGTGATTTTCTGTGCCAGGTCATTCTCCAAACCGTCCGGCTTTACGTCGGAGCCGTCTTGCTTGGGCCAAGCGGTTACTGCTGCCTGTATATTGTTCAGCAGAATTCCGTAGTTCTCCGTATCGCCCCATGCTGCGGCTCTGTTGACATCGGTAATGGCGGTGTTGGTGGTAGCGTCATTGGTGGCAAGGGCGAAAATCCCCAATCGGGTAGTAGCGCCTTCTGCCTCATCGTATAGCTTATCCAGCGGTGCGCGTGTTACGCCTACGCTGGCTCCTATACGTGTCTCTATTCCACCCAATTGGATGATTAGCCGTCCGTCCGGCGATTCGAAGTCGTTGTCGCTGACCGGTTGCTCTATTACGATATCCTCGTTTTGCGAGCAGGCTGTCATGCAAAGGGCGGCTGCCAGCATCCATAAATTCTTTTTCATGATTGTAGTGAGTAATTGGTTAAACATATCGTTGCTCTCCTATGTTCCTCGGTATGGTACTTCCGGTACCATGCTTTGGTATTCCTTGTACCAACGTTTGGTAGCTTCCGTACCAACAGTTGGTAGCTCCTGTACCACGCTTTGGTATTTCAAGTACCAACGGTTGGTAGTTCTCGTACCGCCCGTTGGTAGTTGGATTGTCCTCAGGAGTTATTTCCCGATAGAGGAGCCGGTTCTTATTTTCCGTCTTCGATGTCGGTTTCAATGTCACCACCGTCTTCCCATGCGGTCAGCACTGCGGTAACCTCTATCTTTTCGAAGCCATAGATTGTAATGTATACGTTGTAAGAAGCACCGGCCTTGAATTCTTTCACATCTTTTGAAATCTTGGACTGGTCGATGATTAAGGGAGTATCCAACTTCTCAACTTCTTTGTATGTAATCTTGTCACCGTCTGTTTCGTCTTTTGTATCTTCTACGTATTGTTTAAGGTCTATGGACAAGTTGATGTTTCCGTTAGGGAAAAACATAACAGGTTCACCCACTTGAGTTCCTTTAGCGTCGGGGTCACCTTCTGCCGGAATATTTTCATGGCCGTAAGGATACTTGGGCACTACCGGAGTGATTAAACCTTTGTCCGGGTCTAACTTGTTTTTGTTATCAACATCTTTACTGCATACAACAAAAGGAGCGGTGGAGGCTCCGTTTCTTGCGGAAGTCGTAGTAGCCAGATCCATGTCGACAACATTTACCATGTCTTTCAAGGTAATCTTAGTGACTTGCATACCGAGTGTCTTATCCTGGCCGTCAGTGCTTTTGCGTTCCACCCAATTGCTGCCTTCATATTTATAGCCGGCTGCGCTTTCACTGCCTGCCCTTACGAAGAACTTCAAACGAGCCAGCTGATGGTTGAATTTCAGGACAGGAACAATACCTTTACGGGCTGTACGGGCGCCGAACTGGTATTTCATAAGTTCCGTCCACTCGCTGCTTAGCTTGGTAGCTATGTCTTTATATAAACTTTGGTCATTGGAAGCATCGTTCTCGGCCATATCTATGGTACTGGCTGCCAATAGGTCTTGAGTACCGTTGATTGTTACATTCTTCACTTTCTTCTCATCTGCCGTAATGGTTGCATCATCGTGGGTTGCATCGTCAACATGATAACCGTAGAATGTATAGGTGCCGTTGGTCGGGTAGTATTTGTATTGAATCACGCCGTTGTCGGTATCTTCTACATAATTGTTATAGATTCTGATTGCACCGTTATTGCCTTCGGTTGCTTTGGGGGCTCTGAACTGGAGAGTTGCGTTATCGAGAATCGGAGTTTTTGCTCCTTCAGCGCCTTCTTCTGCTTCTAAGCCGGTGGCTCTGTCTACCATGTGGATATACAGTCGTTGGCTGTTCCACTTGTTGTTCTCGCCTTCTACATCGCCCACAGAGCCGGTTCCTCTGCTGAGAGCCGTAACCGTGGGTACGTCCACGCCTAATGTAATCACTGCCTTGTCATTGTTGTCGTCCGGATTACCGATACCCGGATCATTGTCCTTTGAACAGCTACTCATTACTGCGAGCGCCATTGCTGCATAGAAAAATTGCTTTTTCATACTTCATTGAATTTTTAATTAATAAAAGAAAATATATAAATCTCTGTCTGTTTCAATTTTATTCTTCTCCTATCTCTATATCTCCACCGTTTACCCACGAGGCAGCCTGTACATTCAGCTTTATATCCTGCGGACCGTATATATAGGCGCTGATGTTATATTCGCGTCCGCCCATAAACCCACTGGAGAGATAAGCGCCGTTTTCGTCTTTGTTGTACACGGCATCCTTTAAGTCGTAGCTGAAAGTCGTGATATAGGGTTCACTCCCGGTTGCGTCGGGATAATATACCGTATTTATAAGGAGCGTGGCATTGTTACCCGGCGGCAGCAGGAAAACCCCGCCGTCTGTTGCCGGACGCTGGTTTACTTCCTTGTCCGCATCTTCTTCCCTTACTTGCATCGGATAGAGTGATTTTCCTTCTTCATCGGTCCATGCTATTTCTTTTCCCTCTGCATCACGCGCCGGTAATTTCCCCCGTTCTCCGTCTGTGGGGAAATGGACGCCTACGTTTGCAGGGTCGGACGAGGCTACTGTGAAAACGCCTTTGTTGACGCATTCTATCCAGACACCCGTGATGTAAACGATGTCTTTCGTGCTTTTGCTGGCAGGATAGAATTTTAACTTGACGTATGAAAGCTGATGCTTCATGCGGATTATGGGCCAGATGTTGCGGCGTGCCGTGTACGTGCCGTAATAGCAGCTGCGCATGAGCTGGCGTTCATCGGCGCCGAGCTGTTTCAGGCGGGCAGCCTGTTCGCTGTAGTCGGCAGCTATCTTTCGTCCGTTTTCCACGTCTTCTATCAGCGCTTTGAGGTCGGCGGCAGCGGCGCACATCAGGTCTTGCGAGCCGTCTACGGTGACATCGAAACAGATACGGTCTGCTTCGCGCTTCACTTCGCCCACTTGCGCATTGTCGTAGTAATAAGCAAAGAAGTTGAAGGCATCGAATTCTTCCTGCAAATTATAATAGGGGATGTAACCGGAACTTTTCCAGTTAATGAACGAGCCGTTTCCTGCATAAGCCGCCCGTTTGCCGTGCAGTTTGCATTGCTCGGCGGTGAGTCCCAGTGCCGTGCATTCTTCGGCGGAGATTTCGTCCAGACTGCCGTCGATGAGGCAATAGCGCCGGTCGGCATCTTCGGCCCGGCGATGGGCATAGGTCATTCCGTTGGGATTATCGCGCCGGAATGCGTATACGAAGAAAGTGCCGTCGGCTATGCGTTTGCTGAAGTTTGTTTCGTCTGTGGGATCCAGCACTCCCGCACCGCGTGTCAATACATTATATATAGGGTCGCTGAATGCTACCATGACAGGCAGTTGCGTCTGGTCGCCCTGGTTGTCCTGATGATTGGGGTCATAGAGCGACTCGTCGCCGGTGTACAGATTACCGCAACCGGTAACAAGCAGCAGTATGCACCATAACGGCAGAATAAGTTCGTGCCGGTGTCTCCGCTTTTGCATGCTATTGCTATATGTCAGGCATTTCATCTTTATATCTCTATTATTATGTCATCGTCCGGATTGGTGGGATCGTGCGGTTGCCATCCCATGCCGGTATCGTTGGGTACTATCTGGTCGGCCTTTATTACTAAAGGCGTTGTGATTTCGATGTTTACATCTTCTTTGCTGTAACGCAGGTATATTTTGCCGTCGCGCACTTCAATGAGTTGTGCTGCGGTCAGTTCGTCATAGGGATTGATGGCGCCGTAGATATAGCGGCTGTTTTTCACGGGATTGCCTTCCTCATCCACTACCGGTGCACCGGAAGAATCCAGTTGGGGAGTAGATACCTGCAAGGCAACTTGCAGGATGCCCGGTCCGTTGAGATGTCCTTTTGCCGCGCTGGGGATGACGCCGAGGGTGTGGAAATGGACCACGCATCGGTAAGTACCCTCTCCGGTTTGCGTAAACTCGTCCGGTTGTACCTGATGTGCCATCCGGTGGTGTCCAGACAGGCGTCGGCGATGTTGAAGCGTCCGCAAGCACCGGACAATTCGATGATGGGCGCCGCGAGGTCTTCTCTTTTTATGTTTCCTTCGGTGCGGATATTGAAGACGATATTGATACGCTGGCTGATGCGTTGCATATCAAAATCCAGGATGGTCGGTTGTCCGGTTTGGATGTTTATGTTCTTTTGCACCGCATAGAATATGGGCGACTTTATTTCCTGCAGGTATTCATCGTCAGGATTGAAATCGGGCAGGTCATTGCCCTCTACGATGTCGGGCTTTTCATTGCCCATACTGCTGATTTGCAGATAAAGGTCTTTCACGCTTACCTTATTGTCGTGGATGTAATTGTCCAGATTTTCTATGCTGATGATGGGAGTAGGGGACTGCTCCGTATCGCCTGTCTGTGCCGGAACATCCGCATACTGCTCGTTGATGATAAAAATGTTGTACTCACCTCCGCGCAAGTAAAAAGAAGAAGCGGTTTCTTCCGGACTCTCTATTGAGTTATCTTCCGAATTTTCTTTTGTATTTGAAGCTGTCCGGGTGTCGAAAGACGTTTCCTGTTGCGTTATATTATTGTTTGTGGCAGGGTCTATGGATGTGTTGATGATGCCGCGGGTGCGCCAGGTGTTTATGATACGGCTTGCTACGATGTGCATTTCTGCCGGAATTTCATCTTTGCTGATGTCGCCCCAGTTGAGCCGTACACGCATGTCGGTGATGTGCGGATGTTCCGCTTCCGGACAGAGGTCTACCGAGGTGCAGGCACAGATGCAGCACAGCAGGCTGAGGGCAAGGTATGTCAGTGTCTTGTTCTTCATCCTTTATCCTCCTTTTCATCTTCTTCTTCACCGGAAGCATCTCCCTTTTCTTTGTTGGCGGCTTCCGCTTCCGGCTTTCCGTCTTTTTTCCGGTTTTTCCCGGAGTCTTTATCTTTCCTCTCTTTCTTTTCCTTGGTATGCAGTTTGGCTTTCTTGGCATTGGCAGCACGTTTGCCACGTTTGGCAGAATCTTGTGTTTCGGCTTTCTGCTTCAATTGGTCTTCACGTACTTTCAGTGCCTTGCGTATGGCTTTTTCCTGCTCGGAAGTGAGTGTATCGCTAAGTTGTATGCCCAGAGAATCGGCTACCTGTTTGCGCAGTTTGTCGGCAGCTTCTTTCAAAGCGAGTTCCTTGCGCTCTTGCTGCATCAGCTTCCATTGTTTCAGCTCTTCTTTGGTAAGCAGGCTGTCCGGACGGCTGAAGCCTTGTTTCCGTACCGCATTGTTGATGGAGTCGATGCGTTCGCGCATCTTATTTATCTTCTCATTAAGTGCCTGGCGGGTGAAGTCGCGTATCTGTACACGGCGGTACACCGATTCCTTATACTTGCTGCCTGCCGACATGAACCGGTAAACGAAAGCCACGCGTAAATCCGTTATCAGAGGGAACGGCACGATGTGCCCGCTTTTGCATTTCTCCGCTATGCGCGGGTAACAGTCGCTTTCCGCATCGTGCGTATAAACATCGTATGAGGTGTAAAGCAGTCCGGCGGAACCTCCCAGCTCCAGGTCTATGTAATTGTTGCGGTAGCCGTAAAGCGGAGCGGTATATCCCACGCTGATGCCGGCTCCGTAGGCGTTACCCTGCTTGCCTTCCTTACCGATTTTAAAGTTGTAGCTGGCGGCGTTGACATATACGCCCCAGTAATAAGCGCGTTCCTGGCGCGGATTCTTGCGCTGGGTGGTGAATACGGTTTCCTTGAGACGTGTCATCAGATTGGCATCTTTGGTGACGCCGCCTCTTTTACGGGTGCGAAAATACTGACGCCACTCTACCCGTGCATCGAATACATTGAAAATAAGGGATGGGGTGTACTTTTGCGAGGTGTTCCAGTTCCACTTTATATTGGCACCGATTGTACGTTTGTTCCGGATGGTATTGCCCAAGTCAAATTCTACGCCAATATTAGGAACGGTCAATAACCAGTCAACAGCATTTGTCTTGATACCCCAACGGTCTTTGAAAGATATTAATTCGGCTTTCGCATCGTCTTTCTTGCCGCGTTGCACCTGGGCATATGTGTTATTCAAAGTTATTGATATAAGAAAACACACTACAAGTTTTCTGGATAAAAAAAAGTAGTGCTTTTTTTTATACTCTTGTGATAAAATCACTTTCTTTTTAATATTATTTGTTTGTTTGCGACGTCAAAGATATATATTGTTTGTATAAAAACAAAACTTGTCATTAACTTTCTTTTATTTATCAGACCTTTTTTAATGTAATATATCTAAATAGCGTTTTGATTGGATAATTTTTCAATGCTTCTCTGTAATTCGGGTAGGTGTGGTATAAAAAAGAAGGTGTAAGTTTTTCCCAACGGGACTTACACCTTCTTATCTGAAAAAATAATTGTTATTTTCCTTTATGCCTGTTCGCGCGTTTCTTGCGGATTTCGGCTTTCATTTTCGCCGCACCGGAACCATGCAGGCCGGTGATATAGGTCTTTTTCTTGGCTTTGGTCTTGATTTTGTTTTCTTCTTTAGGCTTCTCTTTCTTGCCTTTGAAAACAATACCGCCCATCATTGCTTCTTCTATACTCACGTTGTTGATGTATTAAGTAATTAATAGTAATCCTCTTGTTGCAAAGTATGCCGTACAATTTACTTGGCGGGCAGTATCTCAATCCAATAATCATCGGGGTCGTTGATGAAATAGAGTCCCATGGCGGTATTTTCGAAACATACCCAGCCGTTTTCCTTGTGATATTGGCGGATTGCATCATAGTCTCCGGCCACGCGGAAGCAGAGATGGCTTTCGTTCTCGCCCAGTTCGTAGGCTTGGGGATGTTCTTTCAGGCAGGTCAGTTCCAGAAGAAAACCCGTGCTGCCGTCGGTGAGGTAGACCAGCGTGAAAGAGCCGTCCGACGACTCTTTCCGATGATGTTCCTTCAGTCCCAATGCTTGTTCGTAGAAAGCGATGCTGCGTTCCAGGTTGGTGACGTTTATATTAAAATGGTCGAATTTGCTTTTTATTTCCACTGTTGTTACTTTTTTAGGTTTATAGTATCGGTTTATTTAATTTTTGCTTTCAGGATTTCGCCGATGTATGTACGCGGCATACCTTCTATCGGGGCTTGTGACGGCACTTTCTTACATTCCAGAATGACGGAAGGCTCTGTCTGTCCGTTGGGGTAGAAGCGTACGGTATAATTCTGGGCCGCTTCCATCTGTGCATAAGGCTGTTCCGGTGACAGAATGGTGAAGATTACCGGCTTGTTGCCTGCTATCTTGCCTAACGAGCCGCCGGCATTGGCAGTCATCATCGTCATATTGAAAGGTTCTTCGCCAATTACAATCACCAGCTTGCCGTTGCCGGTCTGGATGGCATCGGCGGGAACAGGAAACGGGGGGCACCCCCTTTGCATTGAGG
>OBWV01001430.1_pt1 | contig 10118 bp, 8 predicted proteins | sample 1495351 | NCBI WGS metagenome assembly OBWV01 (sample SAMEA2580122, study PRJEB22360) | human gut metagenome | biome: human gut; feature: human-associated habitat; material: faeces | place: Denmark | collected 2008/2010 | reverse complement strand
TTATTGACGAGTCAATTCTGATTGTGTCTGGTCAAGGATCTGAGTCCGAGCCTGCTCATGGCTTAACTCGGCAATTCGTTCGAGTTCTGTCTGTTGTTTGCTGATTTCAGAAGAGATAGCTTGTTCACGTTCATCTAACTGTTGCTGCCGCTTGTTCAAATTTGCTTCCCGGTCAGCAAGACTCTGCTCTTTACGATCAAGCGTGTCATCACGCCGGTCAAGAGTATCTTCTCGCTGGTTCAGTCGATGTTCTGACTTCTGGACTTCCGCCCGCCGATCTTTCAATTCGTCTTCAAGTTGGGTTCGATAGCGATGATTCTCATCTTTTGCTTCTAGCAGTTTCTCTTTTTTTAAAGTCGCTGCTTCTTTTTTAGCGGCCTCAATGATACCTTCTGCTGTCTGCGTCGCTCGATCCAAACTGTTCTGGTGGAGCTTCTTTTGAAGTGCAAATCCGATCAATAAACCGACCGCTAAAGCGATGACTGCTGCGAGGGTTATTGAGACCAGTGTTACTGAACTCATCATTTCACCTCCGCATCATCTAAGCGATTCAATCATCAAGTTGATCAAAATCTTTGATGCTTTTTTTAAATTATTACACCTCTATTAGTTTACGTGCTGGCCTGCAAGGTGTCAACTGGAGGCAAATTTAGTGAGCGCGAGCCAGCCCGGTTAGAAACCGGAGCATAAGTGGCCTTGGGCGTAATGACCGGGCTTTGGTCATTGCGACCAAGGTCCTTATGTGCAGGTTTCTGGGCTGGCGAGCGCGTTATGGGCGTAAAACAGAACATAAGTGGCCTCAGGCGTGATGACCGGGCTTTGGTCATTGCGACCAAGGTCCTTATGTGCAGGTTTCTGGGCTGGCGAACGCGTTATGGGCGTAAAACAGAACATAAGTGGCCTCAGGCGTGATGACCGGGCTTTGGTCATTGCGACCAAGGTCCTTATGTGCAGGTTTCTGGGCTGGCGAGCGCGTTATGGACGTAAGCCAGAACATAAGTGGCCTCATACGTGATGGCCCGATTTTGACCATTGCAATCAAGGTCCTTACACTCCGATTGCCGCGACTACGAACGCGTTATGAAAAGCGTGAGCCATTTTCACACCCGATCCGCTCGCAACACAACAAGCACCCCTTTTAACCAGTCATGATGCGGCAGATGTGGTAGTATCTGTCTCTATGTCTGCTTGATCGATAACGTGATCCGGCGACATTCCATAAGCAAGCCGGACTTGTTTTTCAATGGTTCGGCGCAGCTCCTCATGCGTTTCAAGATAGCTTTTAGCGTGCTCACGTCCTTGACCAATGCGCTCGCCTTGGTAGGCATACCATGAACCCGCCTTTTCAATGATGTCTTTTTCAACCGCCATGTCGACAAGTTCACCGCTTTGGGAAATGCCTTGACCATACATAATATCAACAATGGCAGTCTTAAACGGCGGTGCAACTTTATTTTTAACCACTTTGATTTTGGTGCGATTGCCAATAATATCGGCACCGTTTTTGATCTGCTCGGAACGACGCACTTCCATACGCACAGTGGCATAAAACTTCAGCGCCCGACCACCTGGCGTAATTTCAGGATTGCCGAATACAATACCGACTTTTTCCCGGATCTGGTTGATGAACAAGGCAATTGTTTTGGTTTTATTGATCGCCCCAGACAACTTTCGTAAGGCCTGTGACATTAGCCGTGCCTGTAACCCAACGTGTGCATCACCCATGTCCCCTTCAATTTCTGCGCGCGGTACCAGAGCTGCCACTGAATCAACCACTAAAATATCAATGGCTCCCGATGCAACCAGCTCATCGGCAATTTCCAATCCTTGTTCACCGGTATCCGGCTGTGAAAGCAACAGCTCATCAATATTGACGCCAAGTGCCGCTGCATATTTGGGATCCATGGCATTTTCGGCATCAATATAAGCGGCCGTGCCACCGTGTTGCTGAACCATGGCAACTGCATGCAAGGCCACAGTCGTTTTCCCGGAACTTTCCGGACCATAGATTTCAACAATTCGTCCACGGGGCAGCCCACCAACACCAAGTGCATCATCAATTGCAAGTGATCCGCTGGAAACAGCAGAAACCCGTGTCTCCACTTTGTCCCCCATCCGCATAATGGCCCCTTTGCCAAAATTCTTCTCAATCTTCTTTAACGCCGTTGCCAATGCTTCCTGTCGTTCGGTTTCTGCCATCTCTTACCGCCTCCTGTTTAATGAGCTTGTTCCATCCACAACTATTTGCTGTTATTCGCGTAAACGCTTCAACACCATCATCATCCCCGTCATAACGGCGCGCTTGCGGACGTCATTTCGCCCACCCGGAAAATGATAAACCTGTGCTATTGGTTTCTCCCCTAACTGCGCCAAACCAATCCAGACGGTGCCGGCTGGGCGGGCTTCCCCCCCGCCAGGACCCAAAGGCTGCCTGTCCTTCCAGCCTGTCAGGACCGGCAACTCCGGTAAAACTAACGGCAATGTCTGCCGCCGCTCGTTGACGAGCATGCTCTGCCATTGCTTTGGCAGTAAATTCACTCACCACACCATGTTCTGCTAGTTGACGGGCATCGATATTTAAAAATGCAGCTTTTGTCGCTAAAGCGTACGTAACGAAGCCGCCTTTGAAATAAGCCGAGACCCCAGGAACGTCTCCCAATGCCGCTTGAAATGCACCTGCAGTCAGGCTTTCAGCGGCACTAATTTGCTTATCACTAGCCGCCAATGCTTTGACTAATTCCTGAGCAAGACTGTTATCGTCACCGTAGCCGTAAAAGTAGCGACCTTCACGATCCATAATGATGCCAATCATTGGCTCAAGTTTTGCCGCGGCTTCTGCTTGTGTTTTGCCACTCGCAGTTACCCGAACTGTCACCTCATGATCTTTTATATAGGTTGCAAGTGTCGGATTCGTCTGGTTGGCAATTAAATCACTTAAGTCCGTCACAAGTTGCGATTCGCCGATACCAAAGAAACGCATCACGCGACTTTCCAAAACTTCCTGATGCCCGCTATATTTTGCCAGTCGTGGCAACAGTTCATGATCAACCATTGGCACAAACTCTTTAGGTGGTCCCGGCAATAAAACATAGGCGTGTTGGCGCTGCTCAACCCATGCGCCGACCGCCAACCCGACACGATTGGCCAGTACGATTGCGCCTTGGGGATACATCGCTTGCAAGCGATTATTGGGTGTCATTGGACGTTGCTGTTGTTTAACCCGCGCAGCCAACTTGGCCATAGCGCCAGCGTCTTCCACCAAGGGTAAATTCAGGTGTGCGGCTAGGGTTTGCTTCGTTAAATCATCCGGTGTTGGTCCTAAACCGCCAATCAAAATAACGATATCACTGCGTTGTTCCGCCAAACTTATCGCGTCAGCCAGTCGTTTTGCGTTATCCCCAACAACCTGTTGATGATAGCTTGCAATACCTAATGTAGCCAGTTGTTTAGCCATATACGCGCCATTTGTATTTGTGATTTGTCCCATCAGAATTTCCGTTCCGATAGCAATAATTTCTGCTTGCATATTTTTCCCACCTAACAATAGAATTCGATGTTTAGCACATCTGCCCTTTAATGCATTCACTCAATATTCAAAAATTCTGCTGCCAATCTGCTGCGATCACCCAACCATTAACATAAACAATGCCTCCAAGCCCAACAAGGTTCAGTTTTATTTTACTACCCGTTCCGTTTTGCGCCGAATAACGGGCACAAAAAAACCCAAGCCATCAGCCTGGGTAAAAAACGGTATTACTGCTGTTTAGATCCAAATGAATCTGCAAAAACGCCGCGATTCTTGTAAAAATATTCCACGCCAGAATAAATGGTGAAGAACACTGCAACATAGAAAAGGATTAGCGCAAACGGAATGTTAATGTTGTTGAACCATGCGTTATTGAGCATCAAAAAGATGATCGCAAACATTTGCGTATTGGTCTTAATCTTTCCGGGCCAAGCAGCAGCCAGTACCTCTCCTTCATTGGAAAGCAATAGTCGCAATCCCGTCACCGCTAACTCACGCCATAGGATAATCGCCGTTCCCCACGCTGGAATCTGTCCAGCTGCTGTCAGGAACAAAAATGCGGTCATGACTAACAACTTATCGGCCAACGGATCAGCAAATTTTCCAAAATTGGTCACTAAATGTTTGCGCCGGGCAATCTGACCATCCGCAAAATCGGTAAGTGAGGCCACAATGAAGATAATCAAGGCGATAAACCAGCTCATGGCAACTTTTGTCCCGGCAATTGTCAGATAACCAGCTGGCCAATTGAATGCCAATAACAAAGTGAAAACAGGAATTAAGAAAATGCGAATCAGCGTCAACTTATTAGGGAGATTCATTCTTGAGAAGCCTCACTTTCACTTGTACTGCTTGTGAAGGTAATCGTCCGAACAACACTGGTACCGTTTGAAATGTCAACCTTCTTGCCATTCAACTCAATCGTTGTAGCAGTCGCATTCCCTGAGCGGACTTGGAAGGTGGACGTATTATCTGGCAATGTCACCTCTTGTGTATTTCCTGATGTCAAGGAACCCTGCCAAGTTGTCGAACCATTGACAATGACTGAAATCCAAGCGGTCGCCCCGTTTGCACCGAGGGTAAGTTTATTCCCGCTGGTCGGCAAATTCTTCAATGTAACTGCCTGAGTAGCACCATTTGCCGCACCAACAGAAATGTCGAGCTTGTCACTCTTCTTTTTGCTTTCTTTAGATGCCTTTTCTGATGACTTGGAACTACTTGATGCAGAAGACTTGCTAGACTTCGAGGATGATGAGGTTTTTGATGATTTCGATGCCTTAGAACTACTGCGCTTGGACGAAACCGCAACACTCTCGGAATCCGCGGGAATCGTTTGTTTCGGTCCGGATTGTGAAAATAGCATCACGACATAAATGACGATGATGGCAACAATCACAAAGGCAGCAATCGCAATCTGCGGAAGATAACGCCGCAAACGGTTAACCGGACTCGCTTCTTCGGCGCGGGTCGCCCGAGTCTTATTTTCAACTGACTGTGCAGCGTATTCTTGGGGTTGCGGTTCCGGGATATCCTGCTGAAATTGCGTCAACAATTCATCCCCGTCAAGCCCAACCGTATCGGCATACTGCTTGATAAAGGCACGCACATAAAAGTCGCCTGGCAACGCATCGAAATGACCTTCTTCGATCGCAATCAGGTAGCGTTTTTGAATTTTGGTAATTTGTTGTAGATCATCAATGGTATAGCCTTTTTCAATCCGGGCGTCCCGTAATTTTTGCCCAATTTCATCCATATGTTTTCTTCACCCGCTATTTTTTATTAACCATTTTCAGTATAGCATGAAAAACCGTCTGAAAGCCTTAAGAAATCCTTTGTTTACTACATGCGCCAGCCGCCTGTTACGTATAGTGTCTGTCCGGTTAGATAAGCCGCATCCTTGGCAACCAGCATACTGACATAGTAACTAATATCCTGGGGGGTCGCAAACCGAGCCGCGGGAATCTCTGCCTGAACTTTGGCGAGTGTATCGGAGTCAAACATCTTTGTATTCATTTTGGTGGTGACGGCTCCGGGGGCAACAACGTTCACGGTAATGCCAAGACTGGCAACTTCTTGTGCATAAGCCTTCACAAAGGCACTTTGCGCTCCCTTGACCGTGCTATAGGCCACCTCCATCGCTGATCCGGTACCACCATAGACAGATCCAATGAAAATAACGCGTCCATGACCGGATTGCGCCAATTTACGCTCCACTTTAGTCAAAAGAACCATCGGCGTTAACAAATGGACACGCATTAAAGTCGTCATCTCAGGGACGGTGGTTTCTTTAAAAAGATGATAATAGGTCATGCCGGCTGCAAAAATGACAGCATCAAGACTAAAAAGTTGATTTGTGAGTTCTTCTAGATGACGGTCATCCGTCAAATCATATTGTAACGGAATAAAATCCTGATGCGGATATGCTGCTTGATAAGCCTTCATTTGATCCATCACCACTTGCTCATGCTTAAAATAATGCAGATAAAGCGACCACCCTGCTGCCGCCAATTTTGCTGCCACCGCTTGGCCAATATCACCAGAAGCGCCAATGATTAAAGCCGATCGCATTATTTTCCCTCCGGAAGCATTGTCAAAACCGTTAAAGCTTCAGTATTAAAAAGTTTAGGAATTAACTGCTCAAGATCTTCAAAACTAATCCTGTTTAATATTTGCGGAAAATCAAACAAAGACGCTTCGCCAAAGCTTAAGGCGCTTAGTTGGTTGGCAACGCCATTTAACCCATTCAGTCCGGCATAGTATTTGCCGAGTGATGCCCGTTTAATTAGCGCAACCCGATTTCTATTCAAATCAGCCTGATCCGCAGCATGTGCCAATACTTCCTTAATGGCGGCGCTTAAGCCTTGAGGATCATCGGTGTCGCCGCCAACAAGCCCATAACTAAAACTACGCTGATTCGTAAAATCAAAATCAAACGAGTCATCAATCAAACCGCGGTCATACCATGCTTGATAAAGCTGCGATGAATCCCCAAACAAAACTTCCAGCAATAGGCGAATACTTAATTGATACTGCCAACCAGCAGCCGTCTGCGGAATTGCCACCTGTCCTTTAAAACCAACCAGCGTTTTGGGACGACTGACCGGCATTTTCAACTCCCGATAAGGAATAATATCTGCTGTTTGCACGTCTGCTTCCACGCCTCGCACAATTGGCTGTCGCGTTGGAAATGTCTTTTGAGCCTGATTGGCAGCAACAAAATCAATCACATTCTCCGCATCAATATTGCCAACAATCACCAAAGTCATATTGCTTGGTTGATAAAAAACGCGGTGAATGGTATAAAGCATCTCCGGCGTAATCTGAGCGATACTTGCTGCTGTTCCTGCCACGTCAACATGCGCTGGATGATTGGGAAAGAGGTTTTCCAGCAAACCAGCATACACCCGCCAACCTGGATCATCTTGATACATTTGAATTTCCGAGCCGATAATGCCTTGCTCTTTAGCCACCGATTCCGTGGAAAAAAACGGTGCCTGCACAAAATCAAGCAAAATTTGCAGGTTCTTATTTAATTGAGTGGTCGTGGAAAATAAGAAGCTGGTTTTTGTCGCACTGGTGAACGCATTGGCTGACGCACCGGTCTCGCCGAAAAGATCAAATGCATCATGATCTTCTTTTTCAAATAACTTATGTTCCAAAAAATGGGCGATACCGGCTGGATAAGTCACCATCTGCTTGCCATCCGGTGCAAAGCGCGTATCAATCGCACCATAATCAGTGGTCATGATCGCATAACTTTTATGATACGCCGGGCGCGGCACCACTTGCAGGCGCAAACCGTTGGGCAGCGTCGTTGTGATGAGTGTTTCATCAACATCACGGAAATATTGTGTCTTCATTCGCTGTCCTCCCCAGTCAGAAAATACGTCGCTTGCAGTTTCATCGCGGCGGCTGCTTGTTGCACTGCCTGCCGATCCACGGCCTGAATTCGGCTAGCAAAGCTTTCAAAATCTTGCGGTGCGTCCGGCACTAACAGTCGATACAGCGCCTGATTTGTCAAAAACCGCGGACTATCATACGCTGCACGCTGATGATCCAGAATGCCATCTTTAATCGCCTGCAACCGGTCATCGGAAAAATCGCCGCGCACAATGGCTGCCAGTTGCTGCTGAATCAAATCCGCAACCCGCGCCTGATCTTTGCTTTCAATCCCGGTTTGAACCAGCATCAAGCCGCGAAAAGTATCCAACATGGAACTCGCGTAGTAAGCCAGACTGGCCTTTTCGCGAACGTTGGTGAAGAGCAATGACAAACTTGAACCGCCAAACAATTCTTCTGCCACTAAAGTAGCTGCATACTTTGGACCCATCAAATCCGTACTGACATGATAGGCAAGATCAAATTTAGCTTGTTGGGCAACGACTTTGGCGGTTTGGCTGACGACTTCGGCATGCTCCGGTAAACTAAATGCAATCGCTGGGGTGGTTTGCGAGCGCGCCGCCAGCGGCCAATCAGCAAACAAAGCCGCCACTTTTTCAGCCTGGACATCGCCCAAAACGGTGATGACGACTTGATCCTCACTGATCATTTGATGGTAATAGGCGGTTAAACTCGCTGTCGTGATCGGCGCAAGATCTTCACGCGTGCCAAAGCTGGGGATAGCCTGATCAGGATCAACGCCGAAATACAGACGCTGGACGCCCAATGCTGCCTGCGTTTGACGATCATCATCTAAACTGGCCAGATAGTGATCCAAGTTTTGCTTTTCCCGATCAAAAGTTGCCGCGTCAAATTGCCCAGCTTGAAAGTTGGGAGAAAACAAAACCGTCTTCAAAAACGCTGCTGCCTTTGGTAACAACGGTGCATCCGTAAACCGATCGTCCACAGTACTCATTGTCACCCCAACCCGGTGCAGTCTGCCTTCGCGCGCAACCCCAATACTGAAGTTTGCACCGTAAAGTGACTCTAAATGGGCCGCCATAGCTGCTTGAGTTGGATACTCCTGACTATTTGTCTCCAAAAGACTGGTCAGCAACGTTCGTTTTGTGACCGTATCTCGCTGCAATGGGGTTAAAAACTGAATATTGATCCGAGTGGTTTTAAATTGGGTGGTTGGCAAAACCATAAGCCAAACGCCCGGCTTGATTTCTTTTTGCATAGTCTCCCTCATGACTGATTCCCATCTGTTGGGGTAACGAAAACTTTCCGGGGTTTACTGCCTTCGCTGGGGCCAACAATTTGATTAGCTTCAAGATCGTCAATCAATCGTGCCGCACGATTATAGCCAATTCGAAAGCGTCGTTGCAGCATTGATGTAGAAGCGCTTTGTTGTGCAATGACAAATGCCTTGGCATCATCGTACAACTCGTCTTCAGAATCCCCTTGTTGCTCGGTTTCGACATTTTCAGTCGGCGTCATACTGTCTACATAAGCTGGTGCCACTTGATCCGTGATAGCTTTCACAACCCGTTCTACATCAACAGACGGGATAAACGCACCTTGAACTCGTAATGGCTTGGAAGCGCCAATCGGTGAAAACAGCATATCACCGCGGCCCAGAAGTTTTTCTGCGCCATTACTGTCAAGAATCGTACGTGAATCAATGCCGCTAGATGTGGCAAAAGCAATACGTGATGGAATGTTAGCCTTCATCAACCCCGTGATAACATCCACAGATGGCCGTTGTGTGGCAATGATAACATGAATGCCGGCAGCGCGCGCCATTTGGGCCAGTCGTACAATGGCGGTTTCAATTTCGTGACCCGCAACCATCATCAAGTCACTTAACTCATCAATAATGACAACGATATACGGCATTTTGGACTGACCACTGGCAGGATTTGCTGCTACTTTTTGATTAAATTCTTTCATGTTACGCACGCCTGCTGCCGCAAATCGTTGGTAGCGTTCATCCATTGCGGTTAAGATCTTATTTAAAGCACTTGGCGCCTTTTTTGCTTCGGTCACGACTGGCGTCAATAAGTGCGGCACGCCATTATAAACGGACAATTCAACACGTTTGGGATCAATTAACATCAGCCGGACATCAGTTGGCTTCGTGCGCATCAAGATACTCGTCAGGATCACATTGATCATCACTGACTTACCTGAGCCGGTTGCGCCGGCAATTAGTAGGTGCGGCATTTTGGTTAGATCAAAGGTGACCACTTGACCATTAACATCCCGGCCAAGTGGTAACACTAAGGGATGATTCGGTGCCTTAGGCGTCTCCGCCATGACCTCTTTAAACCCGACTGTTGCAATATGTTGATTGGGCACTTCAATTCCGATTAACGATTTCCCGGGGATCGGTGCTTCAATCCGAATATCTTTTGCAGCTAAAGCCAATGCCAAGTCGTCGGATAGATTCACAATTTTTGAAACCTTTACGCCGACCGCGGGCTGAATCTCATATTGCGTAATTGACGGCCCTAATGTCGCACTTTTAACGCCCACCTTAACCCCAAAGCTTTCAAAAGTTTCCTTCAGTTTTGTACGGTTCGTTTTAATTGCCTGATATTCTGCACTTTGGTCGACAGGCGGTGTCGCCGTCAGCATGGCTAAGCTAGGCAACTGATAGTCTGAAGCCGGCATGTCCGAGTCCAGCTTGCTGGCGGGCACCTGCGCAGTG
>OBWV01001427.1_pt1 | contig 10173 bp, 6 predicted proteins | sample 1495351 | NCBI WGS metagenome assembly OBWV01 (sample SAMEA2580122, study PRJEB22360) | human gut metagenome | biome: human gut; feature: human-associated habitat; material: faeces | place: Denmark | collected 2008/2010 | reverse complement strand
GGGCTTTCCGAAATCACCCTGCGTACCGATAGCCGCTTCTATGAACATATTATCGCCCATATCTTCCGATTTCATCCTGATGGGAAGACCGGTAAAGCGGTAGGTCAGTCCGGTGTACACGCCATATCCCACGTCATACCGTTTGGGGCAGTCCGCACCGTCTATTCCATCGGTATAGAGGTATAGTTTGGGTTCCACATACCAGTCCCAGTTTCTCGACAGATGATAGCGTGCCTGCAAGCCGCCGTGCACTCCGCCGGCTATTTTGGCATCCATACCGTCGCGCTTGCTCACATAGCCGCCTATACCCAATACGGTATACAGGCTGATGTGTGCGCCGCTTTTGTACCCGCCGATATAATCGGACAGGTTGAACAGGTGGTCCAGCTCGATGCCGCCCTGTTTCAGCTCATCGTTGAAGCCGCCCAACAGAGACACCCGGTAGGAGTTGAATGAACTTACATCCTTAGTCAGGGCAATCCCGCCGTTGAACCATGCCGGCAGTGAAGAACTGCCCCTCAGTTTGTTCACACCGCCCATTACCGACAGGGAGAAATTCTTGCCCGGCTGGCTGTTGTTCACTTCTCTTCCCTGCGGGATATACCGTTTCTGCAATACATAGTCCATTGCATTGAAAGGCCTTTCGGTGCTGTCCTTCTTCAGGCTGTCGTCCTGCGCATGGAGCATTTCCGGCATTGCCGTACATGTGCAGATGCACAGTGCCGGAATCATATATTTCAATTTCATTTTCAATCCTTATTATGGTTATAGGTTAGACATATCCATAGCTGCCTGTATGATATCCTCGTTAAATTCACCGTCGTTCTGTGCGGTAGCCACGAAGCTCTTGTCGCGTTTGAAACATTCGGACAGGGCAATCACCGTATTCATGAACTCTATCTCACCCTCTCTGGCAGACAAGGTAGCTTTGAAGTACCAGGTCAGTGCGCTGTCCTGCGGCAGTTTGGCAAGCGAAGCCTTGGCGGCGGCGTTGCCGGCGCGGTTATCCAGCGCCATGTACATCACCACTTCGTTCTGGGGCGATGAAGCCTTGATGGTTTCAAAAGTCTTTTGTGCACGTTCTTTTTCTTCCGGAGTCGTTCCGCCCTGGAAGTAGCCGCCCAAAGCCCATGTATAGGCTTTCAGCAGGTCGAATTTGCTGTCCTCCGGCAGAATCTTCACCAATACGCTGGCGTGCTCAAAGTCTCCCTTCTTGATGTACATGCACAGTTGGTTGGTCACCACTTCCAGCCGGTTCACGATTTCCGTACGGCTTCCGTCGGCATTCATGCGCGAATAGTCGGTGGAGTGGATGCTCAGGTCTATCAGCGGTTCCAGTATGGAAGTATCCACGGTATCCCTCTCCAGGTAAGAAGCCGCCAGGTTGTTGCCGGCAAGCGCCCACGGATGCTTTTGTTCCAGTGATTCCTCGTAGGCACGGCGGTACAGAGCTTCCAGTTCCTTTTCATCGGTTATCAGTTGGAACAGCTTCCAGTACTCATAACGTGTGTAGCTGCCTTTCAGCCCTTTTTCCCTGTATTGTGCCATGACTTCCTCGTCATTCGGTTCGCGGTATATCTCGTAGAGGCAGTTATAGTTCACCACGCGGAGTTCGTCCAGATAAGGCACGATGACGGTAGAGTACCAGTCGAGTTGTTTCAGCGCTCTGCCCTGCGCTCCGATATCCTTATGCTTTGCCAGAATTTCTTTCACCTTGCCGGCTTCCGCGCTTTTACCGTCGCGTTCCAGCAGTTTCACCACTTCTTCCCACGGAGCCACTTCGGCATGCGGGTTGCGGTAAACGCGTTCCAGGGTATATTGGGGCAATATGGAGGTAATCTCCTGTTCAATCTTGCGCATACGTCTTTCGGCAAGGTTCAGGTTACTGCTGTAATGGCCGTCCGGAGAAGCCGTACCTGCCACGTGAAACTCCTTCAATACCGTACCCGGAGATTCGGCTATCTCTTTCAGCTTGTTTCTCAGCATGGCAAGGCTCTGTTTGTTTTCGGGCGTGTCCGTCAGTTGGTCGGAGTTGATGAGGAAAGACAGTTGTATCTTGTCCGATGTATTTCTTTTCTCTATCTGCGCCCTTTCCTTGTGCTGCAACGGATCCATCTGCTCCGAGAAGAGGTTGTATTGCAGGAACTTCATCGGACGTTTGGTCTGGCACGTATTGATTTGGTACGTTCTGGAGTTCGATGCGCTGTAATCTTCCAGGTTCACGATGGCAAAGCAACTGTAGTTCCGGTTGGGGTCGGGCACGATGATGGTATCCGTCCAGTCCAGGTTCATGGCCCTTGTAGTCAGCGCCTCCGCTTTGATATACGGACGCAGCGGGTCACGGTCCATGTCATAGCCCATTTTGCGTTCCTGCGTCAGGGCATATTCCTTGCCGTCGTATACGGACGGGCGTGCAAAGGTTATCGTATCGTTCGTTTCGCAGTCCAGTACGTACGGCTGTATAATCAGTCGCGAGAAGCGGTTGCCGAAGTAAGGCGGCAGTTTGAAGGTATTGTACGGAATCAGCATGTTTCCGATAATCTTCGGCGCTTTCGGTTCCGGTTTCAGAACCAGCCGCATGGCGGTTACGGTCACACTCTCCAGCATCACTCCCTCGTCGATGCTCACATCTATTTTCATCTGATGTCTCACTTCCTTCAATACCGAGGGCGAGAGTCCCACTTTGAAAATCAGCGCACCGTTGTCCGGAACCAATATTTCATAATACCCGTTCTCGTCGGTGGTCGTTTTCCCTTCCTGGTCCAGCAGCAATGTTTTCTCCTGGTCGTTGCTGTCCAGTATCTTCTTCATATCCTCGCCCACGGCTACGGTCTTGGCGGCATACACATCCACCGTTACGTCCGAGAAAGGCACTTTCCGGTTTTCGGCAATGTTATATACGGTACCCGATACCTTCACCATTTTCTGCGCCAGGGCAGTGCCGGTACCGCATCCCGCCACAACCAGAAGCAGGATCCATATTTTCAATCTTTCAGTAATCATTCTCCGTATTATTTAAAAATGTAAGTACACGAAATTCCCAGTCCCATGGGCATCACCTTGTGTCCGGTGGTGTTGTAGTCTCCCGGTGCGGGCAATCCCTTCTCGTAGCGTTTCTCCCTGTACCACATCAGTGATATTCCGGCGCTGAATTCTATGTTGAAGCGTTTGCCCAGCGGCAGTACATATCCGTACACCATTCCCGGGCCTACGGCATCGCCGAAGTGGTGTGTATCCGAGAACGTGGCGTCATACCTCATGCCCTGTATGCCCAGGCCTATGAAGCTCTGCACCATTGCCCGTCCGCTCACCCAGTATCTCACTTGCGCTTCCGCACCTTTGATGCTGCAATCCAGCGGGTTCTGGTCAAGGCTGTAGAAAGCTCCCGCCATAACGCTGGTTCGGTTCGATGTCACCAGTTCCAGCGAGAAGTTCGGAGTCAGGTTTCCCCAAAGCAGTGCGTTTGTTCTTCCGGCAATGAGCTGTGCCTGCGCATTACTTGCCGTGCATGCCAGTACAGCTATCACTATCAGCCTCGCCCATATACTTTTCTTTTTACAATCTTTTGTCATACGAATCTCTTATTTTTGTCTCTGACTGTACTTGTTTCTGATAGAGCTGAAGCGGTACACGAATCCTACGCGTATATCGCTCACTACGGGGTAGGGCAGGAAATGCCTGTCTCTGCTCTTTGTACGTATCAGGTGGTTATCTTCATATTTATATTTGTCATATTCGGCATAGGCTGCTCCCACGCTCAGACCCAGGTCCAGGTCTATTGCGCCCTGTTTGCATTTGTATACGGGCAGTTGCCATCCGCCGGTCAGTCCGGCATGGAACATATCGCCGGCGATGCCTTTGCTCCATGCTCCGGCAAATTTGCTGTATCCGGCATAGAAGCCCCAGTAGTAGAATCTTGGACTGTCCCGTCTTTACGGTAAAGGAAGGTTTGGCATATCTTTTCACTTCCAGTCTGTAATCGTTGATTTTCATCTGTATGCGTTCGTTCATACTGATTTTGGCATTGCCGTTCCATTTGGCGCCTATGCCCACTACCCACCGGTTGTCGGTAGAATTTGAAAGGTCAAATTCCACTTTGGCATTCGGCAACAGCAACAGCCAGTCCATTGCATTGGTTTCAAACGCCCACCGTTCTTTGGGCGAAATCTTTTCGGAGGTTTTCTGTTGGGCGTATGCTCGGACGCTTATCGCGCCCAGCATCGCCAGCAACAGAAACAGTACCTTTGTCCTATTTGTCATCAGTTGTCAATGTTTAGTTCTATATTCTGTATATCAGAAGTTGTAGGTCAGTCCGGCAGTCAGTGCGGCTGCACCTTCCCCTTTCTTTCCGCTGGCGTATCCGTCCAGCTTGTCCCCTACGAGATTACCTTTTAGCTCGACATTGATGTCCAGATGTTCCGATACCTTAAAGCGGTTCAGCACACCTACGGTAAGCACTCCTGTGGTGGTATTCAGTCCGGGGGCGTTGGCCACACCGCCGCCCACCAGCGGAATGAGGCTGTATGTACGTTCCTCGTCCACACCGCACCACCAGTTCAGTACGTCCACCATGATGTCGGCATGATACATCATGAAATTCCACGATTCGCTGCTTCCGTTCTTGGCTTCGCCCGAAGCGTGCATTCCGCTTATCTGCAATCTGGCGCCTAATACGGGAGTAATCCATTTACCGCCGCTTACATCGCCCGTAATGGAAATGCGGTTTCCGAATTTCGCATGCATGTCATAATCGCCTACGTATACTCCGGCTCCTACCGAACCGCTTACAAACCATTTCTCATAGGCCGGATAGGCCTCCATTTTGCCTTGTGCGGCAACGGTAGTCCCTGCCGAAGCAAGAACTACCGCTGCCAATATCCAAGGTCTTAGACTAAAAAAATGTTTCATTATTTCAAAGTAGTTATTAATTACTTCAATTGTATAAAATAAAAGAATAATATGTTTATATGAAGTGTTGTTCTTTGTAGAGCATGCTACGCTATTGCCTGTCACATTGGAAATTACGTGGAACAGGTAAAATGGATAAGTTCTAATGCGCGGCAAAGTTACTAACTAAAATAATAAAAAACAACTTTTTATTTACATAATGATGTAGAATAATGGCGTAAATAAAACTGTGTCAGCAAAGAATAAAATAAAACTTTGCTGACACAGACTATTTTAATTACCTATAAAGTAGGTTAGGACTATTCTTTTTCTTTCACTTCGCCGCGGCGTGCCTTTTCGGTGTAGCGCAGTTCCTTTTCAATGGTCATATCCTTGCCCAGACCATACGTATGCAGTCTTTCGGGTTCTATACCCACTTTCACGAGGAACTTCTTCAAGGCTTCGGCACGTTTCAGCGTCACTTTCTTGTTTATGGCTTTTCCGCCCGTATGGTCGGCATAGCCGCAGATGTCAATCTGTACTTCCGGATTCTCTTTCAGTGTTTTGGCAATGGTGAAGAGTTCGCGTGCATACTTGTCCGTATCCAGTTTCCACTTTCCGCGTTCAAAGTATACGGCGGGCAAGTCTTTCGGGAAACCTTTGCATACCACTACTTCCGGAGATTTTTCAAGCACTTTCTGTTCGATGTAGATAGTATCGTGCACCACTTTCGTAACGGTCTTTGTAGCGCGCTTCCACATAGGCAGATAGCCCGGAGCGTACATGATGTTGTCTTTCTTGCGTCCCTTGCTGTTGCCTACCTTCCATATCAGACCAACCTGTGCCGTAACCATACTGTTGTGTTTGGTGGTATTGATGGAGTTGATGCCGTCGAAGTCCTGATTGTTAATCCAGATCATACCTCCTTTCAATTGTACGTCGAAGTTGTGGTTTATCCGGTAACGTACGGCAAGGTCGCCTCCCAGTCCGAGATTAACCTTGTTGTCGAGCTTGTCGGCAAACTGTTCGTCGTTGGAGCGGTTCTTTACAGTAGACGAGAACTTCTGCAGGTAGATACCCGGTGTCAGCACCACAGCCCAGCGGCGGTCACCGTCGCTGCGGCGGAAGAGGTTCAGCAGGTTTACCTCTGCGTTCAGTCCGAAGTTCCATGAGTGAACCGAAGAATACAAATCCTTGTAGTAGCTTCCGCCTTCCGGAAAGTCCACGTTATAGTAAGTGTTTCCGTTGGGCAGCAGTACGAAGTCGTCCTCGTAGCGTTGCGAACCGGCGCGGTTGCTTCCGTAGTCCACAGAGAGGCGTGCTCCGAAAATCGGATTGAACTGGTAGCTTCCCTGCAAACCGAACATATAGCCTGCCCAGTTGTTGTTACCTCTGCTCACGGAACGGAAATCGCCTGCATAGAACGGCATTCCGATGTTCACTCCGATGCTCCACCGTGAGTAGTCTTTGTACAAAGTCTTTTTGTCAGGATAGTCCTTCCAGGGGTCGTCCACTTTGACCACCTCTTGTGCCATGGCTTCCATGCCCGGCAGAGCTGCCAGACAGAAACCGGCGATGATGTATTTCAGTGATTTCATAAACGCTTTGTTTTAAATGTTATTACCGGTTATTTCTTTTGCAACTCCACGCAGATATAGGCGGGTTCTCCATAGTTGATTCCGTCCTTGCGTGCCTGCAGTCCGATTACCACTTTGTAGCCGGTAAGGTCATCGGTTACGCGCGAGGGATCCAGAGTCAGACCCATGGAAAGCGCTCCGTTGTGCATGTCTACCTTTATGTAGTTTGCCAGGTCCGGTTGCGGCTTTCCGGCTTCGTCATAAATAATGCCCAAGCTGTAAACAACCGGGATATTCTGGTTGCTTTCGTTTGCCGTTGAGGAGCCTAAAACTTCTGTTGCAAATACCGGCAGGTTATCTACAATTTGAATGACTTTTGTATCGACATTCTTCACTTCTCCCAGCACAGCGTGTTTGTAGATGTCCTCTTCTGCAAATGCGCTCAGTCCCAGGTCTGCTTTGGTGCGCACCACTTCTGTTCCCGATTTGAACTCATATGTAGTCTGGTCTTCGCTTTGGACAGGCACGTAGCGTACACCCTTATAGCTTGTAGAGCGGTTGTTGTTGCTGTTTTCAAACTCAACGGCTACGGTAAACGGCATCTTGTGAGTCACCGGATCCACTGTAGGCAGTTCGCAAGTAGCCGTAACGGTGAATATGCCTTCGGCTGCATCTTTTACAGCGACTTTTTCTACTGTAAATGCCGGTCCTGCATCACCTGCTCCACGTGTAGGAATGGCTTCTCTGGAGTCGATGTGGAAGTAGCCTTCCAAAGCGGTCACTTCGTTAAGCACATCTGCCGGATTGATTTTCACATTTACATTCAGCTCATATTTGTTGCCTTCACGCGGCTTCAGTTCCACTTCCTCGTTGCTGCTGTATTGCGGAATGATTACCATACTCTGGATGCGGTTGAACAAACGGTCAACTTTCTCTTCCAGTTCCGTGCACTTATTTTTCAGTTCGTCGATTTCTCCCTGCATCAGAGCCAGCTGATCCTTGATTTCTTTGGTTGCCTCTTCAATCAGCTTGTTCATTTCATCTCTGTTGGGAACATTGCCTAGTTGCTCGTATATCCCTGCGAGTAATTGATTAATCTCTTCCTTGTTGTAGTAGTCGGCAAGCATGTTCTCCACTTCCGTAATTGTGACGAACTTATCTATTTTACCGTTCAGTTCATCATACTTCGTTTGTAAGTCGAGAATATCTTTCTGATTCTTCAATACATTGGCTTTCAGTTGTCCCAGGTCGGGCAATGCTGCGAGGGCGTCTTCCAGTCTTTTATAAATATCGTCTACACGTCCCGACAACGCATTATAATTATTATTCAGTGCCAGGAAGCCTGCATTCATCTTGCTTTCCAGTGCGCTTAACAGTCCAGCCTGCTGTGTCTGATTGTCCTTGAGTTGGAGAATATCATTGATATTCTTGTTCACGTAGGCTTGCAGTTCGTTCAGCATCTGTTTGATTTGGCTCAGGTCTGCCGGGGGCACGCTTCCGTTTTCAAGCGAATTCAGACGGTTTTCTATGTCGGCAATGGCATCGTCATAGATTTGTTTCATCTGTTCAACCTGTTTTTCCAAATCAGTTACACGTACTCCCAATGCATCCAATTGTTTTTCCAGAGCACTGATGCGTGCCGTATGGTCTTTTACGATGCTTTCCACATTACCCATTCTTTCATCCAACTTTCCGTACAGCGATTCTATGGACAAATATTTGGCGTTAAGTTCTGCCACTTTGGCTTGCAGGTCTTCCAGGTCATTCTGGAGTTGTTCTACCAGTTTGGACAATTCGGTAGTGCCGCCGCCATTGTTTATGGCTTCCCATATTTTTTCTATTTGAGCATCATAATCGCCTATCAGCTTATTGATACGCTTGTCAAGCTCGTCATAGCGGGTGTTCAGGTTCCGAACCGTATCCTGCAGTTTGCTTACCGCATCGGAGATGCCTTCTAACTGTGTATCGATTTCATTGATTTTACCATCCACTTCGTTCTTTAAATTCAGAATGTCGTTTTTGGTATCTTCCCTCAGTTGTTCCAGATTCTGTGCATTTTCCTTTGCCGCATTATCCAGTTCTTCGAGTTTACCGTCTATTCTTTCGAGGTTATCGGTCAGTTTCTGGTTCAGCTCTTCCAATTGTTTCAGGGCATTTTCCAGCTTTTGCTTCTCTTCCAGTTGCGATTCTTTCAAATTGGCTATTTCTTCTTTCAAGTCACTGATAGCCTTTTCGGTTGCATTTTGCTTTTCCTGCAGGGATTCATACTGCTCTTCAAGCTTCCGGATACGTCCGTCCAGTTCATTGTATTTGGCAGAAATCTCGGCATCGATTTCCTTGGACAGTTCCAGTAATTTCTTGTCGAATTCCTGTACTGTCTGTTCAATCATGTTCTTTATGTTCTGGTCATTCTCCTCCATTGCTTTCTGTAACTCGGCAATCTTTCCTTCCAGCTCATTTTTCGTAGTCTCCAGGTCTTTGATAAGCTTGCTGATGCTCTCCTTGAATTCGGCATGCTCCTTGGCTGCTTCCTGCAAGGTTACAATCTGCTTTTCAATCAGTTCGATTTTTTCCAGCAGATTGTCAACGTTAACATCGCCATTTTCAATCTGATTCCGAAGAATTTCGATTTGGCCGTCATAATCTTTCTGGCAGCCGGTCATTAAAATACAGCCGCTTCCTGTAAGCAACAACATAGCTGCGAACAGAGACATTGTTGAATTTCGTTTCATAATCACTAATGTTTTAAAGTAAAACGTTTGATATTTTGTTCTTCTTTCAAGCTACATACCAGGAGTGCACCGTTCCGTTCGGCAATGATATAGCCGTCCAGTCCTTGCACCACCACTTGTTTCTCTCCGGCAGTGTGCACAATACAGTTATGGCAGTTGTGCAGGCTGATGTCATTCCCTACACCTGCATTTCCGTGTTCGTCCTGCGGCAGCAGGGTTCTTAGCGATCCCCAGCTGCCCAAATCACTCCAGCCGAATTCGGCAGGCAGTGTATAGATGCTTTCCGCTTTCTCCATTACAGCGTAGTCTATGGATATTTTCTCACAGGTGGGGAAGAGTCTTTCTACAGTGTCGGCCTCTTGTGCTGTGTAGAAATCCCGGCTCATTTCGTCCATAATAGCAGCCAGGTCCGGAGTAAACTTGCGTATGGCATCGGTTATGGTATCCACGTTCCACACAAAAATGCCGGCATTCCAAAAGTAGCTGCCGTGGGCAACGTATTCTTTGGCAGTTTCTACATCCGGCTTTTCTTTGAAAGCGTCTACCTTGTATATTTCAGTACCGTTAATTTGTTCTGCAGCCTGTATGTAGCCGTATCCGGTTTCCGGACGGCTGGGTTTGATGCCTATCGTTACAATGGAATTGTTTGTGGCGGTAAAATCGAGTGCACAGCGCATTACCCGTTGAAACTCACCGGTGTTTATCACCAGCGCGTCCGACGGAGTTACTACGATATTTGCCTGCGGATGCTGTTTCTTTATTTTCCAGCAGGCATAGGCAATGCAGGGTGCCGTATTGCGGGCAGTCGGTTCTGCCAGGATGTTGCATTCGGGCAAATCGGGCAGCTGTTCTTTTACAATATCCGTATATTTCTCGCTGGTCACTACCCAAAAGTTTTCCATTGGGCATAGCGGTGCAAATCGCTCTACGGTAAGTTGTATCAGTGACTTGCCGCATCCCATTACATCAATAAACTG
>OBWV01001414.1_pt1 | contig 10312 bp, 8 predicted proteins | sample 1495351 | NCBI WGS metagenome assembly OBWV01 (sample SAMEA2580122, study PRJEB22360) | human gut metagenome | biome: human gut; feature: human-associated habitat; material: faeces | place: Denmark | collected 2008/2010 | reverse complement strand
CCACGTAAATCGCGCCGTTCTGCGGCCAAAGTGCCATAATCAACGGAATGCCGATGAATCCGGCGTTGCCGAAAATAAGCGACGCCTGAAATACATGGCTACGCGAACCTTTGAGCCGCAACAGTTCGGCGACCAGCCAGAACACCAGGATGAGCAGCGCGTACATCACGGCGGTCAGCAGCATCACGCCCCAGTTAGAGGCAAGCTGCGCGCGGTCCGCACCATCGACGGCGTTCGAAAACACAAGCACGGGGATGAGCACGTTGAGCAGCAACGAGCACATGCCGTCCAACGCCGTCTGACCGTAGAATCGAAGCCTCACACATCCATACCCGACCATCAGCATGATCAGAAATCCGACTAACTGGCCAATCATGACGCCGAACTGCCCCATGCACACTCCTCTCGCTCGCGTTCCCGTGCTTTTCTGTCACTGGTTCATATAGGCAGCCATCTGGACAGGCTCGGCGGCACACGCATCAGTATGTTCGATACCATCACATGCCAATCCACTTCTCGTTCAACCGTTCCCCGTGCTAATGCGCCGCCGGCCACCCCGTGTTGCCGGTGCTGCGCGAGCACCATTACACGTATTGCATTCCGGTGATCAGCGGGCGCAACGTGTGGGTCGGCGCGAACGTGTCGATTCTGCCGGGAGTGACCATCGGCGACAATTGCGTGATTGGCGCCGGTTCGGTCGTGACACATTCCATCCCCGCCAACTCCGTCACCTACGGCGCGCCCTGCGAGGTCGTGCGTGAAATCGGCGACAAGGACCGCGAGTATTTCTACAAAAATCGCAAGCTCGACGTGTGGGAGTGAGCTTTCGCGCTACTGCTCTTTGAGCTTAAAACGCTCACTGAATTGGCGGTCGCGCCAGTAGTAGACGTCGTCGCGTTCGTTGATTTCGCGAATTACCTTGCACGGGCTGCCATAGGCGACCGTGTTGGCGGGGATGTCCTTGGTGACCAGCGAGTTGGCGCCAATGACCGCGTTGTCCCCGATGGTGACCCCGGGCAGCACGGTGACATTCGCGCCGATCCAGACGTTCTCGCCGATGTGGACGGGCAACGAATACTGGGCACCCTGATAGCGCAGGTCCGGACGCACGGGATGGCCGGTGGCTACAAGCGTGACGTTGGGGCCGATCATGGTGTGGGATCCGATGAAGATCTCACCATCGTCCACCAGCGTCAGGTTGAAGTTGGCGTAACAGCGCTCGCCCCAATAAGTATTGCAGCCCCAGTTCGCATACACCGGGCATTCGAGGTACAGACCCTCCCCCGCCGCGCCGAAGAACGCCTGCATGAGTTCGGTACGGCGCTTCGGGTTGGTCAGCGGCGTGGCGTTGAGTTCGAGCTGGAGATCACGCTGGGCGGCCTGCAGATCAAAAAAGCCGTCCACATCATCCGGCAGGTAGACCTCGCCAGAGAACATAAGCGCCATTTTCTCGCGCGTCGCATCATCGATAATCGGCTTGGCGATCGGCTTGTCTTCGGTCATCATTGGCTCCTGTTCGGCGTTTTGGCGATTGCGTCGGTCGAACTATTCTGTCACAGACTCGTTTTCGACACCCAGCATCGAGCGCAGCCAGTCAAGGATTCAGATGTGCGATTGGCACCGTGCGGGCCTCACACTTTTCTTATTGAGAACGATTCGCCGTGCAGTCAAGCCCTCCATCCACCCAAAAAGGACTCGCTTTTGGCCGCGTCGTCGCGGTAGGCCTTGCCGAACTCGTCAATGAGCCCATGGAATTCCTGCAAATCCTTGACACTGAGGCTCGTATCCAGCACCACGGGCGAATAGGCCTTGTGGAATGCCAGATAGCCGGCTGGCACATCAAATCCGAGGAAGGCGAATAGTCGGCGAGCATAAGTATCGGCCACGAATGTGCGGCGCGAAAACACATATAGCATCAGGTCGTCGGCCGTTTCGCCCCCTATACCAAATAATCCGAGCAATTCGGTCCGCAATTCGGCGTCGGGAATATCTGCCGCGCCCTCAGGTGAGGCTCCGCAACGCTCCACATACCATCGGCTCAGTGACTGTACCGTCTTGGATTTGTTGACATAAAAGCCGGACGGGCGAATAAGTTCCTGCAGATGCGCTGGCCCCATAATCGCCAGCTTATGGGGTTCGAGCACACCCTCCGCGTTCAACGCCGCAAGCGAACGATTCACATTGCCCCACGCCGTATTCTGCGTCAGCACCGCGCCCACCATAATCTCGAATGTGGTTTCAGCCGGCCACCATCCGGTCGGGCCAAGGGCGGCAGCCATGGTGCGGTACAGCGATTCGATATACGCGGGAGAAGGAACGCCCGGCACCCGCTTTGCACTTCGATTATTCATAGTTGCCATCTACCATTCACCGCAATTCATGCAGGATTCGCCGCATGAACGGGATGGTGACCACGAACGTCAGCACGTCGGACACCGATTGGGCCATTTCCACGCCGAGCACGCCGAACATCATCGGCAAAATCAGCACGATTGGCGCCAGGAACAGGCCTTGCCTGCACAAGGCCAGGAACGAGGCGATGCCGGTGCGGCCCATGGTCTGGGTCATCATATTGCCCATCATGTTAAAGCCGTTGAGAATCACCGTGCAGCATTGAATATGTAGCGCAGCCACGCCCACCGCCACCACGGCCGGGTCGGAACGAAAGATCTCGACCAGTTGCGGCGCGAAAATCCACAGCAGCGCTGCCAACGCCACGAGCACGCAGGTGGCGAGCCGCACGCAGAACCAATATCCCTCTTTGACTCGCGCGAACAGGCCGGCCCCGTAGTTGTATCCGCACACCGGCTGGAAACCTTGGCCGAGGCCCACGATCACCGAATTGGCGCCCAACATGATGCGCATCACGATGGCCATGCCGGCGATGGCCGCGTCGCCGAATGGATTGGCGGCAATGTTCACGCAAGTCACGGAAATCGAGCCGGCGCCTTGGCGGATCAGCGAAGGCAGGCCGCCGCCAGCCACTTCGCGCATGAGCAGCATATCCGGTTTGCAATTGCGCAGGGACAGTTTCATCACGCCGAATTTGCGGCTCATCGTGGTCAGAATCGTGAAGCTCACCGTCTGGCAGATGGCGGTGGCGAGGCCGGCACCGAAAATCCCCAGACCGGCCACGAAAATGAACAATGGCGCAAGCAGGAAATTCAACAGCGCGCCGGACACCAGACCAATCATGCCGAACGCCGATTGACCTTGGTATCTCAACAATCCGTTGAGTGCGAACGAACCGCACACGCAGGGTGCGGCGACCAGCAACGGCGTCAGATATTGCACGGCGTATGGGGCAATCGTCGAGGTCGAGCCCAGCATGACGACAAGTGGCCGCAGGGTCAGCAGTCCGATTGTGGCAATCACCAGACCGGAGATCACCGCGCCCGCAAAGCCCACGGCCAGTAGTCGGGAGGCGCGATCATTGTTCTGCTTGCCGAGTTCGCGGCTCATCGAGTTGCCCGCGCCGTTGCCGAAGAAGAAGCCGAGCGCCTGCATCACGGTCATGATGGAGAACGCGATGCCGATAGCACCGGACTGCGCGGTGCCGAGCTGGCCGATGAAAAAGGTATCAGTCAGGTTGTATGCAGTAGTCACCAGATTGGAAATGACGGCCGGCAGGCATAGTTTGAGGATCAGCGGTTTGACCGGCTGCCCGGTCATCTGCCGATATTTCGCGTCCGCGCTTGCGCGTCTAATGCCATGAATCTGCACCATGGACGGCTATCCTACTCGCGCAGGGTCCTATGCAAAGGCGCGTGACCGCCATACAAGTCAGCGCAGATACCGCCCGGTGATGCTGTTCGGATTGGCCGCGACCTGTTCCGGCGTTCCGGTGGCGACGATGCGTCCGCCGCTTTCGCCGCCGCCCGGACCCATATCGATAATCCAATCCGCATTGGCGATCACGTCGAGGTCATGTTCGATGACCACGACGGTCGCGCCGCTCACCACGAGCCGGTCGAACACGCCCAGCAGCACGCGAACGTCGAGCGGATGGAGGCCGATGGTCGGCTCGTCGAACACGAATACCGCGTTCAACTGGGCCTTGCCCATTTCGCTGGCGAGTTTCAGCCGCTGGGCTTCGCCGCCCGAAAGCGCCGGGGTCGGTTCGCCGAGCGTCAGGTAGCCGAGACCCAGATCGTGCAGGATGGTCAGACGTGCGTGAACCTTCTTGAGGTCGCTGGTCACGGCCAGAGCCTGGTCCACACTCATTGCCATGAGTTGGGGCAAACTCAACGAAAGGCGAGATTCTCCCTTAACCGCACGCCGAATCGCATCAGCTTCGGGCGCGTACCGGGAGCCGCAGCAATCCGGGCATTCGATGGTCACATCCGGCAGGAACTGCACGTCGAGCGAGATCGAACCGGTGCCGTCGCACGTAGGGCAACGCAGTCGGCCGGTATTGTATGAGAAATCGCCGGCCTTCCAGCCGCCCGTCTTAGCCGCCTCACATCGGGCAAAGGCGCGCCGCAATTCGTCGTGAATATCGGCATAAGTGGCCACGGTAGAACGCACGTTCGCGCCGATCGGCGTGGCATCGATGAGATTCGCACGACGGATGCCCTCGGTCTCAAGCTCGTGCACGTGTTCCGGCAACAGCTCCCCCGCCGCCTGCGCTTTGAGTGCGGGAATCAGCGATTCGAGTACCATCGTGGTTTTGCCGGAGCCGGAGACGCCGGTCACCGCCACGAGCCGGCCGCGCGGGATATCAACGTCCAACGGTTTGACCGTATGCAGCTGACTGGTTGTCATGCGGATGTGGCCAAGGCTGAACACTTGCGATTCGGCCACACGTTCACGTATACGCGCACTCACCTGGTCGGATAGGAACGGCGCAATGCGACTACTGGGGTTCGCCGCCACCTCGCCGACCGTGCCTTGCGCGATCACATGCCCGCCTTCGGCACCGGCAACCGGCCCCATTTCGATAAGATGGTCACACGCTTTGAGTACACGCACATCATGGTCCACGACCACCACGGAATTGCCGTCCGCCACCAAGTCGTGCATCACGCCGAGCAGCCCGTCCACGTTCGAGGGATGAAGACCGATGGATGGCTCGTCGAGCACATACAGCACGCCGGTGGTGCGGTTGCGCACGGCCCGGGCGAGCTGCACACGTTGGCGTTCTCCGGTCGACAGTGTGGCGCCGGCGCGATCAAGCGCCAGATAGCCGAGACCCAGATCCAGCAGTCGTCGGGCCACGTCTAGGAACGATTCGCAGATGTTGGTGGCCATCGGCCGCATGTCGGCGGGCAGGGATTCCGGCACTCCGCGCACCCAATCCGCCGCCGCGTCCAAGGTCATCGCGCCGGCTTCGGCCAAGTTCAGCCCGCGCACGTGCGGAGCCCGGGCGACGGCGCTCAGTCGTGTGCCGCCGCAGTCGGCGCATGGGCCTTCCTTGAGGAACCGGACCACACGCTTCAGGCCCTTCTCGTCCTTGGCTTTGGCGAGCGCGTTCTCCACCGTGTACACGGCGTTGAAGTAGGTGAAGTCGAGTTCGGCGAAATCGTCGCCTTTCTTCGGCTTGTAAAGAATATGCTTTTTGACGGCCGGCCCGTTGAATACGATGTCGCGTTCTTCGGGTGTGAGTTCGTTGAACGGCACGTTGGTGCGCACGCCCATCGCGCCGCACACCTGTTTCATGAGGTCCCACATGAGCGAACCCCATGGCAGCACCGCGCCGTCGTCGATGCTTTTCGACTCGTCCGGGACCAGGGCCGCGCGGTTTACTTCGCGCACGATGCCGGTGCCGGAGCAGGTCGGGCAGGCGCCGGCCGAGTTGAAGGCGAGCGATTCAGCACCGGGCGCATGGAATTCCTTGCCACAGCTGACGCAAGTAATGGGCAGTCCGGCCGCCACGTTCAGCGTGGGCTCGTTGCGCGCCCCGCAATGCGAGCACACGTGCGAGGCGACGCGTGAGAACAGGAGTCGCAGGCTGTTGAGCAATTCGGTCATCGTGCCGAACGTCGAGCGGATGCCGGGCACCGTGGGCCGCTGGTGCAGGGCCAGCGCGGCCGGCACGTGCAGCGCTTCGTCCACCTGGGCGCGGCTGGCCTGGGTCAGTCGACGGCGCGTGTACGTGGACAGCGCTTCCAAGTAGCGCCGCGAACCTTCCGCATACAGCACGCCGAGCGCCAGAGAGCTTTTGCCCGAACCGGAGACGCCGGCCACGCCCACCAGTTCACCCAGCGGAATGTCGATGTCGATGTTCTTGAGGTTATGCACGCGCGCACCGCGCACCTCAATCGCCTGCGGCCGTTGATTGTTGGTCATACTCGGCATTGCTCCGCCGCCGCGCTATCTGACCTCTGTTCAAGTGTCACGCCGTCACCTCTTTCTCGACTTCGCCCTTGGCTGCCGCCGCCTGAGCTTCATGGTCTCCAGTATCATCACGGCCAACGACGGCGGCCGAACGCCGGACGAGAATCTTGCGTCTTGGGCACCGTCCGCCACCTGCAATTCGAACTAGCTGAACCAGCGTGACGATATTGTCGGCTATCGATCTGCCGTGATCGTAATGGACATCGTCGTCCGGAAGCACGTCACCGGTTCCGAGAGGAGTCGGCGGCGCGCTTTCATAAGGGCACACAATCCCAAGACCACACCCACAGATCAATACCGATCAATACTCGTACGTGATCGCGGGGTCGCCGATGGTCGGCGTCTGATCCAGTTTGAGGTTGGCCGAGCCGGCCGCGGTGGTCACGTCGTATTCGATGGTCACCGTGTCCTGAGGCGCCAGGGAGATGTCGTCCATGTAGGTCATATGGTCCTTGGCCTGCACCTGTGCGAAGGAACTACCGTTCGACGCCGACACGTTGCTGACCTCGCCTCCGGCCGGCGTGTAGATGACCACGCGGTTCACCGCCACGCCCCCCTTGGCGTTCGCCGTGATGTATTCCGGCAGGGATCCGGCCTCGCCCGGCTGCAGGGTGTTGGTGAACGAATACGTAACGTGGTAGGTGTTGTCGCCGGTCCTCTTCACCGTCGACTTGCGCTGGATGTACCAGTCCATCTTCGAGGCCTGCATCTCGTTGGAGTAGACGCCGGTCACCGGGTTCTTCGCGTCGTTGGTGATCTCGCCGGTGACGCCGGCGCTGCGCAGCACCGCCTGATCCTCCTCGTGGAACGACCAGAAGTACAGGTGCCGCTGCTCGGCCATCCGGAGCATCGTCTTGGCGACGGTCATGAGCTTCTGCGTGTTCATGTCGCTGAACAGGTGGGCGACCGCCTGGGCGGCGGTCTCGCTGAAGTACTGGTCCTGAGCGGAGGGCGTCAGTTCCTTGTAGGCGCCGTTGAGCAGGAATTCGGCGGTGTTCGACCCGTTGAGCACGCGCCCGTCGGACAGAGTCACGTCGCCGGTGGCGCCGATCATCGCCTGCAGCGCGACGGGGTCGAGCGACATCACGCCGTCGGACGATCCGCCGAACGGAGCCGCCTGCCAGAACTTCTGGGCCATGGACGCGACGCGCGGGAAGTCCGGCGTGGACGAAAGATTATGAATGACTTGACCGAAGTACAGTCCGCTGTACAGCGTGCCGTCACCGTCCTGGTTGACGTCATCCAACGCGGCGTTGGAGGGGAACTCGGCATCCGCGTGGAACTCCCCCACCGCGATCTTGCCGTTGTCCGCGCTGAAGGAACCGGCCGAACCGATCAGGCCGCCGGTTCCGCGGATCTCGGAATTCGTCTGGGCAAGCAGCACGTAGTTGCGGGCGCCGTTCGCACCGAGGAAGTTCGGCAGCATGTTGAGCATGCCGCTCAGGTTTTCGGTCACCTGCGCCAGGGCGGCCATCTGCGTCTTGCCGTTCTGCAGCGCGTTGTTCACCACGCCGAGTTTGGCGTCGGGAAGATCCTGGATCGTCCTGGCCTGTGATTGCACGGACTGGTCGACCGTGGCAAGCTGCTGCGCCGCAGCGATGATCGGCTCCATGTTGAGCTGCCCATCGCCACTGGAGAGGCTGGCACCGGTCAGTGTGGTGACGACCTTGCCCAGCTGGGGCAGCGTGGTCTGCGCGAAGTCATCGATGGTACCGATGGCGGTGCGCGCCGTCTTCACGTCACCGCCGACCACGGGCATCTTCTCCGCCAGCGTCCACAGACCGCCGCTGACATCCTGCTTGGCGGCGGCCGCCTCCTTCTGGATGTAGCTCACGTCGGACAGCGCCTTGACCATGTCGTCGGTGGAACCGTCCTTGATGACCTTGGCCGCGTTAACGACATTGTTGAGGTGCGCTTTGGCGCTCATCGCCGACTTGTACAGTTTGAATCCGCTGAAGCCGGCCGCCGCGGCGCACACGACCAGCAACAGCAGTACGACGAGCAGCGCGTTGCGAACGCGATGGGTTGTCCTGGTGACCGTGCGTGCGTGTGATGGCATGGGCTACTTCCTTACGTTATGACATGTATCGATACTGGCTAGCTGCCCGGTTACGCTTTCGCTGGACGGGTAGCCCGGCGGACGGCACGTAGCAGTGCACGACGTGCACATCGCGTATGATGCCGGGGGTTGTCAGCGCGGCTGACTGGGGTGGCCGCGGACCGGTACCTGGACTTGCAGCTGCCCTCCGGCGATGCGTGTCACCTGCAGCGGGGAACGTCCGCTGCAGTTACGGCTATTACCGGCCAGCCGACAGCAATCGCTGGTTTAGTTGTTGGTCTTTTCCGGCTGGTCACCCGTTCCCATGAGCTGGCATGCACCTTTCAGCGAGTATCTCTCCTACCGCATGCCAGTCTACCCATGCCCGCGGGATAACCCAAAAAGCCTTGCAAGAATACCGAATTTCTTTACCTTTGGCCCTGATCGTTCGACGGCTCTCAAGACGGCGTAACCTCATCCAACCGGCCGATCCCCGGAGGCGGAACCAGCGGAATCCTCGTGACCGGGAATGCGATCGTTCCCGCTTGCGCGATGGCGGATGCGCGCAACGCCAACGACGCATCGACAAGCCACTGTATGGCACTCTCAAAATCCTTGCCACGTCCACCAGCTCACACCACGCCGTATACGAACTTCTTGTTCTCTTTCGCCAACTGGGAAGGAATTGAATCCCATACCTGATTGAGACGAAGCGTGGTGACGGCGGGACCATCACGCATATCAACATGTTTGGAGAAATCGTCATTCCAGGTGTCCACGGACAAGTCAACCTCGTCATCCCAGAAACGCTTGAGGAACACGTCCTGCGCGTCGGCCAACAGTTCAGCCGCGCCGGGGCGGCCCAGCAGCGTGGCCGAAGAGGAGGCGAGCAATACAAAGGCGTGCGCATAGCACTGCTTGGTGCCAATGCGGCCGCCTTCGGGGGTAACGGCCGCATACCAGCCGCCGTTCGCGTCGTCATGCAGTTCGCCACGCAAGCCGCGCAGGCCGGCATCGACCAACGCCTCGGCGCCCGGATGACCCACGAATGCTGCCAGAGAGTACACATGCGTCATGCGGCAGGTAATCCACGTCTCGCGGTTGCGATCCCTCCATGGAGTGCCGTCATCGCCCAGCCAATACGAACCACCGCCCGGAGACGGGAAAGCGTGGCCGAAGTTCATAAGATTATCGCGCTGCTCGTTGAGCCACGCCTTGTTTTCCGGGACACCAAGCGTGTATTTGGCTTCAATCTGCATTTACTTCACCCTTTCATGTGCATGAGCAAGGAGCTTGAAAGAATATCTATCGGTTCATTTCCACGAATACTAAAGAGGCGTAGGTGGTGACAGCCACCGCCGCGAGAAGGACAATGGAGGTCATCCCGATCATCCCCTCCGCAATAGCCGGAATCGCCGTCGCAAGAGTTGTGCCCATGACGACAAGAAGAATTCCGACGGCGAACAGTGCGACTGCCTTCGCGACGGTCTTTCCCGAAGAATAGGCAGTAGAAGCGGTAGCTGCGTAGGTGTTCATAAGAGTCTCCTTCGATTATTGCAGTGCCTAGCGTCGTCGCTTAACTGAAGCGCTTAAGTACAGTGCAAGGCATTGAACTCGGCACGACACGCCAAAAGAAGACGGAGATATGCCTAAGACGTCATGTATCGCCATACAACAGTACGTCAAAGTAGCTTAATCGCTTGATTCCGCAATCGCTTGAAAAATCAAGGACATCGATGCCGGTCTCAGCCATGCCGCGGCCAGAGAGACCAACCAGACGCACTGGTGCATCACTGGCGGCATCGAACACCATCGACGCCACGCCATTGCCCCATGCAAATCGTCAGTTCTCACCCAATGCCACGATGCTCATCTGCCCTGTTGGCGGATTCTAGTGGTGGTTGCAACACCTGAGGTTTGAGCGGCCTTCCATGGTCA
>OBWV01001411.1_pt1 | contig 10371 bp, 8 predicted proteins | sample 1495351 | NCBI WGS metagenome assembly OBWV01 (sample SAMEA2580122, study PRJEB22360) | human gut metagenome | biome: human gut; feature: human-associated habitat; material: faeces | place: Denmark | collected 2008/2010 | reverse complement strand
CAGGCGACGGCATCAACGACAGTGCAGCCCTGGCGCAAGCCGATTTAAGCATTGCCATGGGCGGCGGCAGCGACATCGCCATGGATGTGGCCAAGATGACCATCATCTCTTCCGACCTTACAAAGATACCGGAAGCGTTGAAACTCTCCCGACTGACTGTGCGCACCATCCGTCAGAACTTGTTTTGGGCGTTCATTTACAATATAATAGGTGTACCCGTTGCAGCCGGCGTACTCTACCCCGTCAACGGCTGATAGCCGGTGCAGCCATGGCATTCAGCAGTGTCAGCGTAGTAACCAACAGTCTGCGGCTGAAAAGGAAAAAGATAGAGACTGCGGAAAGCCCTGCCTCCACCCCGGCAGGACAACCGGAAAATAAAGTAGAACCATCAACTGAAAACGTCATGAAAAAAGAATTTAAAGTGGAAGGCATGATGTGCAACCATTGCCGCATGCATGTGGAAAAAGCATTAAACAGTATGGAAGGCGGACATGCCACCGTAACCCTCAACCCACCGGTAGCGGTCGTGGAGTTTTCGGAAGGCGAAAAGACACTCGACGAGTTACAGGCAGTGGTCACCGCCCAAGCCGGCGACTACACGTTGAAAGAATAACCGGAATTTGTTTATACCGATTGGCATTATTTTTCTATCTTTGCCGCTAAGCGAAATAAATTAATAAACTATGGCAACATACAAAAGAATCTTACTGAAACTCAGCGGCGAGAGCCTGATGGGAGAAAAGCAATACGGCATCGACGAGAAACGCCTTGCCGAATATGCGGCACAAATTAAGGAAATACACGAGATGGGCATACAAATCGGCATCGTTATCGGCGGCGGCAACATCTTCCGCGGACTGAGCGGCGCCAACAAAGGTTTCGACCGCGTCAAAGGCGACCAGATGGGTATGCTGGCAACCGTTATCAACAGCCTTGCACTGAGCTCGGCACTGGTAGCGGCAGGCGTAAAGGCACGTGTACTGACCGCCGTCCGCATGGAGCCTATCGGCGAATTCTACAATAAATGGAAAGCCATCGAGTGTATGGAAGCAGGTGAAGTGGTTATCATGTCTGCCGGAACGGGCAACCCGTTCTTCACGACCGATACCGGCTCCAGCCTCCGCGGCATCGAAATAGAAGCGGACGTCATGCTGAAAGGCACACGCGTTGACGGCATCTACACCGCTGACCCGGAGAAAGACCCTACGGCAACGAAATTCCACGACATCACTTACGACGAAGTGCTGAAACGCGGTCTGAAAGTCATGGACCTTACGGCTACCTGCATGTGCAAGGAAAACAACCTGCCCATCATCGTCTTCGACATGGACACCGTAGGCAACCTGAAGAAAGTAATGCAAGGCGAAGAAATAGGGACGCTGGTACATAACTGACATTCCTCGGCGTACATCCGCCGGTTTACATTAATGGATACGGATTTAGATTTACACAGATTATCGGATAAAATAATCTGTGTAAATCTGTGTAATCTGTCGTGAAACAATTATATTTGCAAAGTTTCAAACTAAAAGCTACTTCAAACAATAGAAATATGAAAGACGTAAAAGACATCTTAGACGAAGCACAAGAGAAAATGGATATGGCCGTAATGTATCTGGAAGAATCATTGGCCCACATCCGTGCCGGAAAAGCCGATGTTCGTTTGCTGGACGGAATCCGTGTCGATTCTTACGGAAGCATGGTTCCCATCAACAACGTAGCAGCCGTAACCACTCCGGATGCCCGCAGTATCGCCATCAAGCCGTGGGACAAGAGCATGTTCCGCATCATTGAAAAGGCAATCATCGACTCCGACCTCGGCATCATGCCCGAAAACAACGGCGAAATTATCCGCATCGGCATTCCTCCGTTGACGGAAGAGCGCCGTAAACAACTTGCCAAACAGTGTAAGAACGAAAGCGAAACCGCCAAAGTGAGTGTACGTAACGCACGCCGCGATGCCATCGACGCCTTTAAGAAATCAGTGAAAGAAGGATTGGCGGAAGACGCCCAAAAAGGCGGTGAAGAGAAGCTGCAAAAGATTCACGACAAGTATATCAAGCAGATTGACGATATGCTGGCAGCAAAGGATAAAGAGATTATGACAGTATAAATATAGTTGAGAGTTGAAAATTGAAAGCCGAGAGTTACCGTGCGGCACCGACCGCTCTCCAACGACTCCTTACTTTCAACTTTCAACTCCCAACTCTCAACTTTCAACTATTTTGAGGGGACTGGTAATTAAAAATACAGGAAGTTGGTATCTGGTAAAGACCGACGAGGGGACATACGTTGAATGCAAAATTAAAGGCAACTTCCGCCTGAAAGGTATCCGTAGCACCAATCCGGTGGCAGTAGGCGACCATGTGCAAATCATATTGAATCAGGAAGGAACAGCGTTCATCAACGAAATTGAAGACCGGAAGAACTATATTATCCGGCGTTCGTCCAACCTGTCCAAACAGTCTCACATCCTTGCTGCCAACCTCGACCAGTGTATGCTGGTGGTAACGGTGAATTATCCGGAAACCTCCACTACATTCATCGACCGTTTTCTGGCATCGGCCGAGGCATACCGTGTACCCGTTAATATCATCTTCAATAAAGCAGACGCTTACAACGAAGACGAGCTTCGCTACCTGAACGGACTTATCAATCTTTATACTACCATCGGTTACCCTTGTTTCAAGATATCCGCCAAAACCGGTGAGGGAGTCGACACTATAAAAGAAAAACTCAAAGGGAAAATAACGCTCTTCTCCGGACATTCCGGAGTAGGTAAATCCACCCTTATCAATGCCATCCTTCCGGAACTGGATATCAAAACCGGTGCAATCTCCGCCTATCACAACAAAGGCATGCACACCACTACTTTTTCCGAGATGTTTCCCGTGCCGGGTGACGGCTACATTATCGACACACCGGGCATCAAAGGCTTTGGAACATTCGACATGGAGGAAGAAGAAATAGGGCATTACTTTCCGGAAATATTCAAGGCTTCCGCCGACTGCCGCTATAACAACTGTACCCACCGCCATGAACCGGGCTGCGCTGTGCGCGAAGCGGTAGAGCAACATTACATCAGCGAATCCCGCTACGCCTCTTACCTGAACATGCTGGAAGATAAGGAAGAGGGCAAATACAGGGCAGCATACTAAGAGAATAATAAAGTGGCAGGTTTGCCTTACCGTTCTATTACCCTATCACTTTTATTAACTTTTCCCGTTTTAAACCTTCGGGTATATTTTCCGTCAAAATCTATGGCTAAATATACTACTAATACTACAACATGAATAAAAAAGTGAAATGGGGCATCATCATATTCATTGGTGCCGGACTGATAGGCGGAGGCATTTATTCCCAGCTTCCCAAGACAAATGAAGAATTGGCAGCTGCCGACAAGGTAATGACCGGTAAACGTGGCGGCAAAAAGGTGCTGAACGTAAATGCCCGAATAATTAAACCACAACTGCTGAAAGACGAAATACAAATCAGCGGCAGCCTGCTGCCTGATGAGGAAGTAGACCTTTCATTCGAGACATCCGGCAAGATTATCGAAATAAACTTTGAAGAAGGCAGCTTCGTGAAGAAAGGGCAATTGCTCGCCAAAGTAAACGACCGCCCTCTTCAGGCGCAATTACAAAGGCTGGTATCACAGTTGAAACTGGCGGAAGACCGCGTGTTCCGTCAAAATGCGTTGCTGGAAAGAGATGCCGTCAGTAAGGAAGCATACGAACAGGTAAAGACCGAACTGGCAACCCTGAATGCCGACATCGACCTGATAGAGTCCAACATTGCACAAACCGAACTTCGCGCTCCCTTTGACGGAGTGATCGGTCTGCGGCAGGTCAGTGTCGGGACATACGCGTCTCCCTCCACCATTGTAGCCAAGCTCACCAAACTTTCTCCGCTGAAAGTAGAGTTTGCAGTACCCGAACGCTATGCCAATGACGTAAAGACAGGTGCGGGACTGGACTTCACGCTCGAAGGCAAGCTAAACACTTTCCATGCCACCGTCTATGCACGCGAATCAAAGATAGACCCCACGACCCATACACGCTCTATCCCAATGCCAACAGCGCCGTACTGCCGGGCCGTTATGCCAGTATCAAGCTGAATAAGGACGAAATACAAAACGCACTTGCCGTACCCTCCGAGGCCATCGTTCCGGAAATGGGCAAGGATAAGATTTTCCTTTATAAATCAGGAAAAGCACAACCGGTAGAGATTACTACCGGCATTCGGACGGAAGCCGAAGTGCAAGTATTGCAAGGCCTGAACATAGGCGATACAATCATTACTTCGGGAACCTTGCAGCTCCGCACAGGACTGCCCGTAACATTGGACAACATTAACTGAGTACGAAATTTTATAAAGTATAAGGTATAAAGTATGAGCTATGGCAAGTCTATGCCGGCATATGTAACTCATAATCCGTACATTATACTTTATATTCCAGACTTTGCACTTTATACCTTAATACTTCATACTTTACGCTTCATATCATGAATATATCCGAATTAAGTATACGGCGACCGGTACTCTCTACGGTATTGACACTGATTATCCTACTCTTCGGTTTCATCGGGTACAACTACCTCGGTGTCCGCGAGTATCCGTCGGTGGACAATCCCATCATTTCCGTATCCTGCTCCTACCCCGGAGCAAACGCCGACGTTATTGAAAACCAGATTACAGAACCGCTGGAGCAGAATATCAACGGTATCCCCGGCATTCGTTCACTCTCCAGTGTCAGCCAACAGGGCTCGTCACGTATTACGGTAGAATTCGAACTTTCCGTAGACCTGGAGACAGCCGCCAACGATGTACGTGACAAAGTGTCGCGCGCCCAGCGTTACCTGCCACGCGACTGCGACCCGCCAACCGTATCCAAAGCCGATGCAGACGCCATGCCTATCCTCATGGTTGCTTTGCAAAGCGACAAACGCTCGCTGCTGGAACTCAGCGAAATAGCCGACCTCACCGTAAAAGAGCAACTGCAAACAATCTCCGATGTGAGCAGTGTAAGCATTTGGGGAGAGAAACGTTATTCCATGCGCTTGTGGCTCGACCCTATCAAGATGTCCGGTTACGGCATTACTCCTATCGACGTAAAGAATGCGGTAGACAATGAAAACGTGGAACTCCCCTCGGGCAGCATCGAGGGAAACACCATCGAACTGACTATCCGCACACTCGGGCTGATGCATACAGCAGAGGAATTCAATAATCTCATCCTGAAAGAGGACGGCAACCGTATTGTCCGGTTCAGCGACATAGGCCGCGCCGAACTCGGTCCGGCGGACATCAAAAGCTATATGAAGATGAACGGCGTGCCTATGGTAGGCGTCGTAGTGATTCCACAACCGGGCGCCAATCACATCCAGATAGCCGATGCCGTGTACGAGCGAATGGAGAATATGAAGAAAGACCTGCCGGAAGACGTACATTACTCCTACGGCTTTGACAACACCAAATTCATCCGTGCCTCCATCGATGAAGTAAAGCAGACCGTATACGAGGCCTTCGTCCTTGTCATCATCATCATCTTCCTGTTCCTTCGCGACTGGCGCGTCACCCTGGTTCCGTGTATCGTAATTCCCGTATCATTAATCGGAGCATTCTTCGTTATGTACCTGGCAGGATTCTCCATCAACGTACTCTCCATGCTTGCCATTGTACTTGCCGTGGGACTTGTGGTTGATGATGCCATTGTAATGACGGAGAACATCTACGTCCGCATCGAAAAAGGAATGCCCCCGAAAGAGGCCGGTATCGAGGGAGCCAAAGAAATCTTCTTTGCCGTAATCTCTACCACCATTACGCTGGTAGCGGTATTCTTTCCCATCGTATTTATGGACGGTATGACGGGACGTCTGTTCCGTGAGTTCAGTATCGTAGTATCCGGTTCGGTCATCATCTCCTCTTTTGCCGCACTGACCTTTACGCCGATGCTGGCTACCAAGCTACTGATAAAGAGAGAGAAGCAAAGCTGGTTCTACCGTAAGACCGAACCGTTCTTTGAAGGATTGAATAACCTTTACAGCCGTTCTTTGGCAGCCTTCCTGCGCAAACGCTGGATTGCACTTCCTTTCACTGCGGCAACCATTCTCATTATCGGCTTTCTTTGGAACCATATCCCTGCGGAAATGGCGCCGCTGGAAGACCGTTCGCAAATCAGCATCAACACGCGCGGAGCCGAAGGTGTTACCTACGAATACATCCGCGACTACACGGAAGATATCAATCAGCTTGTCGACTCCATCGTCCCCGATGCCGAAGCGGTAACCGCCCGCGTATCTAGCGGTAGCGGTAACGTACGCATCACCCTGAAAGACATGCAGGACCGTGACTACACGCAAATGGAAGTGGCGGAAAAGCTGTCGAAAGCTGTACAGAAAAAGACCATGGCACGCTCTTTTGTACAACAGTCCTCATCCTTCGGCGGACGGCGCGGCGGTATGCCCGTACAGTATGTGTTGCAAGCCACCAACATTGAGAAATTGCAGGAAGTGCTGCCCAAGTTCATGGCAAAGGTATATGAGAATCCGGTATTCCAGATGGCGGACGTAGACCTGAAGTTCAGCAAGCCGGAAGCCCGCATCAACATCAACCGCGACAAGGCAAGCATCATGGGTGTCAGCACCCGCAACATCGCCCAGACACTGCAATACGGTCTGAGCGGCCAGCGTATGGGCTACTTCTATATGAATGGAAAGCAATACGAGATATTGGGAGAAATCAACCGTCAGCAACGCAACAAGCCTGCCGACCTGAAAGGTATCTACATCCGTAGCGACAAGGGAGACATGGTACAGCTCGACAACCTGATAGAGCTGACAAACGGCATCGCCCCGCCCAAGTTGTATCGCTATAACCGTTTCGTGTCCGCTACTATTTCCGCCGGACTTGCCGACGGCAAGACCATCGGGCAAGGTCTGGACGAAATGGACAAGATTGCCAAAGAAACATTGGACGATACTTTCCGCACCGCCCTCACCGGTGACTCAAAAGAATACCGCGAAAGTTCTTCCAGCCTGATGTTCGCTTTCATTCTGGCCATCCTGCTTATCTACCTGATTCTTGCCGCCCAGTTCGAAAGTTTCAAGGATCCGCTGATTATCATGCTGACCGTGCCCCTTGCCATTGCGGGCGCACTGGTATTCATGTATTTCGGCGGCATCACGATGAATATATTCAGCCAAATCGGTATCATCATGCTGATTGGGCTGGTGGCAAAGAACGGTATCCTGATTGTAGAGTTCGCCAACCAGAAGCAGGAAACCGGCGAAGACAAGATGCAAGCCATCAGGGATGCCGCCCTGCAACGTCTGCGCCCTATCCTGATGACGAGCGCTTCTACCGTACTGGGACTGATACCGCTGGCATTCGCCACGGGCGAAGGGTGTAACCAACGCATCGCCATGGGTACGGCCGTAGTAGGCGGTATGCTTGTGTCTACATTGCTTACGATGTACATCGTCCCCGCTATTTATAGTTATGTATCTACCAACCGAAGTAAACTGAAGAACGAATGAAACGTACGCTTTTATCTTTCCTGATCATTCTGTGCACCGCGCTTGCCGTCCAGGCACAGCCAGCACCGGTCTATACCCTGAAATCCTGTCTGGAACAGGGACTGCTGAACAACTATTCCCTGCGTATCACCCGTAACGAACAGCAAGTAAGCAAAAACAACGCCACCCTTGCCAATGCCGGCTACCTGCCCACGCTCGACTTGTCTGCCGGCTATAAAGGTACTTTGGACAATACCGAAACCAAGCTGCGCACCACCGGTGAAACCACCAAAGAAAACGGCGTGTTCGACCAGACCGTCGATGCCGGCATCAACCTGAGCTGGACAATCTTCGACGGCTTCAACATCACCGCCAACTACCAAAAGCTGAAAGAGCTGGAACGCCAGGGCGAAACCAACACCCGTATCGCCATCGAAGACCTCATTGCCAACATCGCCGCCGAGTACTACAACTACGTGCAGCACACCATCCGTCTGAAAAATTTCCGCTACGCCGTATCGCTCTCCAAAGAGCGCCTGCGCATCGTAGAGGAACGGTATCACATCGGTAACTTCTCCCGCCTGGACTACCAGCAGGCCAAAGTAGACTTCAATGCTGACAGCGCGCAATACATGAAACAACAGGAATTACTGCATACCTCGCGTATCCAACTGAACGAGCTGATGGCAAGTGAAGACGTAGACCGCCCTTTCATCGTTGAAGACAGCCTCATCAACGTCAGCGCCAAACTGAATTTCGATGAGCTCTGGAATGCCACCTTGCAAGCCAACGCCGCCTTACTGAAAGCCGAACAGAACAATACGCTGGCACGGCTGGACTATAAAAAAGCCAGTTCTCGCGACTACCCGTACGTAAAGATGAATGGCGGCTACGGCTATACCCTCAACAAATATGATATTTCCGCCAACAGCCGCCGCAGCAACCTCGGGCTGAACTTCGGCGTCACCGTAGGTTTCAATCTCTTTGACGGCAACCGCCGCCGCGAACTCCGCAATGCACGCATTGCCGTACAAAACGCCCGTTTGGAACGCGAGCAACTGGAACAAGCCCTGCGCGCCGACTTGAGCAATCTGTGGCAAGCCTACCAGAACAATCTCCAGATGCTGAAGCTGGAACGACAGAACCTCGTTGCAGCCAAAGAGAACCATGAGATTGCCATGGAACGCTATATGCTCGGCAACCTCTCCGGCATCGAGATGCGCGAAGCGCAAAAGAGTCCGCTGGATGCCGAGGAGCGTATCCTATCGGCAGAGTACGACACCAAATTGTGCGAAATATCCCTGCTGCAAATCAGCGGGAGAGTAGAACAGTATTTGGAATAGACATACCGTATAAATCACAATTTTTACTCCCTTAAAAACAAATATTGCCATCTTCTCTTCAAACTTTTCCCTACTTTTGTTCGTAAAGAGAAACCAAAAACAATACCAATATGAAACGAACAATCTTTTTCTGTGCATTGCTTGCCTTGTTTACAGGCGCCAATGCACAGAAAACAACCGACTACAAAGAGAAACATCCTTATAAGGATTGGGTAAAACTGGCCCCTAAATTGGACGATGCCTTCTTCACGACTCCCGAAGCTGTCCGTATTGCCGACAACGTACTGCTCTACCAGCAAACAACCGGTGGCTGGCCCAAAAACATCTATATGCCCGCCGAACTGACAGCCGATGAGTACCAGAAAGCCCTTGCCGACAAAGATAACGTCAACCAAAGCACCATCGACAACAATGCCACAAGCACAGAGATACGCTACCTTTCCCGCATCTACCTTGCCACCGGCATAGAGAAATACAAAGACGCTGCCTTAGAAGGCATACGCTACATACTAAAAGCGCAATACCCCAACGGCGGCTGGCCTCAGTTCTGGCCGCGCCCCAAAGGCTATTATACCCACATCACCTACAACGACAATGCAATGGTGAACGTCATGAACCTGTTGCGTGATGTGTACAGCAAGAAAGCCCCGTACACCTATGTACCGGATACCCTTTGCCAACGCGCCCGTACCGCATTCGACAAAGGTGTGGAGTGTATTCTCAACACTCAGGTAAAACAAAACGGCAAACTGACTGTGTGGTGCGCCCAGCACGATGAACACACCCTTGCCCCTGCCAAGGCACGCGCCTACGAACTTCCCTCGCTCAGCGGCGCCGAATCGGACAATATCGTCCTGCTGCTGATGTCCATCCCCGACCCCTCACCCCGGATTATCGCTTCTGTAGAAGCAGCCGTCAGTTGGTTCAAGGCAAACAAGATTACGGGCATCATGCGTAAGGACTTTACCAACAGTGAAGGCAAGAAAGACTACCGGATGGTTCCTTGCCCGCAGGATGACTATCCTTGCCCCGTATTTTGGGCACGTTTCTATACCCTTGAAGACAACCGCCCTTTCTTCTGCGACCGCGACGGAGTGAAGAAGTACGATATTTCCGAGATAGGGTATGAGCGCCGCAACGGCTATAGCTGGTATAACAATGCCGGATTGAAAGTGCTGAAAAAGTACGAACAGTGGAAAAAACAGATAAAAGATTAACGACAACATTAAAAAGGAAATTCCATTACCTGCCTTATATTCCACCGGTCATCATACAAAAAGCCGCTCGAGGAGAGTTTCCAGAGCGGCTTTTATTATCATATTCGGGATTATCCGTTATTTACTGCAATTCCACGGTTTCAACTGTTTGAAGAAGTCATTACCCTTGTCATCCACCAGGATAAATGCCGGGAAATCTTCCACTTCAATCTTCCAGATAGCTTCCATACCGAGTTCGGGATATTCCACACATTCGATGCTCTTAATATTGTTTTGCGCCAAGATAGCGGCAGG
>OBWV01001408.1_pt1 | contig 10385 bp, 9 predicted proteins | sample 1495351 | NCBI WGS metagenome assembly OBWV01 (sample SAMEA2580122, study PRJEB22360) | human gut metagenome | biome: human gut; feature: human-associated habitat; material: faeces | place: Denmark | collected 2008/2010 | reverse complement strand
ACCCCCGCCATTCTCGTGGCGGGCTTTTTTTGTGAAAAATGGTGTAAATTTCGAGACAGGTTGCAGTAGATTCCGTGACTTTTGTTATCTTTGCACTACCAACGAATTTAATTGAAGTGTTTATGATGAAATTTTATTTCCAGATATTGAGGCAGCGTACGGGTGCAAGTCCCGAGACTTTTCGACTTCGGTTGAATTCGTTGGTAGCGACTGCCTCTTTTTTATTTATCTATAAAACTTTTGATAATGCCAACGAACAAAAGTCGATCCGCATCCACGGTTGCGGAAATCCCAACTCTTCAGGGAATCATGAAACAAGAGGAGAAAGTGAACTACTACAAGGAATTATTCCTGCAAAATTTAGTTTCTAAAAATATTGAAGCCTATCGTAAGACTTGGGCGAAGGCTCGGGTTGAATTATCTCGAATGAAAGTGGAATATCACTTTGCCGGAAAGGAGGAGAGTCATGTGTAAACCTATCGAGAATATGAAGGTTGATAATGCTGTAATTACAGCACGTGTTGCGCATTATCTTGGTTGCCTGCAGGCTAATAATAATGAAGACTTGTACATGATGCTTGACAACATTGCCGAAATGAAACGTTTTTTTATTAGCTTACAAGGACGTGATGTTGATGCGAACGAATTATTGGGATACCTTGGTTACGTGCAATACATAGAGGATGCTTTGAAAGAATTAATGTATGACGAAACAGCTACAAAAAATGGAAAAGAATAGAAATACAGAAGAGTCGGTTGAGAGAAGAGAAACCGATCTGAATAAAATGACACCCCTGCAGATTATCACTCGTTGTGGGGAGTTACGCTACTCGCTTACGCAGGTAATTGCTTTATTACGTCCCCGACTGTCGAATGATGAGATCCTTCGGGTAACACTTGCAATGCGAACTCCCGGATCTGACGAGTATAATGCTTACGAAACCGGAATGACTACTGCAGATTTCAAGTTGCAATCTGAGTTACTGGAACGAGCCGGAATGGATAAAGATTCCTACGAGGCATTTACAGCAGAACAACGTCGGCAGGCAATTAATGCCGCACTACAAGATAAATTCGGGATATCTGAATCGTAAACCTGACATTAGATTTTGCACCCGCCATGAAAGTGGCGGGTTTTTTTGTCCTTTCTGTCCTGTTTTCTTGGAAATACATTGGCTTAAAATGTATAGGAAATGGGAATAAAGAAGTATGTAAAACCGAAATTTATCGATAAAATTCTTGCGGAGGAAGCCGAGGTAATCAAGGGGTTGCAGATGGAGGCTGCGGATGATTGGGGGGTGAATGATGACTCCGGAGAATTACGTAAAAGTTTGCGGGGACATTTTTCTGTAACCCAACTGGGTGAAGGAACTCGGCTCACCATGCGGTACGTGAAATACCTGCGTTTTATCGATATGCCTTGGGTGGCAACTCGGAAAAAAGGTTTACATCTTTACAATCGGATCGTGTTCGGTCGGGTTTATAATGACACCCATTTGCGCTTGAGACTTGCTTACCGGGAAGCATTTAATGAGCAAGCAATAAACATGATAAAAGAATCTATGGATCAGCTAAACAACAAGTAATATGGGATTGAAGGACGATAATATTAACCTGCAGATAAATATCGGAGTATCGGGAGCGGCTACCAATATCCAAAAGTTGAGTGACGAGAACATGAAACTTGCTTCTTCCACGAAGGCTGCTAAAACCCGCATGGCAGAACTCAAGGCACAAGGAGAGAAAAATTCAGAGGAATATAAACAGCTTGAAGCCACGATAAAAGCTAATACTACTGCCATTAATGAGAATAAGAAAAAGATCGAGGAGCATGAGAAATCCTTGTCATTGAACGAGAAAACGATGGTGCAACTCCGAAAAGAAGCAAAGGAGTTACAAGCACAATTGGATCGAACTGTCGAGTCTGCGGATCCTAAAGGATATGCCGATCTACAGAAGCAGCTTGAGACCGTAAGAGGACGTATGGGGGAATTACGTAGTTCTGGACAATCTCTTTCAACCCAGTTACAAAATATTCCCGGTCCGGCAGGTGCCGTTACCAAGGGCGTTATGGGGATTCATAAAGCATTCCTTACTTTACTTGCGAATCCGATAATTGCGGTCATTGCGGCTGTTGTAGCGATTTTTATGGCTCTTTATAAGGCTATCAGCACGAGCGAGGAGGCCACGAATAAGTTGAATGCGATTATGGCTCCATTGAGGGCAACAATGGATGTAATTTTGAATGTCGTACAAAAAGTTGTAATTGGTCTTCTTGATTTTATCGCAGCTATTATTGAATTTGTAAGGACTGTATCGGAGAAACTTCCTATCGTGGGTAAATATTTTAAAGAGATAAATGATTATGAACGGGAAGCTATCGAGTTGGAGAAATCAAAGCAGGTGCTGGCTAAAAAGGAAAGAGAAACTCTCGTGGAGAATGCTGAAGCGGAAATGAAAGTTTCTAAACTTCGAACGGAGGCAAAGCGAAAGGATTTGTTTACCTCGGATCAGCGACTTGCTAAAATTGAGGAAGCGATCAAGTTGGAGCAGGAGATGGCTGATCGGGAATATGTTAACGCGAAAGAACGCTTGCGTATTGCGGAGGCTGAAGCGGATCGTGCAGGTAATACGGCAGAAACAGAACGAAAACTTGCGGAAATGCGAGCCGCAACCTTTCAAGCGGAGAAACAGTACTACGATCGTTCCCGGGAATTAACCGAGCAAATGAATTCGACCCGCAATGAATTTGCGAATGAGGAGAAAAAAAGGGTGGCAGATATCCTGAAAAAGAAGATCGAGACTGTTGATCGAGCCATTGCCTCTGAGAAAGCCAGTTTAATCCAATCTCGTTTGGATAAAGAGATTGACGAAAAGACGTTCAATAAAAAAATGGAGGAATTAGAGCTTGAGTCGTTAAATCGGAAACTTGAGATTCATGGACTTGAGAAGGAAAAGCGGGATGAAATTAATGCCGCAATTTTGGCTACAAAATTGAAAATGCTGCAGGAAGAGGAGAAAAAAGTGAAGGAATTGGCAGAAAGATTGCGTGTGGATTCTCTTTCCCGATCGGAGCGAGAAATAGATGATATTCGAAAAAAATACGAGGAGCGAGAGAAATTGCTTGTTGAAAGTAAAGAACACGGTTTAATTGCAGAGGCTGAATATATGCAACGGCTACAAAATCAAAGAGAGGAAATGCAAGCCGAGATTGACAAAAAAACTACCGAGCAACGTTCCAATCGGGCTGCAGAAGAGCTTCGGGAGATGGAACAAGCCTATGATCGGGAGAGGATTTTAATCATGGAGCAATACGCCAATAGAGAGATATCGCAAGCAGAGTATCAACAACGTTTATTAGATTTGGAGCGGGAATTCCTTGCCGAGAGATTGATGATTAACGGGTGGACGGAGGAACAAATAGCCAAATTGAAAGAGAAAAGTTTGCAAGAACAAATAGCAGATAGAGAAAAAGAGGAAAAAACAGCAGAAGAGAAAGAAAAGGATCGTCTGAAAAAAAGGGCACAAATCTTTATGGATTTTGGAGAAAGAGTTGGAGCAATCTTAGGAGAGTTTTTAACAGGTACAGAAAATTCAATTGCAGACGCTTTAGGAGAAATTTTATTGTTGGCTCTTGATTCGTTGCGACAGATGGTGACTCTTGCTATTGCAGAAACAACTATTCGAAACGTGAAAGAATTAGGAATTTGGGGATTGGCAAAAGCTGCTGCAGAGATAGCTTTAATCAATGCCGCTTTTGCAGCAGTAAAAGGTGTTATTAAGAAACCGTCTTCGAAGAATGCGAATCAAGACACAAGTGATAATGATTCTAATTCTGGTAGACTTGTTGTGAACCAGCGAGCCACGGGAAAATATGATGTTATTGGTGAAGAAGACGGTAGACTTTATCGTGATGTTGAGTACGTGGGAGAGCCGATAACGGGCATTGTTCGAAAGCCAACTCTAGTGGCAGAACAAGGGGAAGAATTGATTGTATCCAGTCCGGATCTTCAATTACTAAAGAAACACGTGAATTACCCGTACATAGTATCGGCGATCAACGATGTGCGTGCGGGTGTTGTTAAACAAAGGGCTACGGGAAACTATGATGCTGTTGATGCTGCAATTCCTTCTTCCGACTCCAGTGATCCTCGTTTATTCGAAATCTTTGATAAATTAAGTGCGATACTAGCGTATCTTCAGGAATACGGGATTAAGGCTTATGTCGGGTTGGACGAATTTGATGCGCAAAGAAAATTAAGAGATGATGCTCGAGCAATTGGAACAATAAAAAAATCATGACATGGAGATAATTACCGAACAAGGGGAGCATTTTGATGTTCCTGCAGATTATTCTTTCGATTTCGAGTTTATAAATCCAATGTTATCAGAGGTCGGTTCACAAACAGCTCCGGGAACCTTACCTTACACCACGCGTAATTTAAAACTGTTGGATTATCCACAACGTTTTGACCGGGCGAAAAAGTACCTGATAAAAAGAAACGTTCTTCTTCGTGCCGGAACATTTCAAAAGAGAGCGACACAGGCCGTGTTGAAAGCAAACGAGAAAGATAAAATCGTGACAACATTTTACATGGATGAAGCTATTTTTTACGAGAAGATTAAAGATGTGCAAATGAGTGCGGTGAATTATGGTGGAACTCGCACGGGAACGGTTCGAGAATTGTTTAATCTTTGTAGTGACGTGATGTTTAACCGTCGTGTGGATGATTTTCATTTGTTTCCTGTGGTTGCTGGTTTTGACGGGAAAAAGTATACTTCCGGAATATGGTTAAATAAGATAAGAATAGATCCGGACACGAAAGCTGCCTCTCTTTGGGACCAAAGCACTTCCCAGCTTGAAATAGACGGAACGATGGTTGATGTCCCGTTTGGTTTTGGGGTAACTCCATTCTTGAAAGTATCATTTGTGATAAAGAAAATAATCGAACATTTTGGATATTCTGTTGGGGAGTCCGTGTTCGAGTCAGATGTGTCGTTCAAACAACTTGTTCTAGTGAATAACGTGGCGGATGCGATTGTTGGTGGGGTACTTGATTACACGCAACTCCTGCCAACTTGTAATGTCAGTGATTTTATTTTAGCCCTTCAGAAAAAATTCGGTCTGGTATTTGTTTGTGACGATACAAAGAAAACAATATCGGTAACCTTGATCGATGATAACATCTCCCGGGATCCAGACGTGGATCTGACACGATTCGCTGCAGAATTGCCTAGAATCGAGTGGCACGATAACGAACAACTCAAGATTTCGGCAAAGACATCCATTAAATCGGCAGCACCTCCGTGCGAGTTATTGTCTGATCTAGTGGCGAAGTACGGGGAGATAACTTTATTGAAGAATGATTACGGGATTCAAACGAACGGGAAATTGTATTATGTAGCCCCGGAAAATACCATTTATAGAAGGTATTATGCGGAAGGTCATATCGCGGCAAGCTTACAACGATTTTCTCCCTATTTCAATTACTATTCATCGAAAAGTAAAACGATGGTAGAATATGCGTCCGATGATGAACAATTACCTATGTTCCGGGATAGAATTAAAATGACAAAGAGTGACGGTAACGATGTTTATAATTTTTTCTATGTCCCAACGGTTCCCGAGATAATCCTCTTGAACTCGAGTTTAGTGAAAGAGGGAGATGATATCGATAATAACCAAACAACTGCGGATATAAAAATAATGTTCTGTTTTAAGGTCCCGGAGTTACAGAAAGAGAAAAATTCAGGAACATTGATTAGCATGGGAACAACCGTTAAGTATGATTATCCGGGTGAAATATGGGGGAATTGGAGTTTAAGGATTGCCGGGGAGGATGGTTTATACGAGAGATTCTGGAGGAAATATGATATGATGATTCAGAGTTCCAATCAAACGATATATTGTAACTTGAACCTAACACTGAGTCAATTGCAGATGCTGAATATATGCACTCCTAAATTGTTATTCAATCAACCTGTTCTTGTAGAACGGATAAAGTGTAAAATCGGAATTGATAAATTTGAAATAACAGAAGCCGTGTTCAGGACTCTTCGGGAGTACCAAGATTAGTTTGTCCTTTCTCCTCTTGTTGTCACGTAGTATTTTCGAGATAAAATAATACGATATGGCAACGATCCTTACGGCACCGACTATCAATAATGTGGGATTATTGTTCGAGCGGTATAAAGAACAATTTCCAGCGGCTTCAGAGGAAGCATTTTATCGCTTTTTATTGGCACCAACCCCCGAGCGGAGAATCTTTTTAGAGCAAAACTGTTCTAAAAGTTATTTTACTCATGATTCACAGGTGGTAGAAGTTAAATTATCATTGTTATGACAGCAGAAATTTTACCATCCGGTATGGCTATGACTGGAAATCCAATATTGGTTAAAGTGACAGCTTCCGGGGAGAAATATGTTCAGGTGTGTGTTAAACATGATAACAAGGAAATTTTTTCTACATCGGGTATCCCGGATACGAATGGTAATATTGAATTTCGTATAGATGAAGTATTGAAAATGCTTTTAACTTCTCGAATTGTAGAATCTGCAGATTTGTTAGTTGCACTACCGGAAATGACCACGAATTATAGTGTTATCGTGAGAGGACAAAGCGGGACGACGGTAACACTCTCCGGAGAATGTTTTACTGGAGGGGCTTCTAAAAGCGAGTTGAGAAAATTTGTAGATGTAAATATTTTAGAGACGTTCAAAATATTGAATCGTAATGGCAATTTCTTTTTGACCACTCGGACACAATCGGATTTGATTCCCATGAGAGAAAGTGAAATCTATCCCTTGTATTTTATACATCCGGATGGAATCATCCATGTTGAAGATAGTTCCGGGAACGCGATAACTTTGCCGATAGGAACAGCCCGAAAACCTTACGCATTAAACCTGCCTGTAATTCGAAAACAGTTCCTTGAAGCTGGAACTCTTTCGAACTATTTTAGAATATTCGTTGATGATATTTGTGCGTGTCGAGTTGTTTTAATCCCGGCAGTTGATGCAGACGATCGATACTTGGTACAGTTTAAGAATTCGTATGGTGCTTATGAAAGAATAGAGATAATGGGAACACCAACTCTTGAAAGCAAATACGATAACACTAACGCTCAATATACTGGATACGACGAAGACATCCACGATTTTTCATCGAGTACTAAAAAAGTGAAAGCCACGAAAGTGATAAAAGTACATACTGGTTATAAAACTCCAGAAGAAATAAATTTTATAAATGACTTACTCTCTTCTGATGATGTGCAGTTACTCACGATGAATGCAGATGTTTTCAAGGTTCTAGTTTCTGCCCAAAAAGTAGAACAAAAATTATTACAAAGTGTTGCTCCTGATAGTATTCAGCTTAACATCCAGTTTGTTGATTCTGAATCCTATAATATCCCGGGTATGATTGGTAATGTTTTAGCTAATAGGATATTTTCAATTCATTTTGACCAAACTTTTAATTAAATGACACTAGAGGAATTACGGCAATATATACTTGGTGTTCTTGACAAAGCGATTGGGATCCGGGACGAACAACGCATGATGGCAAATACGGCCAAGCGTGTAGGAGGGGATCTTGTGGATATCGTAGAGATTCTTCGAACTCTGTTTTCTGATTATTTGGATCAGGCACTTCGTACTTTCGATGATGTGGAATTTCAGAAGTTAATTTTGCGGGAGAGTTTTAAAACGGCTGATTTTATTCCCGGTGTTCTTGGTTCTGGTACGGGCATGGTTGGAACGGAAGATTTCACCACGGGGAAATTGACGGTCCGAAATTACATGGAGGTGATGGCTCTGGCCATTGCGCAGGTATTTTGGCGTGGAGGGCAAGACGTGTATTCTCCATCAGGAATGAAGGTTAATAAGGTGGAGGAATACGCCGATTACTGGCGTTGTTACATGGAAACTTCCAAGGGACAGAAGAATACTTGCACGGTCGGGGCTCAGATGCGTTGTAACAAGTACGGGGATGGCAAGAAAAAATATTACTGGAATCTTGTAACGGGCATCGGGGAGAATTATATTGATTTGTCGAAAACAGATCGGGACGGTGTTGACGTGCCGGAGGTGGGGGATGAACTGGCGCAGTTCGGGCACAGGACGGACCCGAATCTCTCTTGGATCCTTGTTATTTCTTCGATGCCGGAGGATGCCGGGATGACGATGTACGCCGGGGTGGATAGTTACACGCTCTCGGGGAAATGGGCCATCCGGGTAGGGAGATCTTTGGATGACCCGACACGGGTTGGGGTTTTCACGAAGAACGGGGAACTCTCGGATGTTATTGCGGGACTCGAGGAAAAAATTCAAGACGCCATAGCCAAAACAGTAGACATAACCGCACCCTCTCAAGTGTTTAAATACGAGGCGGCTTACACGGGTACCCCAACCCCGGCGAGCATCCTTTTAACGGCACTCCCGAGGAATTTCACGCCGACGTCGTATCAGTGGCAGTATTTGAGCGGAAGCGCTTGGACGGATATAAGCGGGGCGACCTCCTCGACTTATTCGGTTGCACCGGGTAACATCACGTTGTTTCCTCCCGGGGTTTACACGAGAACATTCCGGTGTGTATGTAACGGGGATGCGAATCTATCGGATAATTTCACGCTTGCTAAGTTGGCGGACGGTGCAGCAGGGCAGCCCGGGGCGGCGGGCAAAGGGGTAAAAAGTACGGTCGTGTCATACCAAGGTTCTACTAGCGGAACAACGGTTCCTTCTGGAACGTGGTTGACCAGTATTCCACCCGTGGCGGCTGGTTCTTACTTGTGGAGCAAGACAGAGATAACGTACACGGATAACTCTAGAAGCACGATGTATTCTGTGGCAAGGATGGGAACGAACGGTACTAACGGGAACGCGGGGAACGGGGTAAGCGGCACGGTGGTGACGTACCAAGCTTCGACTTCCGGTACGACTGCGCCGACAGGGACGTGGAGTAACACCATTCCACCGGTTTCGGCAGGTTCCTTTCTTTGGACGAAAACGGTAATCAGTTACACGAATGGAACAAGTTCGACAATTTACTCCGTGGGTAAGATGGGAAGTACGGGAGCGGCAGGGAAAGACGCTTACACGGTCCTGCTAACCAACGAGGCTCACACGGTGGCTTGCGATGCCAACGGGAATCCGTTATTGGGAGAATTGGCGAAAGCGAAAACGAAGATAAATGCCTACAAGGGGACCACCAAATTAGCGGCAGTTCATTCTGGGGCAACGGCAGGGCAATTCTATGTCGTTAGTTTAACAAGTGTTGGTGGATCGTTTCAATTAAATGGTAATGACGAGATAATATGTACGGCCATGAATGCGGACACTGCGTCATACACTTGTAAAGTTTATTTGGAATCCACTTCTTTCTATGTAGAGAAAACATTTATTGTCACGAAAGCGAAATCCGGGGAAAATTACTGGAAAACTGACGTGTGGCTGGACGCTTCCTCTTATGACGCTGACAAGTGGATACCTTTTACCGGTACTGCTTTGCAGAGAATGGGATACAATAGAATACTCGTTTCGGTGGCGCTTAATAGTGGAACTAAACCGGCTTGGAGTACTCACGCTTCTGGTTTCTCGGTTGACTTTGATTTCGATATGCAAGCGAGCGGGTGGGGGACAACTGACGCCCAAACTTTAATTTATGCTGACACGTTTAAGTTCTGCCCGGAGTCCCCGGCGAGTTGCGGGCAAATGACGTATTCAAGCATCCCGGTTTTGTACCTGCGTGGAGGGGGCAAGTATCACGTGAAAACTGATTTCCCCGTCACGTGGACACCGAGACCCGACGGGTACACGTGGACCAGCGGATCGTACACGCAATCGGTAAGCCCGCAAACGAGTCGTCCCGAGCCGATAGGAACAAGTATAATAGGTCGTGGTGTTAGATCGGTGGCGAATAAGTACGCCGTTTCATCAAGTAATACAACGGCTCCTGCATCATGGTCAGATACGGTTCCATCCACGACGACAACGAATAGATACCTTTGGAATTACGAGATTATAACCTACACGGACGGCACGACGGCGGAAACGAACAAGCGAGTGATCGGGGTACATGGTGCTACTGGTACCACGGGAGTGGGAATTAAATCGATCATCGAGTATTACCTGGCTTCCGCTAGTGCAAGTGGCGTGACGACCTCCACGAGCGGGTGGACTACCGGGATGCAAGTCACGACAACGACGAAGAAGTACTTGTGGAATTACGAGATTGTCACGTACACTGATAATAATAAATACACTAGCACACCGGTGATTATCGGGACTCACGGAGCCACTGGTGACAAGGGAGAGCCGGGTGCAGCTGGTAAGGGGGTAAAAAGTACGGTCGTGTCATACCAAGGTTCTACTAGCGGAACAACGGTTC
>OBWV01001401.1_pt1 | contig 10432 bp, 14 predicted proteins | sample 1495351 | NCBI WGS metagenome assembly OBWV01 (sample SAMEA2580122, study PRJEB22360) | human gut metagenome | biome: human gut; feature: human-associated habitat; material: faeces | place: Denmark | collected 2008/2010 | reverse complement strand
AAAATAAAAAAGCTGAGAGATCTCTCAGCTTTTTTATTTTACTTATTTATCGGCTGTCTTAGCGTCATCTTGGTCTGCTTCATCGTTTTCAGTAGATGCTGGTTTTTGATCACTAGTAGCATCGATAATAATATCGTTATTATCTTCATCTGCTTCTTTATTCTTCGCTAATTCCTCACGAATATCAGCAGTTTGCTTATCAAAGTCATCATTAGTCATATGATTAACTACTTTATTGGCGCTATCTTTTACCTTACCCTTAACATTATTAACAGCATCTGCAGCGCCACTCACCTTATCGTTCAAGTTAGAATCACTCATAAGATCATCAACAATGTCTAATGCGTCTAAGGTGTAATCAGTCACATAATCAGCAACTTTATTAATCTTTTCATCAACGCTTTCTTTCAATGCTTCTTTTTTAGCTGGTGCCATTTTCTTCCATGCAGCATATGTTGCAGCTCCACCTAATAATATCCCAGCAAGTAACTTTTTACTCATTATTTGTCATTCCTTTCTTTTGCTTCCGATGCTGTCTAAATTTGTTGAAAGCATCTAAAACAAGCGTCTTTCCTGCAAACTTAAAAATACTCCGGTCAAATTGTCGCTTCTCGCGGTGCAGCCGGGCTTTCTCGACCATTTCTTGAAGTGAAGCATTCACTTCTGAAACACTCTGACTTACATCTGCAACTGCTTTAACCGCTGGATCTAGTTGTTCTGATTTATGGTTAATATCGTCTAACAATGTATTCGTGTTACTTAGCACGTCCTCCATTTCTTGGCTAAGATAATGAACATCCCGCGTTAAAGTTGTAATACTTTTATTTGTTTCTTTCATTGTCTTACTCAATTGATTCAACAGGATACATGCAAAAATGACTAAGATTAGGAATGCGATTGCCGCAATTAACCCTGCCAACTGGCCAAAAGTCATCTGATAATCCCTCCTTTAGTTTTCAAAATACTTATTCAATACTAAGAATATCATAAAACAAATAAAAACGATAATCTAGTGTAGTCGACAGAAGCTTGTCTTCCCTGTTAAAATATTTATTAGTATTTTTTAGGAGGTTATTATGATCACTGGTGCCACTTCACTTACATCAAAACAAACGGAACAATTAAAAAAAGCTTTTACAGATTTATCCTGGCACGAAATTTCACAACAACTTTTAAGTAAATTTCTTTTAATTATCGTTACGTTTGTCTTATTTTTAATACTTTTATGGGTAGGACGAGTTATCATTGTCCATCTTTTTCAAGAATCAAAAAAATACAATGTACTAAAAAATAGCAATCGAATGGCAACGGTAAAAGCCCTTGTCTTAAACATTTATCGTTATACTTGTTATTTTTTCTTATTGTACGCTATATTATCAGAAATTGGCGTTCCAGTGGGTACTCTAATTGCTGGAGCCGGAATTTTTAGTTTAGCATTGGGGCTTGGTGCGCAAAGCCTTGTTAGTGATATTGTGACTGGATTTTTCATCCTACTTGAGCAACAATTAGACGTCGGCGATACTGTCCAAATCGGTCAAATCAAAGGAACAGTAACTGCTCTTGGTATTCGTACTACGCAAGTTACTAGTTCCGATGGGACACTTAATTTTATTCCTAACCGTAACATTACCATTGTGCAAAATCTTTCGCGAAATAATATGGTTAGCAACGTTGATATTCGGATTACTTCGAAGACCCCTCTTAGTAAGGTAGAAGAAATTGTTACGCAGGTTAATAAAAAACTAGTTCCACAAATAAAGGCACTACAATTAAAACCAGTTATTGTCGGACCAGTTGTTACCCCAGACGGTGCGCTCGTTTTTCGTGTGACGATAACAGCAGTCAGCGGAAAACAATCAACTGTTGCTAGTCACTTTTTGGCGGCATATCTTAAAGAATTACGAACGAATAATATTCCAATTGCCTGGGAGGGAGCACCTAATGAGTATTAAATTAATCGCTACTGATATGGACGGAACCTTTTTACGAGATGACCATACTTACAATCATTCTTTATTTGCAAAGGTCTTTCGTCAACTTGAACGCCATAATATCTACTTTGTCGCTGCTAGCGGATCCAGTTTTCCACGGTTGCAACGAGAATTTAAAGACTACACCGCCAAGATGGGATTTATTTCGCAAAACGGATCAGTTATCCATTTAGGAAGCAAATTATTTAAATCTTTTCCTATTAATCAGGAATCTTTAGCCCGAGTTATTCATGTTCTTGACCGTTTCTATGGTCCGCAAGATATTAATCAATTAGTAATCTCTACTAGTGAAAAATCTTATGTCGATCAGGGGATGAGTGCTCATGATTTCAACATTGTGAAACTTTTTTATGAAAATGTAGAGCGTATCCCTGATATCCGGCAGATTTTCACTCAACGGCCAACTGAAGATTTTACCAAGATATCAATTAATTTTGCTAATCATATCGATCTAAAAAAAGTTACAACAACCTTAGATGGTTACTTACCGCCATCTTTAATCATGGAAAATTCAGGCTTTAATACTGACTTAATCGGTAATGCTGCTGCAACTAAACAAAACGCTCTTTCCCTTTTGCAGTCCCACCTTAATTTAAAGGCAAATGAAATTGTTACGTTTGGTGACAATGAAAATGACCTTGGGATGTTAGCGATGACGAGTCAAAGCTACGCAATGCAGAATGCACAACCAATTATTCAAATGCAAGCTGCCCACACCACCACAATTGATAATAATCATGATGGCGTCTTGCAGACTATTAACCAGTTAATTAAAAATGAACGATAAAAAGAGGCCTCCAACATTCGGTTTTACCGGGCGCTGGAGGCCTCTGTTGTACTGCGCTATTTGTTTTTTATGAGAGTAACTCGACTTATGTCACAGCCACTTTCATTATTTTCCAAAAGTATGCATTGTATAATTGACTGCCTTTAATACTTCACGACGCGTCACAATTCCGCAAAAGTAATTATGATCGTCCACCACCGGTAAAAATGACTGGTCAATTAAGAGGTGTAAATTTTCTTCGATATCAGTTGGATCTTGGATAACCGGCGCATCGGTTTGCATCACATCCCTGACCTTTAATTCATTTAAGCGTTCCACATTGATCCGTTTTGTCTCCAATAATTGGTCAGTAATCATTGCCAAAGAAATCTGACCGCAATAATGGTTTTTATTGTCAATCACAATAATTTTAGCGTACCGATCCTTAGTAAGCACTAAGAATGCATGATCTAAACTATTACTTTGGTTTACCGTCGCAACTAAACTGGCAGGGATCATAAACTTCTGCTTGTTTTTTAGCAATAAAGTTTGCAAACGCTGATCAATCACAAAAATACACTCCTTTATTTCTAACGACTGAATTCACAACGTAATTCAGGAACAGCTTCCATCTGACGGTTATAATAATCAACAATAAACCGCTCAGGCTGCGCATCAACAATTGCAAAAGTTCCCCCGAGTTTAGCATATTCACCACGAGGAAAACTGATGCTCCCAGGATTAATTATTAGCATTTGATGATCGTAAACGGCTCCTAACTGATGAGTATGCCCATAGCACACAATGGAGGCACCTTTTTCTTGGCCGGTAAGCATCAGAGGGGTCAGAGAAAAATTGACCCGCTGTAAATGACCATGAGTTAGATAGAGCTGCTCTTGCCCAGCATTAATTACCAACTCATTAGGGTACGACAAACCATAATCATTATTCCCCTTCACTGCCTTAAAATTGCTCATCGGTTCCTGATCAGGAGCTAATTCTGAATCCCCACAGTGAATCATTAGGTCAACTTGATTCCCCATTTTTTGAACAATCTCTGTCAAAATTTTTTCTTCTCGATGGTTATCACTTACAACTAGTATTTTCATTTTTATTACCACCAATCATTAAATTGCTTCATAAATGACCGTAATGCGCGTCCCCGATGACTAATTTGATTCTTTTGGTCTGCTGTTAATTGGGCCATTGATTTGCCTAATTCATCAACATAAAAAAGCGGATCATAACCAAAACCGTTTTTTCCTGTGAGTTGATGAAGAATATGGCCATCAACCCGACCATTGGCAACTAATTTGGTTCCATCAGGCTTAATTCCGACGATGGTAGTATGAAAGTGAGCAGTCCTTTTTTCATCCGGTACCTCTTTTAACGCCAATAAGAGTTTAGCATTATTAGCAGCATCATCATGATCACCAGCATATCTTGCTGAGTGTACACCTGGAGCACCTCCAAGAGCATCAACCATTAAGCCCGAATCATCTGCCATAACTGGTAGTTGGAGTTGATTAGCAGCTGTAGTGGCTTTAATTGTTGCATTTTCTTCAAATGTTTTACCATTTTCATTAATTGTTATTGGTGCAAAATCGGCTAATGTTTTTACTTCAATTCCTAGGGGAGCAAGCATCTCTTGGTATTCACGCGCTTTCCCGGTATTCTTTGTTGCGATTACGATTGTTTTCATTTTAACCTTCCTCGTTTAATTCAATATGTGCACACTTACTGTATCCGTTTGGTAACCATTGTTGTGCACCAGCAACTAAGTCTTTAGCATCTCCCGTTGAATAAAGGTTGATACTTGACGCTAAATTATCACTCAACTGATTTTTGCCAGTTAACAATTCCTTTGCCTGTCTGATTGTCTCAAATGCAGGATCAATTAACTGAACATTAGATCCTAATTTATTATGAATTTCTTTTTGTAAAAACGGGAAATGAGTACACCCAAGGATCAAAGCTTCAATCGATTGGTTATCAAATACTTCTAATTCAGTGTCAACAGCTTTTTGTGCCTCACTTGTTCCTGTTTGCCCATGCTCAACAATTGAGACAAGTGGCTGTGCGGGAGAACTGATAACACTTAGATCAGGATTAAGTTTAGCTAATGTTTTAGCATAAGCGCCATTTTTAATAGTGGATTCAGTGCCAATTACCCCAATTTTTTTATAATGATGTTGGGTAGCAGCCATGGCTCCTGGTTTAATTACCCCAATTACTGGAATTGGTAATTCGTTTTGAAGAAGTCGAAGAGCTGCTGCAGTCGCGGTATTACATGCAATTATCATCATTTTTACGTCTTGTTCTAACAAGAATTTTCCAATACGTAATGCTAATTGCTGAATCTGTTCTTTTGTTTTAGTTCCATATGGAAAATGCCCTTGGTCCCCCACAAAAATTACAGATTCTTGGGGCAGTTGTTCACGAAGTACACGAATTACAGATAGGCCGCCTAATCCTGAATCCATAACTCCGATTGGTCGTTTATCCATTCTCTTCACCTCGTTAATTTATTAAAACGTTTAAAACCTTGAAACTATATTATCCGTTTCTCCATAAGATTTTGCAAGTTTTTCAGGTTTAACCCTATTAAGATCTTGAATTTTAAGTATAATAATAATGATTGTTAAAAAGGAGCGAGTGGATATGAGTCAGAAATTATATAATCAGTTAATAGCCGGTCATCAAGGACTAGGAGCTGGAACAATGCGCGACGTGATTTTACCAGCTATCCTGGGTAAAGAGACCGATGAAATGCTATATTGGATTGGTAAAGATCTCGCTCGAGTATATCCTGTTGCTACAGCCGAGGATCTAGTATATCTCACTAATCAACTTGGCTTTGGCCGTTTAGCTTTACGTAAAAAAAGCAATACTTCTCAAGTTTGGCGGTTATCAGGGGTAATTGTAAAGGAACGGATTCAAAGAGACGAAGAGGAAACCTCCTTTGGTTTAGAGTGTGGTTTTCTTGCTCAAGAAGTAGAGTTTCAACTTGGAACGGTTGCAGAGGCAAAGATCTTTGACTGGCACCGTGATTATGTTGATATTTTGATTCAAAACGATCCACAAAGTTCAGCTGATAATGAACGATCTGAGATGGTAACATTCATTACTGTTGATCGCCCTGACGAAAAAGAAGACGCCCTCAAAAAAGAAACTCGTCATTCCCTACTAAAGCGACGAAAAAAAGATAAAAAATAAGTTTAAAATACGAAAAAGCTGGAAGAAAACAAAAAGTTTTTCTCCAGCTTTTTTCTAATCAACATATTGTTGTAAAATTTGCTTTAATTGATCTTCACTATGGTAACCAATGATTTGGTCTACTACCTTACCATCTTTCTTAACCATTAATGTAGGGATACTCATAATCCGGAATTTTTGTGCAGTTTCTGGATTTTGGTCAACATCCATCTTAAAAAATTTAATATCGGGCATCTTATCAGATAATGCATCAACTACTGGTGATTGCATCCGACAGGGACCACACCAAGTTGCCCAAAAATCAATTAAATCGACACCAGTGGCAGTATCTTGTTCAAAGGTTTGATCTGTAGTTACGTTTACAGCCATCTTCAATTCCTCCTTTGTTTTTCTTAACGCTATTCTAACAAATCACTTCTTAAATGTCATTTAATTTGCTTACTTTTTTATAGTAAGTAATTATAAATTAACAATTGTTGCCCCATCCCCACCAGCATTAGGGGAAGCATAGGAGAATGATTTAACTCGTGGATTGCTTTGCAAATATTGTTGTGTTCCCTTACGAAGAGCACCGGTCCCTTTTCCGTGAATAATTGTTACCGTTGAAAGATTATTCAACAATGCATGATCAATAAAGTTACTTAGCTCACTCATTGCTTGTTCATAGCGATGACCGCGCAAATCAAGACGAGCCGAGGTCTTTCGTGTTTGTGTCGTTCTCACAGCAGCTCGTGGTCGCCGCTTTGCATCTTTTTCTCGTGGAAGATCTTTCTTAGCTACTTTTTCAAGATTATTCTCATCAATTTCCATTTTAAGAATTCCAATCTGAACTTCCCACTTGTGGTTCCCTCGCTTAGATAAAAGTTCTCCATATTGACCATAAGATTTCACCAAAACTGCATCACCTTTATGCAAATCATGCTTTTGCTTAGCCCGTTGTAATACAGAGTTGTGTTGCAACCGTGGATTATCATGATGAAGAGCGTTTAATTGCCCTTGCGCATCAATTAATTCATTTTCTTTTACATTTCCGCCCTGCTGAACTTCTAACTGGCGCAAATGATGAATAATTCGGTCAGCCTTTTTCTTAGCCATCGAAACTTGATGGTTGGCCTTTGAACGTGCTTGTTCGTATAGCTTATCGCGCTGCTCATTAAAGCGGGTGAGTTTCTCATCAAGGTCACGCTGAACTTTTTCATTTTTGGCTACTAGTTTTGCTAGCTTTTCACTTTCTTCACGTGCTTTTTTCCGTTGCTCTACTAAATCACCAATCATATTGTTAAGGTCTTGACTATTATCACTAACAAATGTCCGTGCTTCATCAATAACCTGGAGACTAATTCCTAATCGCTGAGCAATCTCTAATCCATTTGACCGCCCAGGAATCCCTAGTAGTAATTTATACGTCGGCTTAAGAGTTTCTTGGTCAAATTCCATACTAGCATTAATCGTCTTAGCACGATCATAACCATAAACTTTAAGTTCAGGATAGTGGGTAGTAATTACAACCATGGTTCCTTTACTGCCAATATTATCAAGAATTGCCATTGCTAAAGCAGCCCCTTCTTTGGGATCAGTCCCAGCACCAAGCTCATCTAGAAGGACTAAGCTACGACTTGTAATTTGTTCAAGAATGGCTTTTACTCCATCCATATGACCAGAGAAAGTACTCAGATTTTGTTCCAATGATTGTTCATCACCGATATCCGCAAATACATTATCAAAGATCCCAATTGTACTGCCTTCTTCTGCGGGAATAAATAGGCCAGATTGTCCCATCAATTGAATAATTCCTAAAGTTTTAAGCGTAATGGTTTTACCACCAGTGTTGGGTCCAGTAATAATAATCGCTTGGTAATCTTCCCCAATCTTAATGTCATTTGTCACTACTCGTTGGGGATCGATCAGGGGATGACGCGCTTTCCGTAATGAAACATGATTTTCTTTGCTTAAGAGCGGTAGCGTTGCCTTAGTATCATGTGCCCAGCGTGCCTTTGCATTAATAAAGTCAAGGTGTCCAAGAATTGCTTCATTCTGACCAATATCATGTCGATAAGGAGCAATCATTTGTGATAACTCAATTAATACGCGTTGCATTTCTTGCCGTTCTTCTATTTGCGCTTGTCGTAACCGATTATTGGTCTCCACAACGGCTGCAGGTTCAATATATAATGTTTGTCCACTAGCACTTTGGTCATGAACAACCCCACCAAATTTATTTCGATAGCGGGCGATTACTGGAATTACATAGCGGTCATTCGCATTGTGACAATAGGGTCACTTAAGTATTTCGCATTTTTCCCACGAGTATACCTTTCCATTTGTTGGTGAATCTCTGTTTCCGTTTGGGTAATTAATTGCCGGATACCATGGAGTTTAGCTGATGCCTCATCATTTATCCGTCCATCAGAATCAATCGAACGAACTAGCCGCTGGGTAATTGAAGGAATTGTAACTAGGCGGTCAACTTGGGTAGTTAAAACCCGTAGTTTAATTTTTTTCTCCCGCATCTGATCAAAAAAGTTTTTTACACTCATACTAGTTTGCAGCACTTTAGTAATTTGAGCTAATTCCGTGCCGTTCAGATTTGCCTTAATTTTCAAACGTTTCAATTGCGGTTTGATATCAGCTAATTGCGGAATAGGAATCCCATCTTCTAACCTTAAAATATCGGCCCCATCAGTAGTTTCTGTCAAAAGTTCTTTGACTGCCTCATAATCAGTCTGTGGAACAAGCTGCGTCAATTCGCGATGACCAGCGGCAGAAACAAGGTATTGTGCCAGTTGTCCTTTTATTCGATCAAATTCTAATGTTTCTAAAATTTTGCTATTCATTTTATCCTCCCTGTACTAGCGTATCAATTACTAAATGCGCTATTCCTGGTGTTTGATTAATCATAAAACGCGCTAGTTCCGAGTTTGCTATTTGCATTTGCCACCAACCTGCTGGAAATAATTGCATAATTAGTAAAACAACGTAAATAATCAAATAGCCAATTAAAAATGAGATTAACCCACCTGCGATCTTATCAACTGTTCCCACCACTGGAATCCTCTTTATCCAGTTTAACTGACGAATTCCCCAGTGACAAAGAATTGAAACAATTGTAAAAATTATCATAAATGCAATCCCATTATAAAAGAAAAGATTACTATTTACATTTGCAAGCAAGCTCTCGGAAAAAGTTGCCGGGGTTCCAATACTTGGTAATAACGATTTTAACCAGCCACCAATCAATTGGGCTCCCTGGCGAGCAACAATCCAAGCTACTATATATGTCCCCAGCATTAACGTCATTGTCAATAATCCGCGGCGATGACCATTAATAAAGCACCCCATTAAAATCAAAATAATAAAGGTTGTTAAAATCATCCTAATGATCCTTTCATTCTGCTTGTAAAGAAAAAGGACTGTGACAAATGTGTCTACAGCTCCCTTTTGTTAATATTTTATTTATCCAGTAATTTTAATTAGGCCTTGAAGTTGCCATCATTATCAAGGAAAGTATTTAATACTTCTTCAACCATGTCCCATTCCTTATCATCTTCAATTGGGACAAGGTCCTGTCCATCGTTATCTTCATTATCAGCTATAATGTAAGCTTGAATGTCAACGGAATCGTCATTTTCTTGTTCCGCTGGATAGATAAAGATATAGGATTTGCCATAATCATCAGAATCAAACGTAAACAATTCCTTAAATAATTGTTCATTACCATTTTCATCAATTAACGTAATCATGTCTTCGTTATTTTCTTGTTTACTCATTTTAATACCTCATTTTAGCTTATTCACAAGGCGGCCATGGCGATCCAAATAGCTTTGTAAAATGAATGTTGCTGCAACTTCATCGATAACTTTTTTCTGCTTAGCACGTGAAATGTCCGCTTCTTCAACTAGCATTCGGTGTGCCTCAACCGTCGTTAAACGTTCATCTTGAAAGTCAATAGGAATATCTGGAAAACGTTGTTGTAATAGCTTGCCATAGTGCTGAGATGCTTCAACACGAGGGCCTTCTGTATTATTCATATTTTTAGGAAGGCCAATTACAAACCCAGCTACCTGTTCTTTTTTCACTAGCTCGGCAACACGATCAATCCCAAAAATTTCGTTTTCTTCATCAATTGGAATAATCTCAACTGCTTGGGCCGTCCAACCGAGAGGATCGCTTACAGAAATGCCAACCGTTTTAGAGCCAACGTCTAATCCCATTAATCTCATTTAGTTTCACCGTTATTCTTTAGGTATGACCGAACAAGCTCTTCAATAATTTCGTCACGTTCATGTTGACGAATCAAGTTACGTGCATCATTCAAACGCGGAATATAAGCAGGATCACCAGATAAAAGATAACCAACAATTTGGTTAATCGGGTTATATTCCTTTTCTTCTAATGATTCATAAACCGTCTTTAATGTTTGCTTAATATCTTCTTGACGTTCTTGACCAAAATCAAAGAA
>OBWV01001398.1_pt1 | contig 10480 bp, 10 predicted proteins | sample 1495351 | NCBI WGS metagenome assembly OBWV01 (sample SAMEA2580122, study PRJEB22360) | human gut metagenome | biome: human gut; feature: human-associated habitat; material: faeces | place: Denmark | collected 2008/2010 | reverse complement strand
AATAAGAACTTGAAATCTAAAAAGAATGTGGCTTTTATAATTTTTGCAATTCTTATAATATTTTCCACTTGCTTTTATTATACAAAGCTAAGAAAGCCTGATGCCTATGTGAACATGGATCCTCTCACAATTCAGTTTCACTTCACAGGCTACGATGGATCTGGCAAGGCTGAGATAGAAATCCTTGAATAACCAAAAATTGTAAGTTTAAAAAATGAGAAGGACAGGGAAGATATAGAAAAAATCCTTCACAATCCAAGCATTGAGTGGAGCAAAAATGAAAACTTGAGAAATGGAGAAGAGATATCTTTTTATATTAGATATAAAAACACAGGAAGATATTATATAGAATTTAATAGAGTTTATGGACAGCTTGGGACAAGGGTCCAAGACCTAATTCCCACAAACTGATTTTAATTTTTGGAGAAGATTTTGAAAAAGAAAAAGAAAATTATGATACTTATTTTATTACTTATTTTTATTCCAATTTTATACAGCTTAAATACAAAAAATCCTCCTGGCACCAATGTGTCCAGCGATTTTAAGGATGCTGACTGTAAGTTTTTGTATGATTTAACATATCTTAAAGATGGCAAGAGGATTCATGAGCATGAAATTTTTAAGCGCGAGCTGGAAACTATAAAAAATGCCGAAAAATTTCTCATGATTGATTTTTTCCTCTACAATGATGAATACGACAAGTCCATGGACTTTCCAAATCAAGTGGAAGAGATGACGGACCTTTTAGTGGCAAAGAAAAAGGAAAATCCTGACATGCCAATTTTATTTGTAACAGACCCCATAAATAATTTTTACGGTGCCTATGAAGAAGATAATCTAAAGAAGCTTCGTGAAAATGGAATTGAAGTAGTTGTCACTGACTTAAATAAAATGCGCGACTCTAACGCCCTTTTATCTGGCGGCTATAGGGCTTATGTAAAGTGGTTTGGCACATCTGGCGGCGGCTGGATAAGAAACTTTTTTGACAAGGAGGGAGAAAAAGTAAATGTGAGGTCAATTTTAAAGCTTGCCAACTTTAAGGGCAACCACAGAAAAGTTGTCATTTCAGAAAAGGAAGCCCTAGTTGCATCTGCGAACCCACACGACCCATCTGCTTATCACTCTAATGTCGCTCTTGTATTTCGCGGCAAGGCCATGGAAGATTTGATTAAGTCTGAATCTATATTTTTTGATAAATTACCTGACGCAATAGAAAATTTTAAGGCAGAAGAAGTTACTTCTCCTTACAAGCTCAAGGTCATCACTGAAGGAAAAATTTATGATGAAATTTCAAAAAACATTAAGGAAACAAAAAAGGGCGACAAGATAAATCTTGGAATCTTTTATCTATCAGAATTTAGGATTTTAAGAGAACTTGGCGAAGCTGCAAAGCGTGGTGTTGATGTAAAAATCATTGCAGATTTAAACAAGGATGCCTTTGGTCTTGAAAAAAATGGGTCCCCAAATAGACCTGCCCTCAGTGAGCTAAAGGAAGACTATCCAGACATAAATATTCGCTGGTATCAAACTTCTGGCGAGCAGTTCCACACGAAATTTATTTATTTTAAATTCAAGGACAAAAATCCCCTTGCCATACTTGGCTCTGCCAACTACACAAGGAGAAATTTAGACAATTATAATTTAGAGACAAATCTGGCTCTTGAATTGGAAAAATCTTCTGAAATAGCAAGAGAAATGGAAAACTATTTTGAAAGACTTTGGAATAATGAAGGCGGGGACTACACCCTTCCTCTTGAAGATCATTATGAAAAGAGATTTTTCATGAGAATACTTTGGAAGATTCAAGAAAAGACAGGCCTCTGTACCTGGTAAAATTTAAGCATTAAAAAATCACGGTAAAATCTACCGTGATCTTTTTTATTTGTCCACTATATATTTTATCGCTGAAATTAAATCATCATCTGATAAGAGTGTAGGGCTTTCTTGGTCGCCAAGCTTTCCATAGAAGGAATAGTGAAATTTATTTGTGTCCCTATCTCTTATTGAGTCGTACATATATATTGTATCTTCCTTATTTTTATCTCTTAGTTTAATAATTAAACTATCATAATCTGGGATTGAATCATAGGAATATCCCTGGTTTACTACTTTGCAATTTATCAAGAGACTTATTATCTCTCCTAACTTTTCTTCATTATCCTTAGAAGAAAAAATCTCTCTTGTAGTCATTTTTTCTTCGTCTGCAATTACTTCCACGCTCAAAGATTCAAATTTATAAACTTCTCCAGTGGAGAATTTTATCACATGACCTTGTTCCTTCTTGCAAGCTGTGAGAAAAATTAAGACTACAAATAAATAAAATATTTTTTTAATTTTCATATCACACCTACTTTGACAACTTATTTATTATATACTTTATTTCTGAAATCAAGTCGTCATCTGATAAGAGTGTAGGACCTTCCCGGTTGCCAAGCTTTCCATAGAAAGAATAGTGAAATTTTTTTGTGTCCCTATCTCTTATTGAGTCGTACATATATATTGTATCTTCCTCATCTTTATTGTGTAGATTAATTAATAAAGAATTGTAATCTGGGATTGAAGCATAGGAATATTCCTGGTCCACTACCTTACAGTTTCCCAAGAGACTTATTATCTCTCCTAACTTTTCTTCATTATCCTTAGAAGAAAAAATTTCTCTCGTAGTCATTTTTTCTTCGTCAGCAATTACTTCTACAGATAGGTCTTGAAACTTATAGACTTCTCCAGTGGAAAATTTTATCTCGTGACTTTGATCCTTCTTACAAGCTGTGAGAAAAATTAAGACTACTAACAAATAAAATATTTTTTTAATTTTCATATCAAACCTACTTTGACAACTTATTTATTATATACTTTATTTCTGAAATTAAATCATCATCAGATAAAAGACAAGCCCCATCGTATTTTCCAAGACTGCCATATAAAGAATAGTGAAATTTTTTTGTGTTCCTATCTCTTTTTGAGTCATACATATAAATTGTATCTTCCTTGTTTTTATCTCTCAGTTTAATTATTAAACTATCATAATCTGGGATAGATTTATATCCATAACCTGGGTCTGTAGCCTGGCACTTTTCCAAAAGACTAATTATTTCTTTTAACTTTTCTTCATTATCCTCAGAAGAAAAAATTTCTCTAGTTTTCATATTTTCTTCGTCAGAAACTACTTCCACAGATAAAGTCTCAAATTTATAAACTTCTCCAGTGGAAAATTTTATCTCATGACTTTTATCCTTCTTGCAAGCTGTGAGAAAAATTAAGACTACTAACAAATAAAATATTTTTTTAAATTTCATATCAAACCTACTTTGACAACTTGTTTATTATGGTGTTGATTTCTTCGATTTTTTCGTCAATTTCTTCCTGACTCTTGGAGTAAGATTCTTTGACGCAGCCCCTCAAGTGGGCTGTCAGGACATCCTTATTTATATTTTTTAAGATGGAAATTGACGCCATAAGCTGGTTGGATATGTCCAGGCAATACCTGTCCTCTTCCACCATTTTTATGAGACCGTCAATTTGTCCCCTGACAGTTTTTAATTTTCTAAGCTGCACATCTTTTTCTGCTCTCATTTTTCTATTTCTGCAGAGTAACCTGCGCCTTCTACTGCCTTTACAAGGGAGTCATCGGAAACTTCTTTGTCAAGTTTTACTTCTGCTCTCTTTTCTTCAAGCCTTACATCGGCTTCCCTTACGCCTTCCACTTTTTCAAGTGCTTCTTTTACATGAGCTACACAGTGCATACAAGACATTCCTTCAACTTTTAAAATTTTTTCCATATTATTTTCTCCTTTATTTTTAATAATTTTATAACCTGCTTCTTCCACTGCTTTTTTTATTTCTTCAGCAGTGATTCCGCTATCGACAAATTTTACTGTACCCTCTTCGTGGTTGGCAAGGACATTTTTTGCTTTACCAGTTTTTCCCAAGGCTTCACTTACTCTTTTTTCGCAGTGCTCACACATCATGCCCTCTACTTTTATTGTACTTAACTTATTTTCTTCTTGAGTTTTTACATTCTCTTCAGGAAGATTTCTTTCCTTTTCAGGAGTTTTTTCTTCCAAGGATCTTATACCCCTTGGCTTAAATCTTCTAAGCCTAAGTGCATTATTCACAACAAAAACTGAAGACATGCTCATGGCAAAGGCGCCAAACATTGGCGATAATTTTATGCCAAAGCCTGGGTATAAAAGTCCTGCCGCAAGGGGAATTCCAATTGTGTTGTAGAAAAAGGCCCAGAATAAATTTTGCTTTATATTTTTTATTGTTGCCTTAGAAAGTTCAAGGGCAGAGACAACATCTAAGAGGTCTGACCTCATTAAAACCACATCGGAAGATTCTATTGCCACATCTGTGCCGTGACCTATTGCCATGCCAATGTCAGCCTTGGCAAGGGAGGGGGCGTCATTTATTCCGTCACCAATCATGAGGACCTTGTCGCCAGATTTTTGCAGGTCATCAATTTTTTTGTTTTTTTCATCTGGAAGTAGACCTGCAAAAGTTTCGTCAACGCCAATTTCATTTGCAATGGCTAAAGCTGTCTTTTCATTGTCACCAGTAAGCATTATTATTTTTTTGCCCATGGCTTTTAAAAGGGCAATGGCATCTTTGGAGCTTTCCTTTGGAAGGTCCTTTACAGAAATTATTCCAATGACTTCACTGTCATTGGCAAAGTACATGGAAGTTTTGCCCTCTTCTGCAAGTTTTTCTGCCTTCCTTTCATAATCCTTTAGGTCAATATTTTCTTCTTCCATAAATTCTCTGTTGCCGGCAAAATATTTTTTGCCTCCTAAGTCTGCACTTAAACCTCTTCCGCTAACTGAATCAAAATTATTTACTTCAGAAATTTTTATATTTTTTTCATCAGCATAATTTAAAATTGCAGTTGCCAGTGGATGCTGTGAGTTTTTTTCAATTGATGCGGCAATTTTTAAAAATTCATCTTGGTCTAAGTCTGTAAGAATGTCTGTTAGCTTAGGCTTACCCTCAGTAATTGTGCCCGTCTTATCCATAACAATGTCATCAATCTTGTGAAGATTTTCCAAAACCTCTGCATTCTTAAAGAGAAGTCCAAAGTCTGCACTCTTTCCCGTTGCCACCATAATGGAAACTGGCGTTGCCAGTCCAAGGGCACAAGGACAAGAGATGACGAGGACAGAAATTGCAAAGTTAAGAGCACTTTCAAAGCCATAGCCAAGGCTTGTCCAAATAATAAAGGTAAGGGCAGAAATAATTAAAACTGCTGGCACAAAAATGCCTGCGATTTTATCTGCCAATTTTGCAATTGGAGCCTTGGACTCATTTGCCTGGTCAACTAATTTTATTATCTGAGAAATTGTTGTGTCCTCTCCGACTTTTTCTGCTATGAATTTAAAGGACCCCGTTGTGTTAATAGAGGCAGAGATGACTCTATCGCCTACTGACTTTGAAACGGGAATTGATTCACCAGTTACTGCAGATTCATCAAGGGAAGATGTGCCCTCGATAATTTTCCCGTCAACTGCAACAGCTTCTCCAGGCCTTACCATTATGACATCGCCGACTCTCACATCTTCAATATTCTTTTGAACTTCTTCATTATTTTCAAGGACTGTAGCCCTTTTTGGCGCAAGATCCATTAATTTCGATAGAGAAGATCTAGTTTTGTTTTTAGATTTTTCTTCAAGATATTTGCCAAGAGTTATTAGGGTCAAAATCATGGCAGAAGATTCAAAGTAAAGATTTGTCCTATAATCATCCACGATTTTCATGTCGCCATGACCAAAGCCATAAGCCATCATGTAAATGGCAAAGATACCATAAATTAGAGATGCTGCAGAGCCTATGGCAACTAGGGAGTCCATGTTGGGCGCCCTATTTTTTAGCCCCTTAAAACCAGAGATGTAAAAGTCTCTATTTATATAGACTACTGGAAGAGCCAAGAGAAATTGTGTGAAGGCAAAAATTATTGCCCCCTCTCTTCCGTGAAAAATCCCTGGACTTGGAAGGTGGACCATGTGACCCATGGCAACATACATGAGAATAAGCATAAAAACTAGAGAAGACACAAGTCTATTTTTTAAATGACCTTCTCTGTCATCTTCTTTTTTATTTTCCCCTGTAACTTTTTCGCCAGATAACTTGGCACCGTAACCAATTTTTTCCACTGCACTAATTATTTTATTGTCATTAACTTTATTTTCATCGTAAGATACTTTCATTGAGTTGGTCATGAGATTTACATTTGCATCCATAACGCCATCAAGTTTTTTTACAGCCCTTGTGACATTGGCAACGCAAGCTGCACAAGTCATGCCACTTACATCAAATTTTTTCTCCATATTACCTCCCATACCCCCTAGGGGGTGTTCCTATTATTATAGTAACACTGGAAATAATTTTTTACAAGTATATGATAATAGTTCTTAAAAAAGAGCAGTAATAACTGCCCTAATCAATTAATTTTTGTATAATAAGTTGCCCTGCCCCTTCCATGTCTTTCGATTATATTTTTATCTACTAATTCTTTTAGGGAATTTTCCACTGATGCCCTACTAATTCCAGGCGTTAGCTCCATTATTTCGCTTTTTGTGAACTTGCCAATTTTTTTGTCTATGGCAATTTTAACTTGGTCAATGGCAGAAAGTTTTGTGTCAAAAATATTAACTCTGTCCTCAAAATCTCTATAGGCGGCAAGTACTATTGCCAAAATATATTTTATGAAAGGCGTTGGATCTTCGGCATTTTCTTGCCAAGCTATTCCACTTTTTTCTAAAGCTTGATAATAATTTCCCTTGGTTTTTTCTATTTTCTCTTCAAGACTTATATATCTTCCCACAACATAACCCAACTTGTATAAAAGCAAAGTTGTTAAAAGCCTTGACATCCTACCATTTCCATCATTAAATGGGTGGATGCACAAAAAGTCGTGAATAAAAATAGGAATTAGTATAAGAGGATTTACTTCTCTTTTGTCGATTTCTCTATTGTATTCTTGGCAAATTTTTTCTATGGCAGGAGGAGTTTCAAAGGGGGGAAGAGGCGTAAATCTTACAAAAGTTTCTCCATTTTCCTTCGTCTCTTGAATATAATTTTGAGTGTTTTTAAATTTCCCTCCAATAGATTTGTTTGAATATTTGTAGAGGTCTCTGTGAAGTTGTAAAATAATTTTTGAATTAATTGGAATGTAATCGTAGGACTCGTGGATCGTGGAAAGAACTTCTCTGTAACCAAGAATTTCTTCTTCATCTCGATTTCTTGGAGCAACTTTTTTCATTACAAGGTCTTTTATCCTTGAATCTGTGGTCCTTATACCTTCAATCTCGTTGGAACTTTGTGTACTTTGTATTATGGCAAGCTCTACAAGATTATCTAGAACTTTTGGCTTTTGGCTCAAAAAAAGCTCTTGCCTTCCCTTGTATTCGCTTATTTCTGAAATGTAATTTAATATTTCAGCGTCCCACTTTTTTTCTTTTAATTTACTGTAATCAAATTTTCGCATAAAAACTCCTTTATCTCCTAAATTATAGCATCTTTTAGGCGATAAATCTATTTTTAGGAGATAATTTTCAAGGGAACAATAGCAAGGACATCGGAATAATATAAAACCGTCCTCGGAAGGATATAAGATCATTTAAAGGCAAAAAAATGGTCTAGCAAAAGCTAAACCATTCAAAAACTTATTAAATTATAAATTACATCTTAAATAAAATTTCGTTTTCGATGTAAATATGTCTTCTCATGTCCTCGTCAAGTTCGCCCATGAGTTTGTTGAGCTCTTGTACTTTTGGCTCTTCTGCCTTCATTTTGTAGTCGCGAGTTAAATATTTTATTCTGTCAAAAAGTCCAATAGTCTTTTCGTGCTCTGCAAGGAGATTTTCGAAGTCCACATCTTTTCCTGCCAAGGCATCCTTAAATTCAAACTCTTCTTCGCTGGAGAAGTGTGAAACAAGTTCTGCCTTAATTAATAAAAGGACTTCGTAAATTACAAAGAGTTGTTCTCCCCTCTCTCTGTAATATTTTTTTATTGCTCCCCTAAAAATTTCATCGATTTTTTCCGTTGTTGCCAGTTCATAAGGGTGAATTTCATCTACAATGTAATTTATGAGTTCTTCCTTATTCATCTTTATAACCCTATCCATGTCCTTAAAGTCAGTCCCGCCCTCAACTCTTTTTATAAAGGCATCGCAGTTTTCGCCAAGGGATTTTAAGGCATCTTCCAAGCTTTCCATGGCTATAAAATCATATTCTGCGCCAAGTTTTTGAAGTTCCTGTAAAACTTTTGGATTTTCCATTACTGCAGCTTCAACTGTCATATTTCTATCTAACATAATTCCTCCTATTTTTTAAGAGAATTTAAAAACCCTCTTACATCTTCTTCACTAGTTCTATAATTTGTTACAAGTCTTATTATTGACTCTTTCACATTATCTATTTCAAAAATATTTTCTTCTTTTAATTTTTCAATTTCCTCTGGATTTGACTTAATAAAAATTTGGTTGGATTCGCCAAAAAGTGGCTCTCTATCTCTTTCCTTTAGTCCATCAACAAGAAGTCTTGACATCTCATAGGCTCTCTTGGCATTTTTGTAGTAGAGACCATCCTCAAGTAAGACCTTAAAAGATAGACCAATCAAGAAGGACTTTGCCATCATTCCTCCTCTTTGCTTTAGATAATATCTGAAGTCTTTTTTCAAATTTTCATCTAAAATAACTAGGGCTTCACCCAAAATTGCCCCGTTTTTTGTGCCGCCGATGGAAAAAATGTGGGAATATTTGGCGTAATCTGATAATTTTGTATTATTTGCTGCCATGGCATGAGCAATTCTCGCACCGTCAATGTATAGGTATAGATCCTTTTCGGTGCAAACTTCATAAATTTCTCTTATTTCATCAAGAGAATAAACTGTGCCAACTTCTGTGGTTTGTGAAATATAGACAACTTTTATCTTTGCATCAACTTCGCCAGCTTGGTTTTCCACTAAATCTTTTATGTCCCTTGCCCTTAATTTGCCATCAGAAGTTTTTATTGTCACAACCTTGTGTCCCGTTGCTTCAATGGAGCCCGTTTCGTGATGGGTTATGTGACCTGTAGATGCAGACAAAACTGCCTCGTAGGGTCTAAGGCCAAAAGTTGTAGCCAAAATATTTGTGGCAGTGCCCCCAGATACAAATTCAATGTCGGCGTCCCTTACTATTTCCTTTAAAATTAAATCTCTGGCAGAATTTGAAATCTCATCAGTACCGTAGCCAGAAATTTTTTCGTCAAAAATTCTATTTATCTCCTCATAAATTTCTCTGGAACCAAAATCGTTATAATCATTTCTAAAATTATTCATAAGCCACCTCACTCTCTTCTTACCCAATATTATATATTAAATGTAAAAATTTTACCAAATAGGGTACAATAGGGAAGAGGTGTTTTAATGAACAGTCATGGTGCAAATGTTTTTGAAATTGCAAAAAATAAGGGCATTGAAATAAGGAACATAAGAGATTTTTCATCAAATATAAATCCCCTTGGTCCCAGCAAAAAAGCTCTCGACGGCCTATTAGACAATTTAAACTTGCTTTCTAGCTATCCCGATGTAGATTACATAGATTTAAGAAATTCAATTTCAAATTATGTAAATTGTAAAAGCCATAATATAGTCCTTGGACTTGGGTCTACAGAAATTTTAAAGGACGCAATAAAATTTTTTGCGCCAAAAGTTTCTATGATATTGTCTCCTTGTTACTCCGAGTACGAAAATGAGCTTAATAAAATAAATTCTCAAATAATTGAATATAATTTAGAAGAAAAAAATGATTTTAAAATTGATTTAGATGACCTTATAAAAACTATTGTGGAAAAGAACGTGGAATTTTTAGTTTTTGCAAATCCCAATAATCCCACTGGCACAATTTTAAGTGCAGATGAAATAGAAAAAATTTTAAATGAAACTCATGCAAAAATTTTAGTGGATGAAACTTATATTGAGTTCACAGATATGTCCACCTACTCTTCCACAAAACTAATTGATTCTTACAAGAATCTCGCAGTTGTAAGGGGGACATCAAAATTTTTTGCCCTACCTGGCATAAGGCTTGGCTATGGACTTTCCTCTGATGAGAATTTTTTAAACTACTTTAAAAATAAGGAAATCCTTTGGCAAATAAATTCTGTTGCAGAAATTTGCGGCAAGGTCATGTTCTCTGATGAGGATTATCTTAGAGAGGTCTTTGATTTTATAAGATCAAGGAGAAATTACATCTTCAGTGAAATTTTTAAAATAAAAAATTTAAAGCCCCATAAAAGTTTTGGGAATTTTATTTTAATTAAAATTTTAGGTGGACCTAATGCCACAGAACTTAGAGATAAACTTTTGGAGAAGGGCCTCGTAATTCGCGACTGCAAATCTTTTAAGAATTTAGACCAAAGTTATTTTCGGATTTGTATCTTAGATGATGACGCCAATGAAAAACTTTTAGAAAATCTGAAAGAGATTTATAAGAGGTGAATG
>OBWV01001397.1_pt1 | contig 10482 bp, 6 predicted proteins | sample 1495351 | NCBI WGS metagenome assembly OBWV01 (sample SAMEA2580122, study PRJEB22360) | human gut metagenome | biome: human gut; feature: human-associated habitat; material: faeces | place: Denmark | collected 2008/2010 | reverse complement strand
AAACTGTTCTTTCAGTTCTCCCAATTTCCTCTCCTCATCTTTCAGATACTGCGGTATCTTCTCTGCAAGATTCTCAAGCCTTGTGATATTTCCCAGTGCAGATTCACCGGCATCCACCTGATAACTGCCTTCCCCTTTCAGGCAGAGAAGTACATCCTGAAATGCTCCTCTTTTCAGCATTACCTGTAAACCGGCGTAGGTCCCGGCTGATACGGTGTCTCCTGCCTCATGCCCCAGGTTTGCCATCTGCATCTTCAGATATTCACCCGCCTTTGTCCGCTCGTCAAACAGCCTGTGATTTAAGGTAATAGAAAACTCCTGCGGCACCTCTTTCTGATACAGCTCTGCATCGGCTTTTCTATGTTCTATCCTTTCTGTACATTTCTTAATTTCCTGAGGATAATAGACCGTAATCTTGTTCTGCAAGTCCGTATGCTCACTTTTCCAAGCCGATTTCAGTGTCTGCAGGCGATAGACCTCATTATCCACCTCCATTTTCCTCTTAATCTTAGGATCCGATACAGCAAGAGCCTTGAACTCGGCATACTGAATCACCACCTCGTCCACATCCTCACAGCTCCTAAGCGCACTCCGGCCAGTCATGATGTGGCTGATATACCGCTGCTTTTGTTCCAGTATCTGCCAAAGGTAAGCATCAAAGGTCTGCTCCGTGATGTAATTAAAGATAGATATCTCATCATTTTCATTTCCCTGCCGCAGGATGCGCCCGTTACGCTGCGTCAGATCAGCCGGCCGCCATGGTGCATCCAGATTGTGCAATGCTATCAATTTATCCTGCACATTCAATCCTGTTCCCATCTTCTCCGTGCTTCCCAGCAGTACACGGACAATTCCGTTCCGTACCTTTTCCAGCAGTTCTGCCCGTTTTGTGTCCGTATTGGCGTCATGTATGAAGGCTATCTCTTTTTCCTCCACTCCAAGCCGCACCATCTCCTGTCTGAGTGCCTGATAGAAGTTAAATCTGCCGTCCGCCTTCGGTGTTCCCTTATCGCAGAAAATGAGCTGTGTGGAATGCTGCTCCTCAGTGTCATGGTAGATTTCTGCCACACCTCTGGCACAGGCATTGAGTTTGGTGTCAGGATCGTTATCCAGCGTTTCATCCAGAATACGGGGATCCACGGAAAGCAGCCTTGCCTCGTTTGTCAGCTTTAAGAAATTATCCTGACTGCTGTCTACCTCCTTATTACGGATTGCTTCTGCCCTTTCCACCAGTTCCTCCATGATGGCTTTCTGATCCGGCGTGATAGCTGTCTTTACCACCTGCATTTTTCCCGTTTTTAGTTTCGGAACCGGCAGGTCCAGCATATCCGCTGTCTTGATGTCTGCCACTAAAAACAGCATGGACATCAGTTCCGGCAGATTGTGGAACTTGGCAAATCTTGCTTTCATCTGGTAGCCTGAGCCTTCGGGTTTGATTTCCAGCGATGATTCCACCTTGCCGAAGGTGCTTGCCCAGGAATCAAACATAAACAGTCCCCTGCGCTTTAATTCGGAAGGCTGCAAAGTCTTTTGCATAACATAAAGTTCCGACATGGAATTAGATACCGGTGTGCCGGTGAGATACACCACGCCATGTTCATTCGTGATTTCATTGATATACTGGCATTTCATGTGCATATCCATGGCACGCTGGCTGCTCTGTCCTCCCACGCCCGCCACTCTCTGCATCTTGGTATAGCTGTAATTATTCTTATAGGCATGGGCCTCATCCACAAACAGGTTATCCACGCCCAGTTCCTCAAAGGAAATCGTTCCGTCTTTCTTCCCTGCATTATAGAGCCTGTCAAAACGGTCCTGTAAATTATGCCTGAATATCTCCATCTGTTTTAAGGACCATGTTTTCCCGGAAAGCATCTTCATTTCGTCTATCTTCTTTGTGATTTCATCAATCTCCTCCTGCATGGTGGCTAACTGCCGCTCTCTTGAAAGAGCGATCAGTTCAAAGGAACTGTGTCCCATGATGATACAGTCATAATCCCCTGTGGCGATACGGCTTACAAACCGTCTCCGACGTGGCTTTTCAAAATCTTTGTTCGTTGCAACTAAAATATTGGCATTAGGATAAAGCCGCATAAACTCTGTCGCCCACTGTTCTAAGGTATGGTTCGGTACTGCAATCAACGGCTTGTTACATACTCCCAGCCGTTTTCTCTCATAGGCAATAGCACAGGCTGTCATGGTCTTACCGGCTCCTACCTCATGAGCCACCAGAAGATTCCCGTCACTGTAAATACCCATGGCTACCGTGTCACGCTGGTGTTTTCGCAGAGTAATGGCATCATTCATATCCGGCAGCATCAGGTCATCCCCGTTGTAGGTTCTGGGACGGATGTTGTTAAAGCGGTCATTGTAAAGCTGCGTTAATGCAGCCCCTCTCTCCGGTTCTGCAAACAGCCATGATTCAAACTCCATTTTGATCTGTGCCTGCTTCTCCCTTGCAAGCAGGGTTTCCCGCTTGTTCAGCACATACCGCACCTTTTCTTCCCCTGTCACCGGGTCCTCATACTCCTGCCTGTCACGGACTTCCACCGTTTTCAGGTTCAGGGTATATTCCATAATCTCGTAGGCATTCAGTCGTTCTGTCCCGTAGGTTTTATTTGCGGCAATGGAATCTCTCTCGGCCCTCTTTTCAGTAATGAAATAGGTTCCTGTATATTCCGCAAACTCGATATGGATATTGCTGTCCCTGTTATGCTTGCTCGTTGCAAACTTCTCATACATAAAATCCTGATAATATTTCACCGGTATCCATGTAGAGCCAAGCACGAAACTGATGTCCTCCGGCTTTAACGGTTCCGGCTGTACCTTCTTTAGTGCCTCCACGTTCCGCCCAAACCACTCCGGGTACTCCTCTTCCGCCAGGACAGCCTGCGCCAGTTTATCCTTTACGTAGCCGCTTAAATATTCCTCTGCATCCATATCGGCCCCCCAGCCGGAAGGGGCATCTCCTGGCCGCCACTTTGCCGGATCCTGATATACACGCTCCCCCAGTTCCTCCAGAATATCCTCCTTGCTGCATATCTGCCCGTCCTTACGGTACAGATACTGCATATAATCAAGGTCAAACTTCCCTTTTGCATTCATGGTAATGCGCAGGGCTTCCTCCACATTGTCTGCTGTTTTTGGCATACTCTTTGGACGGATCGTGGCCTTATGGAATACTGCTGTCTTTTTGTACTCGCCTTTTACCTTTTTCCCATGCTCGTCCTTTACTTCTTCCTCAATGGAACGTAAAAGCGGAGAATCTGCATCCTTGGAAAATGCCATAACATTCCCCTGCAAATTGAGATACCCATATTTTTTTATATAACTGTCATACTCCCGGTTCAGACGGTCTAATAATTCTTTCAGTCTCTTTTCATACTCCATGGTGGGCAATTCCCACCCCAGTTCAGGATCGCCGTGAAGCTGGAAGTCCATCAGTTCCCGCAGGGCATCCCGAATGCGGAGCATTCCGTCTACCCTCTCTGCCTTCTTCCCGGTCAGTTCCTGACGGTACATCCGGGAATCTTCCCGGTAATAGAAAGCGTCCCCCACCTTGGTATAACTGTAATTCTTCACATCCGGCGTTGCTGGAAGCCACTCTTTGATAACCGTGTCTTTGTCCTCCGATAGTTCACTTGCCGGTTCCTCATACTGCCCATGGAGCCTGCCTGCTGCTTCCTCCAGCAGTTCACTTAAAGTTTTATCCGGGTATGGCTTGCATGTTACAAAATCATGGCTTCCATACATACCGGTTTCCTGTGCCATGGTTCCCAGCACCATCTCCGGGTGATCTATGAAATAACTGTTGTAGGGGATTCCGTTCTCGTCTTTTTCCACGGAAAGCCACGGTGTATTCCTTTCATCCGGTATGATTTCCTGCTCCCGCTTTTTCAGAAACAATATGTCCGTGGTCACTTCTGTTCCTGCCACCTGTTTGAAAGCATTTTCCGGCAGACGGATGGCACCGATCAGTTCCGCCCTCTGTGCGATATACTTCCGCACAGACTGGTTCTCCTTATCCATTGTGAATTTTGTGGTAATGACTGCAAGGATGCCTCCGCTTCTTACCTTATCCAGACTTTTCGCCAGAAAATAATCGTGTATCTTGAAGTTATAACGGTCATACCGCCTGTCACTGACTTTAATATTATGAAAAGGTACATTGCCCACCACCACATCAAAGAAGCTGTCGGAAAACTCTGTGTCCTCATACCCTTTGATAAGAATGTCTGCCTGCGGATATAATTTCCTTGCAATGCCTCCAGCAATGGGTTCCAGTTCCACTCCATAGAGTCTTGACTGGTTCATACTTTCCGGCAGGGCTGAGAAAAAGTTGCCTGTCCCCAGTGCCGGATCCATAATGTTTCCTGATCGGAAACCAAACTGGTAAAGTGCCTGATAGATAAACTCTATGACTTTCTGATCCGTATAATAAGAGGTCAGGGTTGAAGCCGATGCCGACTGCATTTCCTCCTCTGTCAGCAGCTCTGAAATCTCATCATATTCCTTTTCCCAGCCTTCCTTTCCGGGTGTCAGGGCATTGGCAAGACCGCCCCAGCCAACAAAACGGGCTAAGACGATCTGTTCCTCTGTAGTTGCAATACGGTTCTCCTGCTGTAACTGTTTCAGTAGCCTGATTGCCTCCACGTTATTGCGGAACTTTGCTTTAGGGCCTCCCTCGTACAGACGATGCTCCGGCTGATAGTGATAGTTCAGCCCTTTATCCTCTACGGACTGCACAACCGTCTGAGCCACTTCTCCCTCTGTGTAATTGGGTTGCAGAAGCTCTGCATTTTCAATCAGGACTACCGGCAGTCTCTCTATGACCTTATATCCATGAAGCCCCTGTAGCTGCTCTATATCTCCCAGTTCAACCGTATGGTTATCGTCCAGATACTGAAGCACTTCAAAGATACGGTCGTCATACGCAATCCGGCTTCCCACCGGGAACGGCATATATCCGCTCTTTATTTCCTCCGGCTCTGTTTCTTCCGGCAGTATCTGGTCGCCCCCTTTTCCGTCATCCTCGTAAGGACCGGGATAAAGTTCAAACAGGCTGAGCTGTCCGTCCTCATGGTCTTTTCGGGAACCAAGCTGCATATCTTCTATTTCATCAGGAATATTGAAATCGCCAATGGCATCTTCTTCCTCATGGTATGGGATATACTCGCTGTTCTGCATCAGAGAACCTATCACATGGGTAATCACATCCCACGAAAGCCGCACAAAGCCCTCTTCCCCGAAAAAAAAATCCGCCACATCCTTTCCCGGCATGATTCCCCGTGTTCCGTCACTGCTTTTTTGCAGTCCGTAATCAAGGTAAATATCCCTGACGGCATTCCTTTTCACAGCCGGATCTGTCTCTTTTGCAAACACCTGATTGATACGGTCATACAGTTCCAAAGGAAATACGCCGGTATCGGTCAACAGGCTCTGCACTTCCTCCCAGTCCTTATGCTCCCTGATATTCTCTTTTGTCGCTGACTGCGGAATATGAAAAGAGGAACCCTCTGCGGCATGTTCCGCTTCGGATTCCTCTGATGCTTTTTCGGTATTCTTTTTTACAGGCTCCGGCTCTGCCGCTTCCTCTTTTTCTGCTATCTTAACTGGTACACTACTTCGTGCAGGATGATCTCCTCCGCCTGTCTGGTTATCATCTCCATGTGTCCGGCTCTCTCCAGCATATCCTCGGTCTCCGGCATCGGCTGTGCCTCCAGAAGCTGCTGAATCAGCGTTTCTTTCTTCGCTTCTGCTTCCTCGTCCACCTTGGCTATCAGCTCGTTTATCTGCCCCAGTGCGATCAACTCCGACAGTCTCTGCGGGTACTTCGACATCATGTAGTCCTTCCATCTTCTCCCGAACATCCCTGTCGGTCTTAAGTCGTACTCCTTGTTCACGGATATCTGAAGGTTCGGATACAGCATCCCGTCCTCCCCTTTCGTGTATTCCAGTTTCGCTAACGGTTCTCGGCTCATATCTCTGACTCCTTTCTTCCTTGATTTCCTCAATCTGTTTATGTATCTCTGACAATACCGATCTTGCTATGGCGCAGGTATAATACCCAAGTCCCATGAACAATTCCAGACTTCCAAAATGGCTGATATTCTCAAATGCCTCTGTCTCCTCAAAAATCTCTGCCTTGATTCCGCATTTCTTGAAAACAATATAAGCTGCACTGTCTGATACAAGTTTTGCAAACTCTGCCTGCACTGCCCCGGCAGGAAGTCCATACAGTACACTGTTCTCATCCTTTACCTCTACACGGGAAAGATATTTTTCAAAAAACGCATCCGCCTGCATACCGACAAGCTGGCAGAGACAGTTTTCAATACTATTCTCGTCTGTCCCAAACTGTTTATGGAAACGGTCTAATATTTCCGGCTGATACTGCCTCTCCAAAGACCAGACCGCACTCATGGCTCTCCGAAAACCCTCATAGTCGCCACGGGTATCTGCAAGGTCAAAATAATAAGCAAGCGTGGCTTTCGGATTATTCATATCCACAACGCCGATGCCTTTGGAACCGGCTTTCAAATATCTTCCGGTCTGCTTCTCCCAACCCATCTTCGTTGCAAGAAGTCCCGCATCCGGTCTTTGCACATAAATCAGCACGTTCTTGTCAAAGGACATCTTGTAGTATTTTGACACACTGGACAAAAGCCCCATCCACTCTGTCCTGTTCTGTGTCAGTGCCTGTACTGACTGGCGGTACAGGTCTGCAAGATAGGTTTCTCTACCCAACCTTCTGCTCCGGATTTTCGCTGCTCTGAGCGAAATAAAACTCCAATGCCTTTACAATCGTATCCTCGATTTCCTTTCTGCTCTGCTCCCTGCCAAAAAATCTGTTGATGACTGTCTCCTTGATTTTGATGGGTTTCGGGCTGCCACTCCTTGCAGCCTTCGTTTTTTCTCCGGTAATGATCTGCCGTAACAGTTCCTCTGTCAATTTGCCTTTCTTAGCATAGTCATGTATCAGTATTGATTTTTTTGTATCTATGCGGCAGTTATCATTCACAATCAATTCCGCAATCACAGGCTGCATTTCTTCCTTCACGAATGAAATATCATAGGCTGCTTCAAAACCAAGTGTCTTTGCATCCAGACAGTCAAGCAGCGGTGTGATAAGTGTTGCTATCCTTAGATACCGTGCAATACGGTCTTTGCTTAATCCGTATTCTTCGCTGACGGCTGCTCCTGCATCTGACTTCTTTGGGTTTTCCAACGAAGTCCCGTTTTTCCCGGTTTCATGCGGGTTTACGAACTCTTCAATCTCTTTTATCAGGTCATTTCTCCTCCCCTGGCTTTTGATTGCATCATAGTGCTGTTTCAGACAGTATGCCTTTTCAGAGGGACTTAAATCATCAAAGGAACGCTGGCGCAGATTTGTCTCTGTCGCAATCAGAATGGCATCTTCATAGGTCAGATTTTCCCTGATAATGACCGGACCTTTGGTAAGTCCGGCGATGCTTCCTGCATTCTGTCTGTTATGTCCGCTTAAAATCGTGTTTTTTCCGTCATGTACCCACACGATAAGCGGTTCTAAGATACCAAACTCACGGATGCTGTCTACCATGTCCCAAAGCCGCTGTCCGGTATAAAGCTTGAACTTATGATTTGGAAGCGGCTCCATCACAGCAAAGTCCATTTCCGTGATTCCCGTTCCGCCGTTTTCCTGCTCCGGCTGGCTTAAGTCTTCCTTTGTCTTGAAATCAAAGAGGTCGTCCATACCGTCCAGAGAAGAATTCAGCAATGTGCTTCTTGCCGGTATTTTTGGTGTTCTGGTCGCCATTTTCCATCAACTCCTTTACAAATTTTTCATAGGCTTTCGCCGCCGGATTATCCGGTTCATACTCACAGATCGTCATACCATACTCTACAGCCTCTGGCACTTTGATAGACCGGGGAATACTGTTCGTAAAGATACGCACTTTTTCCCCAAGTGCCTGCTGTAACTGCGCTTTCACACGCTTTGATACCCTTGTCCGTTCATTATCCATGGTGATAAGGATTCCTTCGATTTCCAGTCTGGCATTTGCGTGGCTCTTGATTCTGTGGAAAGCCCTTAGAAACTCTGCCATTCCCTCTACTGCCAGCGTTTCCGACTGTACCGGAATAATCAGACTGTCACAGCATATCATCACATTTATCATGGCTGTCCCCATCTTAGGCATCCCGTCGATGAGGATGTAGTCATACTGCTCCTTAATGGTGTCCACAAACTCTTTCAGCTTGTATTCTGCAAAATCAGTATCACACATCAGCTTATCAAAGTTATCCAGCTTGTTATTCGCCGGAATTAAATCTACTCCTGTCTCTGTCCTTATCATGTAGGACCCTTTATCCGGCAGTTCTTCGTTCATCACGATACACTTCAAAATGTCATAAATTGTCACGGAAAGCTGCTCTGGTGCGGTCACTCCGCAAAGTTTTGTTGTGTGCCTCTGCCCGTCAAAGTCAATCAATGCGACCTTACAGCCCTCCTTAGACAGCAGATATGACAGGGTTGTGGCAGTCGTGGTCTTACCTACTCCGCCCTTTCTGTTTACAATTCCTAAAACCTTGCCCATACGTTTGCTTCCTTTCTCTTGTTGAATTTGTTATTTTGGTTACATTAGATTCTCATGCAGGCAGCGAGCCAAGGTCAGGCTTGCTGTACCTTGGCGGCCACCTATGGGTAACATATTTTATATGCACTTGGATAAAAATAGGGTTAAGCACTTGCCTCCTCCCGATAGAAATTAAAGCAGAGCTAAATCAAGTATCCCATTTTCATGGAATTTAGATTTAGCCCTGCTTTGGTCATAACGACATCAGCCAATATCCCTAATATTGACAGATCCCGGCTATTCACTATAAGATTTTAATATAACAGCGCTGCCCTATCTACTCTCCTTAGAATAGCGAAAATAGGACTAAATCATAGAAACCGCTTCTTTATAGCTAATCTCTTGACTTAGTCCTATTATAACGTCATCATCAAACGTCAGGGCAACTTTACGTGCTTCCTGCGGTTCCTCCACCAGTTCCTGTCCGCTCACCATTATCATCCTTTTTCCCTTCCAGGCAAGGAACAGATACAGCATCCCGATCACCACCAGCCCGCTCTTCTTCCAAAGATACTTCTGCATCTTATCGCTCCGGTCTTTCTCGTTATGTTACTTTATGTAAAAGAAGACAAAAAAAGACCGCCGCATCTTGCGACAGCCTTATCTTTTGTTTTTAATTAAGCCAGTTTGCTTTTAGCCAGCTCTGCCAGTGTAGCAAATCCTTCTGCATCGTTGATTGCCATATCAGCCAGAACTTTTCTGTTCAGTTCAACACCAGCCAGTTTCAGGCCGTACATAAATTTGCTGTAAGACAGTCCGTTCATTCTTGCTGCTGCGTTGATACGAGCGATCCACAGCTGTCTGAACTGACGTTTTTTCTGTTTTCTTCCAGCGTATGCACTTGTCAGAGCACGCATTACAGACTGTTTTGCAACTCTGTACTGTTTGGATCTTGCTCCTCTGTAACCTTTAGCCAGTTTCAGAACTCTATTGTGTTTTTTCTTTGCGTTTAATCCGCCTTTAATTCTTGCCATCTCTTATATTCCTCCTTCAAACTCAATCTTATAAATACGGTAAGATTTTTTTCATGTTCTTAACGTTGCTCTGATCCAGCACGGTAGCTTTTCTCAGATTTCTTTTTCTCTTCTGAGTTTTCTTTGTTAAGATATGGCTTTTATAAGCTTTATTTCTTACGATTTTACCTGTACCTGTAGTTTTGAAACGTTTAGCAGCTGCTCTGCTTGTTTTGATTTTTGGCATTTTATAGTCCTCCTTAGATTTACTCTGTTATTTTAACGTTTTTCAGTTAAAAACATAGTCATGCTTCTGCCTTCCACTTTTGGTGCTTTCTCTACCACTGCAATGTCAGCCAGTTTTTCTGCGAAATCATCCAGAATATATTTGCTGTTGTGCATGTGCGCCATCTCTCTTCCACGGAAACGAAGAGTAACTTTTACCTTGTCACCTTTGGAAATGAACTTTCTTGCAGCACCTACTTTAGTGTTCAGATCGTTTGTATCGATATTGGGAGACAGACGAACTTCTTTAACATCAATTGTACGCTGTTTTTTCTTTGCTTCTTTTTCTTTTCTGGCCATCTCATATCGATATTTTCCGTAATCGATAATCTTGCAAACCGGTGGCTTAGCCGTCGGTGCAATCTTCACCAGATCCAGTCCTGCTTCCTGAGCATGTTTGTATGCATCTCTGGAAGACATGATTCCCAACTGTTCCCCATTCTCGCCAATCAGACGAACTTCTCTGTCTCTGATCTGCTCATTAATCATTAAATCGCTAATAGTAGTGCACCTCCATTATTCTTAGATAACCTTTCCATATGATTCGCATTCACTGCCCTGCAGCATAGCCGCATAAAAAAAGCAGATAGACCGACTATCCGCAAATTTCCCCTAAGATTACTCTTTCCACT
>OBWV01001396.1_pt1 | contig 10482 bp, 9 predicted proteins | sample 1495351 | NCBI WGS metagenome assembly OBWV01 (sample SAMEA2580122, study PRJEB22360) | human gut metagenome | biome: human gut; feature: human-associated habitat; material: faeces | place: Denmark | collected 2008/2010 | reverse complement strand
ATTCCTGTTCAACGAGATCCTGCCACAGGATCTGGGATTTGTAGACAGAAGTGTTCCGGGTAACGAACTGCTTCTGGAAGTTGATTTCCATGTAGGAAAGAAACAGCTGAAACAGATCCTTGAAAAAGTTATCAATACCCACGGACAGACAAAGACTGCGGAAGTACTGGATGATATCAAAGCTACCGGTTACAAATACTCTACGAGAGCTGCTATGACCGTATCCATTTCCGATATGACTGTGCCGCCTCAGAAACCACAGATGATCGAACAGGCGCAGGAAACTGTAGATAAAATCACCAGAAACTTCAAACGTGGTCTGATCACAGAAGAAGAGCGTTACAAAGAAGTCGTAGAAACCTGGAAACAGACCGATGATGAGCTGACAAAAGCCCTGCTGAATGGTCTGGATAAATATAACAACATCTTCATGATGGCCGATTCCGGAGCCCGTGGATCTGATAAACAGATCAAACAGCTGGCCGGTATGCGAGGATTGATGGCCGATACAACCGGTCACACCATCGAGCTGCCTATCAAGTCAAACTTCCGTGAAGGTCTTGATGTACTGGAATATTTCATGTCCGCCCATGGAGCTCGAAAAGGTATGTCCGATACCGCTCTTCGTACCGCCGATTCCGGTTACTTGACCAGACGTCTGGTAGATGTATCTCAGGAGCTGGTTGTTCGTGAGATGGATTGTGCGGAAGGCAGAGATGAGATTCCGGGTATGTATGTGAAGGAATTCACAGACGGAAAAGAAGAAATCGAAAGTCTGCAGGAACGTATCACAGGACGTTTCTCCTGCGAGACAATCAAAGATAAAGATGGTAATGTGCTTGTAAAAGCAAACCACATGATCACACCGAAACGTGCAGCTAAGATCATGAGCGAAGGTGTCAATGCAGAAGGCAAACCTTACGACAAGATCAAGATCCGTACGATTCTGAGCTGTAAATGTAAAGTTGGTATCTGTGCAAAATGTTATGGTGCCAACATGGCAACAGGAGAAGCTGTTCAGGTTGGTGAGTCTGTAGGTATCATCGCCGCACAGTCCATTGGTGAGCCTGGTACACAGCTGACCATGCGTACTTTCCATAGTGGTGGTGTTGCCGGTGGCGATATCACACAGGGTCTTCCTCGTGTCGAGGAGCTGTTCGAGGCAAGAAAGCCGAAAGGACTTGCCATTATCACAGAGATTCCTGGTGAAGTTGCAATCAAAGATACCAAGAAGAAACGAGAAATCGTAATTACCGATAAAGAAAGCGGAGAAACCAAGACATACCTGATCCCTTACGGATCCAGAATCAAGGTTACAGACGGACAGATGCTGGAAGCCGGTGATGAACTGACAGAAGGTTCTGTTAACCCACACGACATTCTGAAAATCAAAGGTGTACGTGCCGTACAGGATTATATGATCCGTGAAGTACAGAGAGTATACCGTCTGCAGGGTGTAGAAATCAACGATAAACATATCGAGGTTATCGTTCGTCAGATGCTGAAAAAGATCCGTATCGAAGACAACGGAGATACAGAACTTCTTCCGGGTACGATGGTTGATTTCCTTGAATATGAAGATATCAATGAAAAGATGGAAGCAGAAGGAAAAGCTCCGGCGGAAGGAAAACAGGTTCTGCTGGGTATTACCAAAGCTTCTCTGGCAACCGATTCCTTTATGTCAGCAGCATCCTTCCAGGAGACAACAAAAGTCCTGACAGAAGCTGCTATCAAAGGAAAAGTTGACCACCTGGTAGGTCTGAAAGAAAACGTTATCATCGGTAAACTGATTCCGGCCGGTACTGGTCTGAAGCGTTACAGCAACATCAAACTTTCCACAGATGATATGCTGAAGGAAGAAGAGGACGATATCCTGCTGGACGATGAAGATCTGGAACTTGTACCGGAAGATATCACAGTAGAGGAAGAAGCTTCCGAAACTGCTGAGACAGATGAAGAAACAGATGAAATCGCTGAAGAACTGGTAACTCTTGAGGATAGCGAAGAGTAAAGGTCACTGATATCAGGGAATAATGAGTAAATAAGTAAAAAGTCAGGGGAAACTGATAAAAATCAGTAATACTCCCTTGACTTTTTATTTTTTCGATGCTATGATACTACAGGTGCGCATGGAAATGCAGTTATTTTAATGTGCGCAAAATTACCTTATAAAAGGTAAGACGGCTGCATAGTCGTATGATTTAGAAATAGCAACCGCAGAACCAGAAAAGGAATAATTACAGGAGGTGAAATGGAATGCCAACATTTAACCAGTTAGTAAGAAAAGGACGTCAGACTTCTGTTAAGAAATCTACCGCTCCTGCTCTGCAGAAAAGCTTTAACTCTTTAAGAAAAAAATCCAGCGATCTGTCTTCTCCACAGAAGAGAGGTGTGTGTACAGCTGTTAAAACTGCTACACCTAAAAAACCTAACTCAGCTCTTCGTAAGATTGCCAGAGTACGTCTGTCAAACGGAATCGAAGTAACAAGCTACATTCCAGGAGAAGGTCATAACCTTCAGGAACATAGCGTTGTTCTGATCCGTGGAGGCCGTGTTAAAGACTTACCTGGTACAAGATACCATATCATCAGAGGTACTCTTGATACCGCAGGTGTCGCTAACAGAAAACAGGCTCGTTCCAAATACGGAGCTAAAAGACCTAAAAAATAAGATGAAAAGCTACGCTACGGCTGCTTAGCGGCATAGCGAAACAAAATTGATAATATCACAATACTATGTACGGTCATTCCATTTATACCCTGATGGTTGCGGGTGAAATAGAGGAATTTACCAGTGCGAACACATAGTCGACAGTACCTGTTTAACTGCTCAGGCTGTCATGTGAGTACCTAAGAGATAATCTATTGATTAAGGAGGGAAGTAACGTGCCACGTAAAGGACATACTCAGAAAAGAGACGTGTTAGCAGATCCGATGTACAACAACAAAGTGGTTACCAAACTTATCAATAACATCATGTTAGACGGTAAGAAAGGTGTAGCACAGAAGATTGTATACGGCGCTTTCGCTAAAATTGAAGAAAAAGCTGGAAAACCAGCTATCGAAGTTTTTGAAGAAGCTATGAACAACATCATGCCTGTACTGGAAGTAAAGGCTAGACGTATCGGTGGAGCTACCTATCAGGTACCTATCGAGGTTCGTCCGGAAAGACGTCAGGCTTTGGCTCTTCGTTGGTTAACTCTGTATTCTCGTAAAAGAGGAGAGAAGACCATGGAAGACAGACTGGCAAATGAGCTTCTGGATGCTATGAACAACACCGGTGCATCTGTTAAGAAGAAAGAAGACATGCATAAAATGGCAGAAGCTAATAAGGCATTTGCTCATTACAGATTCTAAAGGAGGAAATCCAATTGGCTGGAAGAGAATATCCATTAGAGAGAACCAGAAATATTGGTATTATGGCGCATATCGATGCTGGTAAGACCACTCTGACAGAGCGTATCTTATATTACACCGGTGTAAACTATAAAATCGGAGATACACATGAAGGTACTGCTACCATGGACTGGATGGAACAGGAGCAGGAAAGAGGTATCACCATTACTTCCGCAGCTACCACATGTCACTGGACTCTGGAAGAACAGACAAAACCGAAAAAAGGTGCTCTGGAACATCGTATCAACATCATTGATACCCCAGGTCACGTAGACTTTACTGTAGAGGTAGAGCGTTCCCTGCGTGTACTGGATGGTGCTGTTGGTGTGTTCTGTGCAAAAGGTGGTGTAGAACCACAGTCTGAAAACGTATGGCGTCAGGCTGACACATACAATGTACCTCGTATGGCATTCATCAACAAGATGGATATCCTGGGTGCAGATTTCTACAACGCTGTAGATCAGATTAAAACAAGATTAGGAAAAAATGCAATTTGTCTTCAGCTGCCAATCGGTAAAGAAGATGAATTCCAGGGAATCATTGACCTGTTCGAGATGAAAGCTTACATCTACAACGATGATAAGGGTGATGATATCTCTGTAGTAGATATTCCGGAAGATATGCAGGACGAAGCAGAACTGTATCATACAGAACTGGTAGAGAAAATCTGCGAGTTGGATGATGATCTGATGATGGAATATCTGGAAGGTGAAGAACCTTCTATAGAAGCAATGAAAGCAGCACTGAGAAAAGGTACCTGCGAGTGTACAGCTGTTCCGGTTTGCTGCGGATCTGCTTACAAAAACAAAGGAGTTCAGAAACTTCTGGATGCTATCCTGGAGTTCATGCCGGCTCCTACAGACATTCCGCCTATCAACGGAACTGATCTGGATGGAAACGAAGTAGTTCGTCATTCTTCTGATGATGAACCGTTCTCCGCACTGGTATTTAAAATCATGACTGACCCGTTCGTTGGTAAACTGGCATACTTCCGTGTATACTCAGGAACCATGAACTCCGGTTCTTATGTATTAAATGCTACAAAAGATAAAAAAGAACGTGTAGGACGTATCCTGCAGATGCACGCTAACAAACGTCAGGAGCTGGACAAAGTTTACTCCGGAGATATCGCAGCAGCGATCGGATTCAAGTTCAGTACTACCGGTGATACCATCTGTGATGATCAGCATCCGGTAATCCTGGAGTCCATGGAATTCCCGGAACCGGTTATCGAGCTGGCTATCGAGCCTAAGACAAAAGCCGGACAGGGTAAACTGGGTGAAGCTCTGGCAAAACTGGCAGAGGAAGATCCTACTTTCCGTGCTCATACCGATCAGGAAACTGGTCAGACAATCATCGCAGGTATGGGTGAGCTGCATCTGGATATCATCGTTGACCGTCTGCTGAGAGAATTCAAGGTAGAGGCTAACGTTGGTGCTCCTCAGGTTGCATACAAAGAGACCATCACAAAACCGGTTGACGTTGAGCATAAATATGCAAAACAGTCCGGTGGACGTGGACAGTATGGTCACTGTAAAGTTAAATTTGAGCCAATGGATGCAAACGCAGAAGAAACTTACAAATTCGAATCTACTGTAGTTGGTGGTGCTATTCCGAAGGAATACATTCCGGCAGTAGGCGAAGGTATCGAAGAAGCTATGAAATCCGGTATTCTGGGTGGCTTCCCGGTAGTAGGTGTTCATGCAAACGTATACGATGGTTCTTATCATGAAGTCGATTCTTCTGAAATGGCATTCCACATTGCCGGATCTATGGCATTCAAGGAAGCAATGCAGAAAGCATCTCCTGTACTGCTGGAGCCTATCATGAAAGTCGAAGTTACTACTCCGGAAGATTACATGGGTGATGTTATCGGTGATATCAACTCCCGTCGTGGTCGTATCGAAGGTATGGAAGATATCGGTGGTGGAAAAATGATCCGTGGATATGTTCCGCTGGCTGAAATGTTCGGTTACGCAACAGACCTTCGTTCCAGAACTCAGGGACGTGGTAACTACTCCATGTTCTTTGAAAAATATGAACCGGTTCCGAAGTCCGTTCAGGAAAAAGTTCTGTCTTCAAAGGCTAAATAATAACGCCTTACTATCAGGCGCCCGTAATTGCTGAAATTATGGAAATATGACTTGCAAATATCCTTGATTTGCAATATAATCAAGGATAGCAGGTCTAATAATATAGTAAATTAAAATTTTGCCGTAAGGCGCAAGTTTTAAGGAGGAAAATTAATAATGGCTAAAGCTAAATTTGAAAGAAGCAAACCACATTGTAACATTGGTACCATTGGACACGTTGACCATGGTAAAACTACTCTGACTGCAGCTATTACAAAAACTCTGCATGAAAGACTGGGTACAGGTGAAGCTGTAGCATTCGAAAATATCGATAAAGCTCCAGAAGAAAGAGAACGTGGAATCACAATCTCTACTGCTCACGTTGAGTATGAAACAAAAAAACGTCACTACGCACACGTTGACTGCCCAGGCCATGCTGACTACGTTAAAAACATGATCACTGGTGCTGCTCAGATGGATGGTGCTATCCTGGTTGTAGCTGCTACCGATGGTGTTATGGCTCAGACAAAAGAGCACATCCTGCTGTCTCGTCAGGTAGGTGTTCCTTACATCGTTGTATTCATGAACAAATGTGATATGGTAGACGATGAAGAACTTCTGGAACTGGTAGACATGGAAATCCGTGAGCTGCTGAACGAGTACGAATTCCCGGGAGATGACACTCCGATTATCCAGGGATCTGCTCTGAAAGCTCTGGAAGATCCGAACAGCGAATGGGGAGACAAAATCCTGGAACTGATGGATGCTGTAGACAGCTACATTCCGGATCCTCAGCGTGACACTGACAAACCGTTCCTGATGCCTGTAGAGGACGTATTCACAATCACTGGTCGTGGTACTGTTGCTACTGGTAGAGTAGAGCGTGGTGTTCTGCATCTGAACGATGAAGTTGAAATCCTGGGTGTTAAAGAAGATGTTAAGAAAACAGTTGTAACTGGTATCGAAATGTTCCGTAAACTGCTGGATGAAGCACAGGCTGGTGATAACATCGGTGCTCTGCTGCGTGGTGTTCAGAGATCAGAAATCGTTCGTGGACAGGTTCTGGCTAAACCAGGTTCTGTAACATGCCACAGAAAATTCACAGCTCAGGTTTACGTTCTGACAAAAGATGAAGGTGGACGTCATACTCCGTTCTTCAACAACTATCGTCCGCAGTTCTACTTCAGAACAACTGACGTAACAGGTGTTATCAGCCTGCCAGAAGGTACAGAAATGTGCATGCCTGGTGATAACGTAGAAATGACAATCGAACTGATCCATCCGATCGCTATGGAACAGGGTCTGACTTTCGCTATCCGTGAAGGTGGACGTACTGTAGGATCAGGACGTGTTGCTACAATCATCGAGTAATTATAACTTGATATAAATTGAGTGTCAGGAGTACACTCTGTGTCCAAACGTAAGATACCCCAGAAACCTTGTGTTTCTGGGGTTTTTCTGTACTCTAAGAAAAGAATTATTCGTAAATTTATCAGATTTGCAATAGTGAAACATTTATCAGCAAGATGAAATACAGATAAATTTATAATTGAAAAATAAGACCAGCGGTGCCAAAACGGTGCCAAAAAGAAACTCCTGCGAATGTTTGCTATTCACAGGAGTAATTTTTTTACCAGCCTTTGATCTGTTTGATCTGTTCAGCACGTTCTGGATCACGATGATATTGTAATTTCAGACGGATAGTTTCCACAACTTCCTGTCTGGATTCATCATCAAGCTGATAGAACGATGTAAGCAGATTATCTACATCAGGCATACTGTTCTTACCGAAAAGGTACATCAGCGGATACATAGAATTTTTTAAGTAAGTCTTTACACGACTTGCGTCTAATGCTCCGTTCAAACCGTCTGGAAGTGTAGGATAAATCTCTTCTTCCTTAATTGTGCCAGAAAATGGACTGGCAGAACATATCTCATTCACATCAATTTGCAATTCATTCGCAAGTCTTAATGCAAAATCAAATCGAATATTGGAATCTTTTTGAATAATTGAATATAAGGTTGTAGCACTGATTCCGGTTGCCTTTGCAATTTTGCGGACATTTGTGCCTTTTTCATCAAGATATTTCTTTAAATTTTTACCGTCACCCATAGAATCCTCCTTTTTCATATATTAGAAAATTACGAAAAACATAAATCTATAAAATATCATAACACAGACGTGGAATAAAATAAAGAAAAAATAGTGTACGAAGTTCGTAAAAATGTGTTTACGAAATATTGACAACGATAGAAATACATGATATTATCAATTTACGAAAATCGTACAGATGTAGAAATACAGTAAACGTATTCTATATCTGGAGAGGAAAGGAGGAGGCAATATGGCAAGTTACAATTATATGATGAGTGCTGATGAAGTGGCACAGGAATTAAACTGCTCAAAATCTCATGCCTATAAACTGGTGAAAGCTATGAATAAAGAATTATCTGCACAGGGATATATTACGATGGCTGGAAGAATACCAAAGGCGTTTTGGGCAAAAAAGATGTATGGCTATGAAATAGCAGGAAATTAGGGAGGATCAATATGGCTTACAGAGAAAAAGACACAAAAAAATGGACAGCCCAGTGGTTTGAGACAAATGTCATGGGTGAGAAGAAAAAACGCAGAAAGCGTGGATTTGAAACAAAGCGAGAAGCATTGGAGTTTGAACGAAGCAAAAAGTTGAGCAATGAGCGAAGTATGGATATGAAGCTGAGCGATTTTATTGAGATTTATTTTTCAGACAAACAAAATGATCTGAAAGATCGAACAATCAAAAATAAAAGATATATGATGCAACAGCATATCGTTCCATACTTCGGAAATCAGATGATGAGTGAAATCAAGGCTTCACAGATTATTCAGTGGCAGAATGAAATTCAGAAAAAAGGCTATTCAGATTCTTATCTGAGAATGATTCAGAATCAGTTGACCAGTCTGTTTACACATGCAGCTAAAATCTATGACTTGCCGGTTAATCCATGCAAGAAAGTGAAACGAATGGGAAATTCAGATTCAAGAAGTTTGAACTTCTGGACACTGGACGAGTACAAACAGTTTATACAGACAATGGAGCCGGGAACAAGATATTATCTTATGTTTGAGATGCTGTTCTGGACTGGATGCAGGATCGGGGAGCTGCTTGCGATTACAAAAGCTGATATCAATTTTGAAAAGAATCAGCTTAGTATCAATAAGACTTATTACCGGACAGGAATGCAGGATATTATCACAGAACCGAAAACAAAACAGTCCTTTCGGACAATCGAAATTCCGGAATTTCTGAAAGAGGAAATTAAGGAATTTGTAGATGGTCATTACGGAATGCCGGATACAGAAAGATTATTTCCGGTTGTTCAGGAAGCGGTACAGCATAAGATGAAACGGCAGATTGAGCTGGCAGGAGTGAAGAAAATTCGAGTGCATGATATCAGGCACAGCCATGTGGCTTATCTTATTGAGAAAGGTGTGGAACCGTTATTGATTCGGGACAGATTAGGTCATAAAGATATTCGTATCACATTGAACACTTATGGACATCTTTATCCAAATCAGCAGAGAAAGATTGCAAATCTTCTGGATAATGAAAATGGAAATGCTGTTACCGGATTGGGAGAAGAAAGAGATGAATGTTGAAAAGGCAAAAGAAAAAGCCCAGATAAATAATCTGAGCAAGTTCTCTGATAATCAGATTCACTGATATACCATCTTGGCAGATTCAGTATATCACGAATCGGGAAATACGACAATTCCTGAATATCTGTTCATCAGAGACTTGCCCGGAAGGGCAGGAGGAGATGATGGAATGAATATGAATGAAAAAAATAAAATTGAGAATTGTAGAATAGAACCAAAACTGAAACTGATCAATATGGATTCAATAGAGGTGGAACAGGTAGAATGGCTGCTTTATCCGTTTATTCCTTATGGAAAAGTGACCATTATACAGGGAGATCCAGGAGAAGGCAAGACAACGATGGTACTTCAGATTATTGCAAAACTGACCAGAGGAGAGCCGATTCTTCCTGTTACTGATACAACGAAAACAAAAGAAAAACGAAGTGATGAAGTAGATAGTGAGAATGAAGATTTAGATGCTGAAGATAATATGCAGGAACAGTCTTCTGTGTCACCTGTAAATGTAATCTATCAGACAGCAGAAGATGGACTTGGAGATACTATCAAACCCAGATTACTTGCTGCAGGTGCAGATTGTTCAAAGGTGCTGGTGATTGATGACAGTGACCAGCCACTGACAATGGCAGATGTCAGATTGGAAGAAGCAATCGTGCAGACAAAAGCAAGAATGGTTGTTCTTGATCCGATACAGGGCTTTCTAGGAGCGGACGTAGATATGCACAGGGCAAATGAGATCAGACCACTGATGAAGCGTATCGCAGTGTTGTCAGAAAAATATCACTGTGCAGTCATTTTAATCGGTCATATGAACAAAAACAGCAACGGCAAATCTTCTTATCGAGGACTTGGCTCCATTGATTTTCAGGCTGCTGCAAGAAGTGTCCTGATTGTCGGGCGAGTGAAAGATGAACCGGAAGTAAGAGTGGTATGTCATACGAAGAGTTCTCTTGCACCGGAAGGAACGTCCATTGCATTCAGACTGGATAAGAATAATGGGTTTGAATGGATTGGAGAATATGATATCAGTGCCGATGAACTTCTTAATGGAGACGGAAGAGGACAGAAAAGCCGGAAAGCAAAAGAATTTCTTCTTGAAATACTGGCAAACGGAGGAATGACTCAAAAGAAAATTGCAGAAGAAGCAGAAGCCAGAGGAATTAAAAGTAAAACGCTATGGAACGCCAAACGGGAACTTGAAATTGATTCCGTAAAACGTGGAAAGCAATGGTATTGGATGTTGCCAGAATAAAAATGGAAGATGGCAAGATTACCATTTCTTAAGAAGAGGGAATCTTGCCACCTTGAAAGGAGAACAGATGCAAAATAAAAATGTACAGATTCCATACGAGTTATTTTTTCAACTCCTACA
>OBWV01001385.1_pt1 | contig 10591 bp, 9 predicted proteins | sample 1495351 | NCBI WGS metagenome assembly OBWV01 (sample SAMEA2580122, study PRJEB22360) | human gut metagenome | biome: human gut; feature: human-associated habitat; material: faeces | place: Denmark | collected 2008/2010 | reverse complement strand
CAATAATCCTACAGATAAATAAACTGGTAATACCTGTCGGCCTTAAATTTGTAAAATTTTCAAAAAAATCTACTGGGAGTAAATATGAAATTATAAAAATCAAAACTCCTGTGATAAATAAATACTTGCTAAGGCTTTTTTTCATGACTACCTCCTAGTCAAATCCTCTTATCAAATCAATGGGATCAATCTTTAAAATATTTTTTAAAGATAAATTGTAGATTAGTATATTTATACCATAAATCAAAATGGCAAAAGCAATGAAGTACTTATATTCAAAATAAGATAATAAAATTTTCATATCCATCGTTGGCGAAATTTTTGCAATTATAAATAAAGCAGCAAAGCTTACTGCTAAAACTATTGCCAGTGATTTTATTTCTTCTAAGATAAAATCTCTTGTATACTTATATTTTAGTTCTTCCTCATCTATTCCACAAGACATTAAAGAACCAATTTCTTTTTTTCTTGCCATTAAACTTAAATTAATAGAAGAATATCCATTAGTTATATTTAAAATAAAAATTATACTTGCAATAGAAACTATCATAAGCCCAAAAGTTTTTACGTCTTTCATGCGATTTGCTTCTACATCTTTGCTTGTAGTTAAATTATAAGTTTCATTATAAGCAATGGATGAATCTAATCTCTCTTTAACTTCATTCTTTATATCGTCTAACTTATTTTCATCAACTTGCATTGAGAGTTCGTAGGTGTTTCTTCTCAAGTCATTATTGTTTTTAAAATAATATTTATTCCATTCATCTAAAAGTTTAAAATATGGGTCAAAGTCAACATATAAATACACATAGAAAGGTAGCCTTCTTTGCCTAAAGTCCTTAGTGTCATCAATTAATTTATCTACTTTGATTGAATAATTATAATTTTCCTCTTCTGTTATAGAGTAGTTTAAACTATTTATATTTTTAAAATATTTTGTTGTCTCTGATCCATCAATAGGTGCATTTGGATTAACTTGGACCCTATTTAATAGCAAAGCCTCTCCCTTTTTGCCACCTATCTTTTCAAAAGTTTGGTCATCTAAGGCCGTAATAATTCCATCGAGATAAAAATCTTCGCCATTATCATAATATTTTCGAATTTTCTCATCTAAGTCAAAATACCTGAACTCATCTGAATAGTTTTGATCTTTACTAAGAGAAATATATTTTTCTATTGAAAGAAATGCCTTGTCATTTTCTGTAGTCTTCATTATATCTTTTAAGACATTTGGAATTCCTGCTTCATTTGAATGGATTAGTATATTAATATTCGTATTATAAGTGTAAGTATTCTTCAGCCTATTGTACTTTGCCATAGAGAAAACTATCAAAAAAATTGAGACAATTATCATTCCAATTGCAGAAATATATCTTTGAGAAGAAATAGTTTTTAAATTATTTATCTTTAATTCCTTCCAAATTTCTTTATTTCTCTTTAGTTTTATACTTTTGTCATTAAAGTTACCCTTTATACCATCAATTATATTTATCCTTGCGATTTTTTTAGCTGGAGCAAATATTGCTATGAAAATTATAAAAAAGCAAATTAATAGAACTACAAGTGAAAGGCTTGGCGAAAATTCTATATACTTGTACTTTTCCTCTTCCTCTACAATCCTTTGAAGACCAAGATAGAGGAGGTTGATTCCCCCATATCCGAAAACATGTCCCATAACTATTGGTAGAAGTGAAATTTTTAATCCATCTTTTAAAAGCAATTTATAAATTTGATAATCTGTTGAACCAATGGACTTGTACATTGAAATTTCTCTTATCTTTCTTAGTCCCCAAACTGTAAAAATATTTTTTACAAAAAATATAAAAATGAGGATTGTAGCAAATATTAAAATAGAGTCTACAATCACCTGCCTATTTTGTTGTAAAAGACTTCCATCAACATTATAGTAATCTTTCATTATCTCGCTAAATTCTAGTTCTACTTTATCTTTATTCAAGGCAGATGCAAGATCTTTTTCTAAATTCTCTTTATTATTGTAGGCTTTTCTAAAATTATCAAATCTTACAAAGCTATTAGTTTTTGCATCCTTTCCTATGACAGTAGAAGCATAAAAAATCTTCATATTCTCATTGTAAAGATTTCTTGTGATACCACTTATTACATATTCTTTGCTATTTTTTCTTGCAAATTCTTCATCCTTAGTAACACTGGAAACTGGCTTTATAATTTTTCCATCAACTAATCTATTCCCAAATTCTACTTTTACCTTATCGCCAATTTTTAAATTTTCTTTTTCTGCAAGACTTTTAGGTATGGTAATTTCGTTATCTTTTGTAGCAAAACTTCCCTCTTTTAATATACTATCTTCTAACATCTTGTTAAAACCCTGGTCTATGTAATTTACCACTAAGACATTTTGAGATAGCTTGGCAGAATCATTTTCTACTGCAACTTCTCCCACTTCTTTAATATTCTTTATTTCCTTTAGTTTACTTGATTCACCAGAAACTGTATCAGACATAATTTTAGCATCATAAATTGATCTGTTCCTAAAATATTCATAATCAAACTTATTATTTACATATCCAATGTAAACACAAAATGTAAAGAAAATTGCAGTTATAAAAAGTGAAAGTGAGATTGAGAGATTCTTCTTATTCATTTCTTTCATCTCCCACTACTTTTCCATCCACTATTGTTATTACTCTTTCTGCCTCTAGGGCTATGGACTCGTCATGGGTGATTACAATAATTGTCTGTTTTAAAGTCCTATTAAAATATTTTAAAATTTCAATTAATTCTCTTGAATTTTCTCTGTCTAAGTTTCCTGTTGGCTCATCAGCAAGTACAAGTGACGGAGAATAGATAAGACTCCTTGCTATGGCAACTCTTTGCTGCTGCCCACCTGATAATTCACTTGGGAAGGAATCCAACTTGTCCGCTATTCCTAGTTTTCTAACTATATCTAAAAAGAAATCCTCATTGATTTTTCTCTTATCAAGCTTTAGGGGTAACTCAATGTTATGCCTAACTGTTAAATTGGGAATTAAATTATAAAATTGATAAATTAAACCTACTTTTCTCCTCCTAAAGAGCGCTAATTCTTTTGATGTATATTTTGAGATGTCATTACCATCTATAAATATTTTTCCAGAACTTGGATTGTCCACACCACCTAACAAGTGAAGAAGAGTTGACTTGCCTGATCCGCTTGGTCCAACAATTGCAATAAATTCTCCTTTTTCTATTTTTAAATTAACATCATCAATTGCCCTTACAAGATTTTCTCCACTTCCATAAGTTTTTGATAAATTTTCAGTTCTAACAATTTCCATATGTACCTCCCTCTATTTGTCTCAATAATAAAGGGTTAAAATGACTTTTAAGTGACATTGTAAAATTTAAGTTTAAAAATCGCACCATCTTTTCCATTTTTTACAGAGATATCTCCATTGTTTGCCTCAATAATGGATTTTGCCATGGCAAGTCCTATGCCAAAGCCTTTAGAGTCAGGACTTTTGTAAAATCTTTCAAATATTTTTTTGAGGTTTTCTTCTTTAATACCTCCACCGTCATCTTCAATAATTATTTCTGTATAAATTGGATTTTTATTTGTAGAAATTTTAATTTTTGTAAGACCATCAAGGCTCAAGGCATTCTTTATAATATTTATTAGGGCTTCAGAAATCCAATAGTAATCGACTTTTATCTCATAGTCTTCGTAGTCACAAATAACTTTTACCTTTTTCTCATCAATTGATTTTCTTAAAATATCCAAAACATAGTCAAGTATTTCTGAAATCAAAACTTCTCTCTTCTCCATCTTATCTATATTTGCATCAAGACTAGATAGCTTTAACAAAATATCAGCAAGAGAGTTAAGCCTTTCAAGTTGAAGCTCAAGGCCTTCAATTTCTTTTTTATTGTCCTCATCCTTATCGATCATCTCCAAATCAAAAAACATTGAAGTAATTGGGGTCTTTATTTGATGGGCAATATCCTCTAGGTTTTGTGTTTGCTTTTTTGAGTTTTTTTCTACTAATTCTCTAGCTTCAACAAGTTCTATAAAAATCTTATAAATTTTGTCTTCCAGTATTGAAAACTCATCTTGCACCATGGGAATGGAATAATTTTTTTCTCCCAGCCTATCTATTAAATTCTCAAGTTCTTTTATTCTCTTTTTCTCTCTTGTTTTCAAAAAATAATATAGAGCAAATAAACTCACAAAGTAAAATAAATAAATCATCAGTCCATCCTATAACCTATTCCACGGATTGTCTTAATAATGTCTCTGTCACTTTTATCTCTAATTCTTTTTATAGTGGCAGTTAGTGTATTGTCATTGACAAACTTTTCTCTTCTATCCCAAAATCTCTCAAGCAAAAATTCTCGAGTAAAAATTCTATTGGGATTATTTATAAATAAATTCATAACTTCAAATTCTAGCGCTGTTAAATCAAGTTTCTCATCTTTATAATAAAAACATCCTTCATTTTTATTTAGGCTTAGATCTTTAAAGCTAATAAAATCATCTTTTACAAGAGCAGTCCTTAGAGTCTTGTCAATCCTTGCTCTTAAAATAGCTAGTTTAAAAGGCTTAGTAATATAATCATCTGCTCCATTGTCAAGAGCTCTCACGATAAATTTCTCATCATTTTTTACTGTAGTTATTATTACTCTAACATTATTTTCTCTTAAAGTATTCAACAAACCGATTCCATCATTATCGGGCAAATTTATGTCCAAGATCGCCAAGTCAAAAGAATTGTTTATTTTTATCTTTGCTTCTTCAAAGTTTTTACAAGTTTCTACTTCAAAATCATTTTTTGACAAGTAAGACTCAATGCCACTTGATAAAATTTCATCATCTTCTATTAAAATTATTTTTTTCATTTGATCACCTAACATAATCTTGTAAACAAATTCTATCACACTTTGGTTTTTAAAAGAATTCCTAATCATTTAAGACTCTTATAAATCTTCCTAACAAAAAAGCACCGGCCTTTGCCAGTGCTTGTGTTTTAAAAATTTTATTCTGTAAATTCTTTTGGATTGATTTCAACAAAGTTTATGCTGCCCCTTGAAATAATTTTCATGTCCCCAGTTAGCTGGTAGATCCAATTTGATATAAAGGGCTCATGGGAGACAAAGATGTAGTTGTCTTCTTTATCTAAAGTTTTTAAGATATCTTTTATTCTTCCGCCGGCAAGGTAGTCCTTAACTTCATAGGTTGAGTCCAGGTGTTTTGCCAAAATTTCTGCAGTTTCCTTTGCTCTTTCAAGAGGTGAGGAGTAAATTTTAAAGGATCTTTTGTCTTTTAAATTTTTTGCAAAGGCCTTAAAGCTTTCCTCTAATTTTTTCTTGCCTAAAGTCGTGAGCTTTCTCTTGAAGTCATCATCTGCATAAATTTCTGCCTCGCCATGTCTTATAAAATAGATTTTCATTTTAAATTAAAGAAGGCATCAAAGCCAGGATAAATTGCAAGGTCGCCTAGTTCATCTTCTATTCGAAGAAGCTCGTTATACTTTGCAACTCTTTCAGATCTTGCTGGTGCACCAGTTTTTATAAAGCCTGCATTTGTTGCAACAGCTAAATCAGCAATTGTTGAGTCTTCACTTTCTCCTGATCTGTGAGAAATTATTGCTGTGTAATTGTGTCTCTTTGCAAGTTCTATTGCATCAAGAGTTTCTGTAATTGTTCCAATTTGATTTAATTTTATTAAAATTGAATTTGCAGATTCCTTTTCAATTCCCTCTTGAAGTCTCTTAGTATTTGTAACGAAAAAGTCGTCGCCAACTAATTGAACCTTGTCGCCAATAAGTTCTGTCAAGTGCTTCCAACCTTCCCAATCGTCTTCTGCTAGTCCGTCTTCTATGGAATAAATTGGGTATTCATTTACAAGTTCTTGGTAGAATTTTGAAAGTTCTTCTGATGTAAGTTCACGACCTTCACCTGCAAGGACATATTTTTTCTTGTCCTCATCATAAAATTCTGAAGCTGCAGCATCAATTGCAAGTACTATGTCCTTACCTGGTTCATAACCTGCTGCCTTTACTGCTTCAAGTATGCAGTCGAAGGCTTTTTTATTTGATTCAAGATTTGGTGCAAAGCCACCTTCGTCGCCAACTCCAGTGGAAAGTCCCTTGTCCTTTAAAACTTTTTTAAGGGCATGATAAACTTCTGCACCCATTCTTAGTGCTTCCTTAAAAGTTTCTGCTCCAATTGGCATAATCATAAATTCTTGGATGTCTACATTGTTGTCGGCGTGTTCGCCACCATTTATTATATTCATCATTGGGATTGGCATAGTTTTTGCATTTACTCCACCAAGGTATTGGTAAAGTGGAAGTCCAGCTTCATTAGCAGCAGCCCTTGCAACTGCAATAGATACTCCAAGAATTGCGTTGGCGCCAAGTTCTCCCTTGTTTTCTGTGCCATCAAGCTCTATTAACATTTTATCAATGCCAAGTTGATCAAAGACATCGAAGCAAATTAATTCTTCGGCAATTCTTTCATTTACATTTGCTACTGCCCTTTCAACGCCCTTGCCGCCGTATCTTTCTTTTCCGTCGCGAAGTTCAACAGCTTCGTGAACTCCAGTTGAGGCACCACTTGGCACTATGGCAGAGCCAAAGCCACCATTAAGTGTGCCAACTTCTACTTCAACTGTTGGATTTCCCCTTGAATCAAGGACTTCTCTCGCATAAACATAATCAATTAAACTCATAATTCCTCCTAATTAATAATTTATAAATTTAAAATAAACTTTGACCAGTCATAAGTTCTGGCTTTTCAATTCCCATAATCTTTAAAATTGTTGGCGATAAGTCGCAAAGTGCACCGCCACTTCTTAGTTTTGTATCCTTATTGAAAAGGAAAACTGGCACAGGGTTTGTAGTGTGACTTGTGACAGGCTTGCCCTCATCATCAATCATGCATTCACAATTTCCATGGTCAGCAGTAATTATTGCCACGCCATCTTTTTCCTTTAGGACCTTTAAAATTCTGCCTAGGTTTCTATCAACTGTCTCCACAGCTTTTATGGCTGCCTGCAAGTCGCCAGTGTGACCAACCATGTCTGTGTTTGCAAAATTTAAAATTATGGCGCTATAATTGTCTTCCCTTAATTTTTCAATTACAGCATCTGTCACTTCATTGGCAGACATCTCTGGCTTTAAGTCATAAGTTGCTACCTTTGGTGAAGGAATGAGAACTCTGTCCTCTCCCTCAAAGGGCTTTTCCCGTCCGCCATTAAAGAAAAATGTTACATGGGCATACTTTTCTGTCTCGGCAATTCTAAGTTGCTTGATTTTATTTTTTTCTAAGATTTCTCCCAAAGTATCCTTTGGTATTTCGTCCTTAAAGGCAACAAATTTATTTTTTATATTTTTGTCGTAGTCTGTCATTGTAACAAGAGTTGTGTCTTTTTTTTCTCTCTCAAAACCCTTAAAGTCATCATCAACTAGGGCTCTTGTAATTTGTCTAACCCTATCAGGCCTAAAGTTAAAAATTATAAGAGAGTCCCCATCTTCTATTTCAGAATTTTTTACAAATTTTGCAGGTAGTAAAAATTCATCAGTGATGTCCTTGTCGTAGGAAGATTTTATATAAGATAAAATATCTTCATCGTGAAAATCTCCATCACTTGTCAAGTTATCGTAATATTTTTTTGTTCTTTCCCATCTGTTGTCCCTATCCATGGCATAATATCTGCCAGAAATTGTGGCAATTTTTCCATTGCCAATTTTTTCAATTTCATCTTGCAGCTCTTTTATGTCATCTATGGCTGCATGAGGTGAGACATCACGACCGTCTGTAATTGCGTGGATGTAAGTTTTTTCCATGCCTTCATCTGCCATTAACTTGATAAGAGCCAAGAGGTGGTCAAAGTGTGAGTGTACTCCGCCCTTGGAAACAAGTCCTATTAAATGAATTTTTGAATTCTTCTTTTTTGCATTGTCAATGGCTCTTTTAAATTCAGGATTTTTGAAAAATTCGCCTGACTTTATGGCTTCAGTAATTTTTGTAAGATTTTGATAAATTACCCTGCCTGCTCCAATATTTAAGTGACCAACTTCAGAGTTTCCCATTTGTCCATGAGGAAGGCCAACATATTCTTCGCTGGCAAAAATTTCTGTGTGAGGAGAGTTTTTATATAATTCATCAATAGTTGGAGTCTTAGCAAGCTTAACAGCGTTACCTACTTGGCTGTCTCTTATGCCAAAGCCATCTAAGATTATTAACATTGTTGGCTTCATAGGCTTTCACCAGCTTTTATAATTTCTATAAAACTATCTACATCAAGGCTTGCTCCACCAACGAGAACTCCGTCAATATTTTCTTCTGATAAAATTTCTCTGGCATTGGAAGGCTTGACAGAGCCGCCGTATAAAATTCTAATTTTTTCAGAAATTTCTCCATAATTTTTATTAATTATCTGGCGAATTTCCCTGCACATCTTCTCTGCATCATCAGCTGAGCAAGTTTTGCCAGTGCCAATTGCCCAGATTGGTTCATAGGCAATAGTAATATTTTCAATATTTTCAATTCCATCAAGGGATTTTAAAAGTTCATCCTTTACGAAATCAACTTCTTTATTTTTAGCTTTAACTTCAAAGTATTACATGAAAACCATCTGCAAGAGCTTTTTTCACCTTTGCATTTACAATTTCATTGGACTCAAAAAATTTTTCTCGCCTTTCAGAGTGACCGATGATGACATTTTCTACTCCAATGTCCTTTAACATAGAAGTTGAAACTTCGCCAGTGTATGCACCATCCTCAAACTGAGAAAGGTTTTGCGCACTTACTTCAATTTTTTTATTTAAAATTTTTCTGAAACTTTCAAGAGAAACAAAAGATGGAGCAAGAAGGACATCTACATTTTTAAATTCAAATTCATTTATTTTTTCTGCAAAATCTCTTGCTTCAGAGGAAGTTTTGTTCATCTTCCAGTTTCCACAAATATATTTTCTTCTCATGCTTCTTCAACTGCCTCAATGCCAGGAAGTTTTTTGCCTTCAAGCATTTCAAGACTTGCGCCGCCACCAGTGGATATGTGAGTTAGTTTATCAGCAAGGCCTGCCTTTTCAACTGCAGCAACAGAGTCTCCACCGCCAACTATTACTGTGGCATCAAGACCTGCCAAAATTTTTGCAAGTTCAATAGTTCCGTGAGAAAATTCTTCAATTTCAAATACTCCACAAGGACCGTTTAATACTACTGTATTTGCCTTTTCAAGAGCTGCCTTTATATCTTCTAGACTTTCACGACCTATATCAAGAATCATGTCATCTTCTGCCACATCTTCAACATCCTTTAAAGTTCCCTTTGCATTTTCAGAAAGCTCTGGAGCCACAATTACATCTCTAGGAAGGATTAAATCTACGCCTTTATCAATTGCCTTAGCCATAATTTCTCTTGCAAGGTCTAGCTTGTCATCTTCCACAAGAGATTTACCAACTTCAAGACCCTTGGACTTTAAAAAAGTATTTGCCATGGCTCCAACAATTACAAGAGTGTCAACTTTTTCTAATAGATTTTCAATTACCCCAATTTTGTCAGAAACCTTTGATCCGCCAAGAATTGCAGCAAAAGGTTTTTCTGGATTTTTAAGGGCATCTTCAAAATATTTAATTTCCTTTTCAACTAAAAGACCTGCACAGGAAGGCAAAAATTTTGTAACGCCAACATTTGAAGCGTGAGCTCTGTGGGCAGTTCCAAAGGCATCATTTACAAAAATATCTCCAAGGCTTGCAAGTTTTTTTGCAAAGTCAGGGTCATTTTTTTCTTCGCCCTTAACAAATCTTAAATTTTCAAGTAGAGCAATTTCTCCCTTTTTAAGGTTTTTAACTTCTTCTATAACTTTTTCGTCAACAACTTCCTTTGATGGGATAAATTTAAGGTCCTTCTTTAAAAGTTCTGAGGCTCTCTTGGCAACGGGAGCAAGAGAAAATTCTTCCTTATATTCTCCCTTAGGTCTACCTAGGTGACTCATAAGGACAACTTTTGCGCCCTTTTCAGTTAAATATTCAATAGTTGGAATAGCCTTAACTATTCTATCGTCGCCAGTAACCTTGCCATCCTTTAGGGGCACATTAAAGTCAACCCTAACCAGGGCAGTTTTATCATTAAAATCAAAATCTCTAATAGTTTTTTTCACATTACACCTCTTATTTTCGATTTGTACTTAAAATTTAACACTTAAATTATACCATAAAAAGAAAAGAGTTGAAGTTACTAGAAGGGCTTTATAAATATTTATTGTCGCTTAATTTAATAAAAATTTTCCCTTAATTTTTTTATAACTTTACTTTCTTTTTTTGTGATATAATGTGGTAAATCGATAAAAGTATAGCCCCTTTAATTTTTTACAATTAAAGCTAATAAGAAGGTGTAAAAATGTACTTTAACTTACATAGATATAAAAATGGAGACGAAAAAAATTTGTGAAAAGATTTTTATTTAGATTTTCAATGGAGGAGCTTAATTATGAAAATGCAAATAATAAAATTCCTTACGCTAATTCAACCTCATTATCTTTCTAACATAATTGAAATTATCCTTTTAATTTTAATATTAAATAAATTAAAAGAGCTATTTAAGGAGATGTGATTTTATGGAAAAATAC
>OBWV01001382.1_pt1 | contig 10610 bp, 8 predicted proteins | sample 1495351 | NCBI WGS metagenome assembly OBWV01 (sample SAMEA2580122, study PRJEB22360) | human gut metagenome | biome: human gut; feature: human-associated habitat; material: faeces | place: Denmark | collected 2008/2010 | reverse complement strand
TTATTACGTAGCCACCCCGCCCCCGCCCGACGGCTGATCGCCCGCCACGGCATGCCACTGGTGCTGGCCGTGGCCGAATGGGTGTCGCTGCCGCCTTCCAAGACCGACAAGGGCGACGCTTCCGGCAAACCGTATGACGGTTTCTGGCGTCGCACGCTCACCGGCCCGCGTTCCCTCGCACGGCACTGGGACCAGGTATGCCTCCAGATGGCCGACGACCCCCACGGGCGTCGCCTGCTCGCCGGACACGGCATCCTCGCCGACAAGGGCGAAACGGCGCAGCCGCCGAGCGCGGAATCCACGCCGAAGGTGCCGAACTACGGGATCCCCGACAACCTGGACCGGCGCGTGTGGAAACTGCTCGACCCTTACGACTTCGATGCGGGCAATGACGGGTTCGAGGCACCGCGCACCCTGCGCCGGCTGTTGAAGCGCGTCCCCGCGAACGATGCCGAAGGCGAACGCAATGCCGTGCTGGAGGCATTGCGGGCGGGCCGCGCCTTCCTGGACGCGGTATCCAGGGAGAAGGACGACGGCTTCGGGCAGCGGAAGCCGGCCGAGACCGGGCCGGCATCCGGACGTGTCGGTTTCATCGGCGGCCGTGGGCCGAAGGAGGTGCCGGCATGTTCCTGAAGGGAGAATGCGCGGATTTCCCCGACTCGTGGTCGGACCGCATGTGGGGGCCCGACGACCTGCCCAACCAGCGAACCCAATACGAGCTGCGCCGTGCGGCGGTGCGGATCTGCGAGGCCTGCCCGGTCAGGGCCGAATGCCTCGCGTTCGGCATCATGGTCCGGGACCAGTACGGCATCTACGGCGGACTGCCGTTGAGGGCCCGACGCCAGGTGCTGAAGACCGCGCGGGAGGCCGGATTCCGGTTCGACCCCGACGACCCGACCGCCGCACGGCGGCTCGCCCGGTACATCCGCGAGAACCCCGAGATCGTGGCGGCGGCACGCGAGAAGGAATGCAAACGCCGCAAGACCGAGCAGCGCAACGCACGCCAGCAACGATGGCGCGCCACCACACGCTCGACCGGCAAGGCGAAGGCCCCGGCCGCCGCCACACACACCCCGCCCTTGCAGGACACCCTCTTCTGAAGACAATCCGATACAGATAACCGGTCCGGCCCCATAAGGACGAACCATTCCGGAAACCCGTATACGCGGCAAACCGTGGAACCGTGCACCCGTGGACACGGGAAGCCGGAAACCCGAATGAAAGGAACAATCCCAATGACCACGAACACGAAAACGGTGGCCTTCGTCAACCTCAAGGGCGGGGTCGGCAAGACCACCAGCGCCATCGGCACCGCCGAAGCACTCGCCCGACTGGGCCATACCGTGACGGTGCGCGACGCCGACCCGTCCGGCGCGGCGACCCTGTGGGCGCACAAGGCCCTATCGGCCGGCCGCCCACTGCCCTTCGGGGTGGAGGTCGTCAACCGGTTCACCGTCGCCGCGCCCGCCGAGGAGGAATGGGTGCTGATCGACACGCCTCCCTTGCAGACCGATCTGGTGGAGGCGGCGGTGGACGCGGCCGACCTCGTGCTGCTCGTCACCACCACCGGCCCCATCGACCTGGAACGCATGCTGGAGACCATCCGGCAGATCAACAAGCCCTCCTCGGTGCTGCTGACCCAGACCCGCTACGGCACGCGCAGCCTCAGGCACGCCGAGGAGTTCCTGGCCGAGAACGGACTGGCCCATTGCAGGGAGACCATCCCGTACAAGGAGGCCATGCGTCTCGCGCCGGACGAGGGCCGGTTCCCGTCCGCCTCGGGCTACGGGCTTATCGCCAAGGAACTCAGCGACGCATTCGCCGCCTGACACCCGCAGAACCGAAAACCCGTGTCCACGCAAACCCGTGGATACGGGGACACGGAAAGGAACAACATCATGGAGATCAACAAGCCGATGACCACGAGGAACATGCTGGCATCGACGCTCACGGACTACAAGAAACCGGTCAAGCTGCCCAAGATCACGGTGGAGCTCGACCCCATGCTCAAGAAACGGTTCAAGGCCGAGGCCGTGCGACGCGGCACCACCATCCGCGACATGCTCACGGCATGGATCGAACGCGACTGCCCTCCCCTCGACGCGGCGGATGCAAGGGCCGAGGCGAAGCAAGACGGAAGAAGGAGTGGATGATGACGGATGACATCGAGGAGCGGGCCGTGCTGGCCCGTCGCGGGATCATGGATCATTCGGATTGCGAGGACTGCGTGGAGGACTGGACGTTCCTGATGCGTCAGGGACGGCGGGAGTTCCCGTTGGGATTGCGCACGGTGCTCGCGTGCCTCGCGTTCGCCGAACGCGAGGGCGCGGTGCCCGAGCTGCCGGCGGATTGGTGGGTTAATATCAACAGGAGGTATCGATGACGACGATGCGCGGCGAGGGGGGCCGACTATGGATGCGTTCAAGGCATGGCCGGGAAGGGCGGAAAGCATCGTGATCAGCCAGGAGTCATACATGGGGTGCACCGGCGGCGTGGCCCCGTGGCGTCGTGACGGCGACACGGGGCCGTCCTACTACGCGGTGTGCCCGCTGTGCGACAATCCCATCCAGATTGTCGGCCTGTTCCGCCGGCAGGAGGAAAGCCGTGCGCGTCGGCCCTACGGGCGGCACCACCGGGGCGATGTGCCGGGCCTGTGCCGCTACGACGAGGACGCCTATCTGCACTGCCCGTATGCGGATCCGAACCATCGGACGGACATCCGAGCGAGACGTCATCCGAAGGATCCGACAGGTCGGGCCCTGTATGGTCTCATGCGCGGCGAGTTCGACCGGGTGTCGCTGGCGTGGGAACGGTTCTCCGGCATCCATCTGGGGCCGGGGGCCGCCCGTGACATGCTTCGCAGATGGCGGGACGACCAGGGATGGCGCTATTACGACGCGACCTACGGCAATCTGCCGCAGATGCTGTTCTTCGCGGCCGGCGGACAGAACCTGGTCAAACGCTACATCGTGCCGGACAGCCCGTTGCACGAACGGCTGAAAGGCGTGCCGCGGGTGAGATTCACGCCGACGCGCTCCCGGTACGTGCAGGTGGACAAGGCCGGGCCGGGGTTCCTTACTCTGGATTTCCTGCTGTACGCCCGGCGCATCGAATGGGACGGACAGCACATGAACGAGACGTTCAGGCTACGCGGTCTGCTGGGCCGCGATGACGGGCAACAGGCCTTCGATGACCTGACCCTCGACGTCGATCAGGACTGGCTCCCCCACACAGCGGACGCCCAGCCCGGCCGCGACGAGCGGCTACTCGACATCGCGCGGGAAACGCTGCAATCCGACGCGGGTATCCCGGCAGATCAATAAAGCGTTATCAATGCAAGGAGAACAATGATGAACGAGAACGACAAGACGGAAATCCTCGAACCCGTCGAAACACCCGCCGAGAACATCACAGAGCCAAGCAAGGATGGAAGGAAGTGTCCGAAGTGGCTGCTGCCCCTGGTCGCGGCCGTCTGCGCGGTGATTCTGGTCGTGGCCGGCATCATCGGCTGGAACGCTTACAGCGGCGCGAAGCTCGCCGAGGCCAAGGAGGCGTGCGTCACCGCCGCCGACACCGTGCGCAACAATGCCAATGAATACAACGCGCTGCTCAACGGCGATGCCGCCGATGCCGCCGCCGTCAAGGCCGAACAGGTCGAGGACTCGAAGACCGTCGAATCCTTGGGCAAGGAGCTCAAGGCCATGGCACCCGAATACGAGGGCTGCGTGGCCGAAAACGCGCAAGGACTGGATGCCGCCGCCGTGAAGCTCAATGAACAGGCCGACTGGTACGAGACCCACGAGAAGAGCCTGTCGAAGGCGGTGAGGGCCGTCGTCGAATCCAAGGCCGCGAAGAGGCTGGATGACGCGAAAACGAATCTGACGGCGAAGCTGGACGAGGCGTCGAAGCTGCTCGCGGATTCGGACGGCAAGGTCGCGGACAACGCCACCCGCGACGCATTGTCGAACGCCATCGACGCGGCGAACGGGCTGAAGGACGGGAACGATCCGGCGAAGATCGACGGGGCGCGCAAAACGCTGGAGGATGCCATCAATGGCGTGGCCGCGAGCGTCCAGGCAAAGACGGACGCGGATGCGCAAGCCGCCGCAGCGGCCGCCCAGGCTCAGGCGCAGGCCCGATCCGCCTACAGCGGCGTCTCCTCCTACTCCGGCGGCGCGTACGGGCGCACGGAAGGCTCCACTTCCGGCTCCAACACATACCGTGGCACCACATCGGGCGGCTCCGGCCCGGCCGCCGCCTCCGCCCCAAAGCCGAACCTCAACGGCGCATACGGCTGCACTGAGGACTGCTATGTTCCGCCGAACAATCTTATTCAGCACTGATTGATGATTGGCTGTTTGTGGCCCGCACTGGGGAATCGGTGCGGGCCTTTTTTCATGGATTTTGTGAGGAAGGGACATGTTCCCGCGAACCTGTATTCCCTTATTCCCATGTACCCGTATTGCCGGGAAATACTTCCGGATTTTTTGTAGACGCCATGCTCCGTGGTTCGGCGTGTCGTCTGTGAGGCTTGTTGGTGGCTGCCGGGGCAACCGGTGGCTACCTCCCGTTATTCCTGCGGTCGGAAGCCCCGCCACCCCTTGAAAAAAGAGGCGGCGGGGCCATGACCGGAACGATTGAGGGAGGGGATGAACAGACAAGGTTAACGGAGGTTCATTTACATGAACTTTGGCAGGAAGATGATGAAGGCCGGTGTCGCGGCGGTGGCTGCGATCGCCACGCTTGGTGCCGGCGGCGTCGTCGCATCGACCGCGTTCGCGGGCGGTGGCGGCGGCAACCAGCCCGGCACGGGCGGCGACCTGGCCGCGGTGCAGTTCTGGCAGTACAAGGACGATGCTTCGGGCGCATGGGGTCCGGCCACGAGTCTTGATTCGGTGCGCGCCGCCATGAACAATGCCGGCGTGACGTTGGAGGGCGATGGCGTCACGAAGGCGCAGACCGCATTGGACCAGGCCCGCACGGAATGCGAGACCGGTTTCCAGCGGCGTCACCCCGGCGAGGGCAACGGCGACTGCCGAGTGGTCGCGGTCGGCGCGGTGCCAGCCGTCATCGGCGGCAACTACATCTACAACGGGTCCGGCGCGGCTTCGCCGACCGGGACCGGTGGCTGGTACGACAACTGGAACACCTACGTCGCACCGAACACCTATAAATATGCAGGCACTCAGAATTACCACACATCCGATGGCTTCTCGGATGATCCGTCGAACAGCGTGGATGCGATCATGCGTCGTAATGTGGAGGCTTCCAGCAAGCCCTCGATCGTGGTGATCGTGCTGGACAAGTACCAGCCCGCGCCGCCCTCATATCACCTGAGCATCAGCACGCAGGCTGCGGAGATGTCGGGCCAGTCGGGCGACACCAAGGACGCTTCGGACACGATCACCCTGTCCAGCGACGGGTCGAAGACCGAGAACGTGAACGGCACCGCGACCCTGCACTGGCGTGGCATCGACGGCACCGAGAAGACGGTGGCGAAGCAGTTCACCGCATCCAACAAGGGCAGCGCCACAGTGAGCGCGTCCTTCAAGGACATGGACGCCTCGTGGGAGTCGTGGCCTGCGGGCAAGCGCTGGTGGGACGTTGACGTGGCGAAGCAGGGCAACATGGCCGAGGCGGTCTCCCACAAGGGAGAGAACGACGGCAAGGAGTCCGGCGAGAAGACCACCACCCCGCCCGAGAAATGGCTGACCAACGAGGCCGGCGACACGGTGCGGGACGGCAACGACTCCATCGCGTCCGGCTCGCTGTACACGGCGCACATCAAGGCGCATTCCAACGCCTCCGGCAAGTTCTGGATCTACGACACGATCGACACCAGGGACGTGGTGATCGGCGGCACCGAGCAGGACGACGTGAGCAAGGTGACCGTGACCGACGCGAACGGCAACATCGTGCCGGCGGACATTTCCATCGACGATTCCATCGATGGCAAGCGCGTGGTCAAGGCGCACGCCACCGCCCCGCATTCCGGCCTCTACACGCTGAACGTGCCACAGTCGGCCAAACCCACCGGCGGCGACTACGAGATCAACGACGGTTCCGTGGCGTGCTGGAACGGAGACAACGGCACCGGCAGCCTGGCCGACTGCCAGACCGGCAACAGCGACAGCGTGGGCAAGGTCACGCCGACCCCGGACAAGGTGTGGGTGCTGGACGAGTCCGGCGCTCTCGTGGCCGAGGACAAGCAATGGACCAACCAGCAGGGCGTCGATCAGAAGACGTTCCTCGTGGGCGACCAGGTGGGCGTGGTCGTCAACGGCAGCATCCCCGCGCACCTGCTCAACCCGCTGGCATCCTATTCCATCACCGATGATCTGACCGGTTCGAACCAGTGGATCGACTGGAAGTCCGGCAAGGTGTTCGTCGACGGCAAGGACGAGACCGCGAACTTCACCATCGCGATCGACCGGAAGGCCGGGGCCGCGACCGCCACCGCGAAGTCCGCCTACATCGCGAAGACGATGTTCAGGAACAGCGCGAGCAAGGTCAGGTTCTACCTGACGGGCACCATCAAAAAGGGTGCCACCGAGGGCAAGAAGATCCAGCTGACCAACAAGGCGTACGAGAAGTGGAACAACGAGACCCGACCGACCAACGAGCCGCCGGTGTTCGTGTGGACGCCCAACCCCAACAAGGCGTGGGCCATGAAGGTCGGCGGCAAGTGGCAGCTGACCGTCGATCCGACCAAGACCGACAAGGTGGGCGGCGACGACAAGTACTACCGTCTCGGCGACGAGGTGGCGGCGGTCATCTCCGGCACCCTGCCCACAGGATTGGGCCGCGTGCCCGAGATCGCGTGGACCGACGACTTCGCCAACGTCGATAGCATCCTCGACCTGAAGGACACCTCCAACATCAAGGTCTACGAGCAGGACACCACCGACGAGGCCAACGCCAGCGTCAACGACCTGAACAAGACCGGCAGGGACGTGACCGACCAGTTCGACATCACCGCCGAGGGCACCAAGGTCACGGTCAGCGCGAAGGACTCCTACGAGGCCGCGCAGAAGGACCTGAAGACCGCGAAGCAGATCAGCGTCGTGATCCCCTTCGACGTGAACTTCGACACCGTGAAGCTGCTCGAATCCTACGGCAAGGCGGAGGGCGACGAGCTCAACACGTGCGCGGACCCGAAGGGCGACGACCTCGACAACAAGGGCGGCCAGACGGTCGGCGGCAGCACGGTGGACACCAACACGCCGAAGATCTGCGTGACCGTGCCCCCGATCCACAAGCAGGTCATCGCCGAATCCTCCCAGGGCGGCGACCAGTCCAGCATCGACACCAAGACCGTGTTCCCCGGCCAGACCGTGGAATACACCGTGCGCGTGGACCCGCAGATCCCTGCGGACCAGGCATATTCGGTGACCGCCATCAAGCTGAGCGACACCTATTCCGAGTACACCACCGCGAACAAGCAGACCCTGGAGATCACCGACCTGGGAACCGGCGGCATCATCCCGAAGAGCGCCTACAAGGTGCAGTGGGACGAAGCCAACCACTCGTTCGAGGCCACGTTCGCCAAGGACTGGGTTGCCGCCAACTGGAAGGCCGGCTCCAACCCGCGCGTGCTGCTGCGCTTCGAGGCCAAGGTGAACGAGGACGCGCCCACCGACAAGACCGTCGACAACAAGGCCGCGCTGACCGTCAACAACGGCGTCACCCCGTCCAACAAGGTCGAGAACGAGCCGCCGGTCATCAAGCCCTCCAAGCAGGACACGCAGAAGGACCCGACCATCAGCATCGACGGCAAGACCGCGCTGCTGGGCGACAAGGTGTACTACCGCGTCAACATCGACGCCTCCAGGCTCACCGACACCGCCTACAAGGTATGGCGCTTGGGCATGACGGACGACTACGACCAGGAGTACCTGACCCTCGACGCGAAGCACGTGGAGATCCTTGACGAGACCGGCAGGGACCGCACCGGCGAGTTCAACATCCAGGACAAGGACGGGGTGCTCTACGCCTTCGCCAAAACCGTGGACACCCAGATCCCCGCGACCGGCGAGACCGTTCCCGGCGACCCGCAACCCGACGACCTGAAGGCCTACAGCGAGAAAACCGACAAGGATTACGACCCGCTGAAGGACCCGAGCATCGACCAGTCGCTGCTGGGCCACACCTACCAGGTGGTCATGCCGATGACCGTCACCAAGGTCAAGGACGGCCACACGGTGGAGAACACCGCCACGCAGGTCACCAACGACAAGCGCGACAAGACCAACACCGTCACCAACCCGCTGAAGGAGATCAACCCGAAGAAGGACGTGACCGTGCAGGTCGGCGGCGACAGCATCGACGGCAAGAGCGTGTATCTGAATCACACGTTCCTCTACCGACTGGATTCCAGCATCCTGCCCCCGGGCCGCGCCTACCAGACCGTCACGGACTGGGGCGGCACGGACCAGCTGGCCACCGAGTACGACCAGTACCTGGGCAACTGGGCCGTCTACGCCTCGCGTGATTTGTACAGGGACGGCCAGGTGCTCGCGGCCAGGGGCGAGAAGATCGCGGGCAGCGGCTTCGACTCCTCGAAGTTCGGCGGCAACCTGTTCACCGTGGACGCCGACGACAACGGCAAGGTCACGGCCGACGCGACCCAGACCTACCTCGACCTCGTGAGCGCCGACAACGAGCACGAGGCCGGCTGGGTGCTCTACCTCCAGTGCAAGCGCATCGCCGTGGCCGACGAGGTGCCTAACACGTGGACCGAGACCATCAACGGCCAGCCGCGCGAATCCAACAAGGTCGTCACCAAGACCCCGGACATGACCCCGAGCATCCACCTGGAGAAGGTCGATACCCCGACCCTCAAGCAGGACGGCCAGGAGCAGGCGGACCGCGACGACCCGAAGCAGGCGCTGAAGATGGACGCCGACAACATCGGCATCACGTTCATCATCACCAACACCTCCAAGACCGACCCGGCCACCGGCGACGGCGCATGGTACAAGGCAAGCGACCTGAACCTCGCCGACTCCACCATCGTCGGCGACGCGCACGTGGACATGGATTCGCTCACCTACCCCGACAACTGGGACACCCTGGTGCTCAAGCCGGGCGAATCGGTCAGCGTGACCGGCACGCTCAAGGGCGTCAAGGAAGGCGATACCCACACGGACCGCGCCATCGTCACCGGCACCCCGCTCGTGGAATGCGCGCCGTCCAACGGCGACCCGTTCAACGACAAGACCGACGGCGGCGAAGACACCGATCCGGAATACTCCACCGGCGACGTGACCGAGATCGACGGCAAGCAGCTGTGCGCCGACACCCAGACCACCAGCAACACCGACGACTGGAACGGATACCGTGCCAAGCCGTTGGCCTCCACCGGCACGGCCGTGCTCGGCCTTGCCGGCGGCGCTCTGGCGGTGCTGCTCGCGGGCGGCTCCCTGCTCGTGTTCCGCAAGCGCCACTACGCACAGGGTTCCGGCCGCCACACGGCCGTGAACGCGGGCAAGTGACCCCGTGGCGTTCCGGCCTCGTCGTCCGATGACGGCCGGGACGCCCTCCATTGACTTCACATGCCGGAAAGGGGCATAAAGCTTTCCGAATCCCGTGCCCCGGACGGCGTGTGAACCCCCAGGCCCTTCGCCAGCCTCTCCCCCGGCGAAGGGCCTTTTCCATGCCCGGAACCCGTGAACCCGTGGAACCGTGGAGCCGCAGACCCGTGGAACCGTGCTCCCGATGGGGCCTGTAGACGGTGCGCCCCGCAGCGGCCCGCGACCCGGCGCATCATCGACTCTGACATTGTTCGCACCATCATCATTCCTCTGGAGGTTGCACATGGCTGACAGGCAAACCGCATTGGCCGTATTCGATTTTCTCGACTCGCTGCGCGCCGGACAATACCGCATCGGCGCGGACGCGGAAAAGGACCATGCCACGGCGGGACTGCTGGCATCGCTGTCCGGCGACACGGGGCTGCGCGACGCCGTGTGCGCGAAGCTGATATCGCCGGGCATGGAACGCGCCCGTTTCCTCATGGTCGCCGAGCACGATCCGCGCGCCTTGCCCCTGTTCGCCTCGGGCCAGGTCAAACCGTGGTACCAGGCCGACTACAACGTGCGCGAGATAGCCAACAGCGAGTTCCACCAGGACATACCCGCACTGCTGTGGCGGCTGTCCAACACCATCCCGGATTCCGCGCGAAGGGAGGGCGCGCTTGAGGCCGCCGCGTACATGAGCTTCATGCAGGGCGATCCCGAGGCCGCGTTCACCGGCCATCTGGGCCGGCTCGCGGCGGTTTCACCCGAGGGCGAGGTCACGCGCTGCCTCATGGACGCGCACGAACACGGCCAGCATCCCGCATGGGTCATGGAACAGCGGCAGCTGCGCGAACGGCAGGCCGACGCCGCCGACGGCATGACCGCCACCGCACCGGACCGCCCGAGCCTTCGCCAGCGCCTCTTCCCGAACCGATGAACACCTCCAGCACGGACCCATGGGAGATGGGCCCCATAATCGCCGCCGGCACCGCCGTCGCCATCGACACGGCACGAGAACCGGAACCGGAACGCCGGCCACCGGCCGAACCCGAACCCGAGCCCCGGCCCGGGCTGGAGCCGGACTATGCGCCT
>OBWV01001376.1_pt1 | contig 10694 bp, 9 predicted proteins | sample 1495351 | NCBI WGS metagenome assembly OBWV01 (sample SAMEA2580122, study PRJEB22360) | human gut metagenome | biome: human gut; feature: human-associated habitat; material: faeces | place: Denmark | collected 2008/2010 | reverse complement strand
CGAGAAATATTGCTTGGATAATCTGGCATGACAAACTCCTCAGTCGGTTTTCCACAATTCTACCAGATTCAGCAGATACTAGACAGGTTCTTAGACAATTTATCACTAGGACTAGCGTTAGCTAGCATTTTATCAATTGCTTGGTAAAAGGTAGATTGTAAAGAAAATAGGGACCCTTTCAGTTAACATGTGCTAACCAAAAAAAGCCCTATTTTCTTTTAATACCGTATTTCACACGGTATCGAATAAAGGTCGTCCGTTTAATACCTGTATTTCGGGACACATCAATGTCACTCATGCCAGCTCGATAAAGCTTAAAAGCATGTTGCAAGTGGGGATCGTCTTGGGTGTATTGGGGTTTGCGCCCATGATATTTACCCTGCTGCTTAGCTAAGGCAATCCCTTGCTGCTGGCGCTCAATGATTCGCTTACGTTCACTTTCGGCCTGATACTTATAGAGTTCAATAATCAAGTTGGTCATCAGTTGACGTAAATTTGGGTCAGCAATCCCTGTCATGGACGGTAAATTCAACACATCTAGGGTGGCACCCTTATTTTGAATGGAGTTCATGATCTTAGTCAAATCCTGGTTGTTTCTGCCTAAGCGATCTAATTCAGTGACCAGGACAATATCTCCCTCACGAATATAGGCCAGCATTTTTTGCAGGGGAAGTCAACACTTTTGGCTTGGCCCTGGATCCACTTATGAACGGTTGAATAGCCAATGCCATATTCTCTGGCCAGTTAGGCGGCTGATTCGCCTTGTTTATATAGGTTGATGATGTTTTGTTTGAATTCTTTGTCGTAACGAGTTGGCATGTAAAAATTCCTTCCTTTTGAGAGACGATTTATTCATTATACGCTCTCTTAAAAGTTGTCTCAGGAATCAGCTTACATCCAATTTGATGTGCCATCGGAATTGAAAGCATTGAGTTACAAAACTCTTTCCAATCATACACCGGCCGATTGTCCTTTTCTCGTTGCCAACGAAATGCAAAGTCTGTATTAAATTGATCATCCGTTGTATTAGCCATGTACCTAACATCATGTGGCGCAATAGCTACCAAAATTTGTAATGTAGAATAGAACCCAGTATATTGCTGTTCAGCAATATACTGGTGCATTTGATTTAAGCCAGTTTTAGCATCAACGCCATCAGCTTTTTCCTCTATTTGAATGATTGGTAGTCCGTTAACCAGCAAAGTTGTATCAAAACGCCGGGATTTACGTCCCGCCAATACTGGCTCTCGCTGAATTTGATTGACAATTTGATAAACTGTATTTCCTGCCCCAATCTCATCTTGATCAAAAACAGTCAAGAATACATGATGGTTGTCATCCAAGTCAACTTCAACTTGTGATTTTCCGTTCAAACCATACAGAAACTGCCCTGCATGGTATGGTGTGTCAAGGTTAGAGATCTCCTCTTCCACTTGTGCAAATTCGGTTTTAGATAAGGGACGAGTTAACTTGTCAGGGTTATTAATTTCCAAAATGTGCTTAAAATTTGCCTAAAGTTGATCAGTCGTTTGAATTTCGGGTAAATATTCCCATTGCTTGGTACCACCAATATTGACCAAATAATGGATAAGTTGATCTTCAAAATTTAATTCATTTGTTTCTACTGTCATTTTAGGATAACCTCCGATGAATGAGTTCCATTTATTTTCAATGACCTACTTTCTAATATCAACAAATGCTGTAATAGAACTAGAAAGGGGTAGCATCCTTTTCCTTAAGCAAGTATTGAACAATTGATCTTGCAACTTCACTTTGTTCCTTTTTTCCAACTTGACTTATATCAAATCCATTAAGAACTGTGTCTCTAATTATCATAGCTCCTTGATTGGCATATTCATTGAATAAAAGTTTTGCATCGTTAATTAACTCAGGGTCTTTAAAGTCAGCTTCCTTTTTAAAAAGTCTATCTCTAAAAGCTAAACCGTAGAGAACCCCTTGTTGTTTCTTGCTCAAGTACGATGGACGAAATTCTTTCCCTTGATAGTTTCGAGCACTTTCCTTTTTACCTGAACGAACACCAAGATACACAGCAATCATAAAAATATCTTGATTATGAAGTCCCAAGGAGTTTGCCAAGGCATTATAAACATCCTCATATTGGGTTGCCGTTTGAAACAATTGATTACCACTATTTAAAAAATCAATATCTGCCATTTGCGTTATACCTCCTCTTAATCTTCAAAAGTACTTTTTAGAATACTGGTTTGGCCATCCGAATCCTTTTGAAGCTTATATACATAACCAACCCCATTGCTTTTAATAAAACTGGTCTTCTCGCGACTGGTAAATTCTGTATCTGTTAATAACAGTACCCATTGGCTTGACAAGCCTGGGGTCTTTTGAACAATATGGTCGCGAATTTGACTATCAAGTCTTGCAAATGGTGTATCCACGAATAATGGAAAGTCGATTTCATCTCTACCTTTGGACGCCAGTTTGGCTAATGCAAAAATGAACGCAAGAGAGAGGACCTGACTTTGCCCCATAGAAATATCGTTTAATAAGTTGATGCCATTTTCACCAAGAATTTCCATTTCGTAGTTCTTTGAGATATTTACTTCTTTGATTAAGTTTTGATCTTGCTCAGTAATAAGTTGGTTGAACATGTATTTGACTTGCTGAGATAACTCTGATCTTGCCTCATCGTCATATTCTGAAACAATAGTCTGCAATTCTTTCAAAATTGAGATTGTCTTATCGGCAACGCTTCTCTGAATTGCCAACTCGCTTTGTTCATTAAGTTTAACTTCCCGATTTTTTTGATTTTCATTAATTTGGTCCGATAATTGTTCAAGCTTATCTTCGTTTGAAATAATTTTAGCTTTATTGTCATTTACCGTAGCGTGTAGTTCAGGAAGGGTTGTATGTTCCTTTTCCTCCAAGTTACGTTCCATATCCATGTTAGCGTCCAAAGAAACTGATTTTCTGTCAATAATAGCTTGGGCTTTTTCAGCTTCTTCCGTACTTTTAACCAGACTTTGATAATTGTTGTTCATTTTATCAGGTAATATTTGCAAATCCTCATTAATTCGCTCATTAGCACGTTCAACCAGATCCAGAATACCTGATAGTTCTGAACTCTGATAGTTTTCTAATAACTTATTAATATGTCGTTCAGCTTCTGGGTGATTACCCAAGTCATTTCCACACAACATACATACACCATTTTGAAGTGACTGAGTTAAAACTTGTTTTGAAAACAAATCTCGTTGATCTTCCCGCATGTCCTTTATCTGTGGCATAATCTGGGGAAACATATCTCGAGCTAAGATTGAACTACATGGTTCAATATCACCAATCATGTTTTTTAAGGTAGTAACAACCGCATTATCAGCGGTCTCCTTAATCTTTTTTTGGGCATCAACGTCTTTTTTATCCTGTTGTAGCTGTTTATTATCAGCTAATTGTTTTTCCACATTCTGAATTTCAGCTTGCGCCGCTTGAACCTTTTGCTGATAATACGTATTTTCTTTTTGAATCTCATTAACCCTAGACTGATCCTTATCGATTTGCTGAGATAACCGTTCGATCTCAGGATCCCCTGATGCTGCAGAAATAGATCTCATTTCAGTGTCATGGAGTCTCTTTAGAATATTTAGGGATCTTTGAAGATTAGATACCTGCAGAATATCTTGAACACCTTGTTTGATATTTGTTGACGAAGAATTTGAAGACAAATCCGTCAGCAACTGTAATCTTTCAGCATCGAAGAAAAAGAAATTTCTAACTCGAGCGGGTAAAATTTGAGAAATAAAATCCGTTACAGAGTTTGCATCATGAATAACTTCATTGGTCTCACCATCATCCGAAATAAGACTTAATGATGCGTCCTGTGAAATCTCTTGAATTTCGCCATTTTGTTCTGATTCAGCAATCTTACGAACAAGAATGTATTGCTTGTTATCATACTCAAATTGTAACGTAACAGTGGCAATGACAGGCTTTTCAGAATTCTCTCTTAATTTCTGAAAGTTAACTAAGTGAACTTTTTCTCCCGTTGTATCTTGCTGCAATCTTTGTTCCCCATATAAGGCAAATATTATCGCCCTAAAAATACCAGTTTTACCAGTACCATTAACACCAATAATTAACGTGACGTTCTTATCGTTGGCTGCAAAATCGATTTCTTGGGGATTATAAAATTGTCTAAAATTTTCTAGTTTGAGATTTTGTAATTTCATTTAGCGCGCTCCTTCATTACAACTTGTTCAATTTCTTCTTGAATTCGATCTCTAATTGCACGATCTGTTTTTGAACTGTCCTCCGTCATGTTGACTAATTCAAGAATAATTTGACGATTATCCTCTGGGAGTTGGTCCAATCGATCCATAATATCCTTTTGTAGCATCATGGTTCCTCCATTTTTTCCTGGTTTTCTTGATAAACGTCCCATGCGCTCTTATCCATATAACTATCTAGGTCAAAATTCTCCAAGATAGGCCGGATAATGTTACGAGCATCGAACTCGTTATCCGCGTATTGTGAAAATTCATGAAACCTCGGCATTTCTCGCTTAACCATGCTGCGTGCCATCTCGGTATCCATTTCCTGCCTGTCCGGAACAACAATCAAGTCATAAATATCAGCCATTTTCTTCCTTGACCTGTGATCTGGTCGCAGGATTCGACCCCTTCTCTGAATAAACTGTCTTGGGTTCGTGGTACTGGAAATGAAATAAGCTATTTTTGTTGCAGGTACATCAACCCCCTCATCCAAGCATCGAATAGCAGTAAGCGTTTGAATCCTGTTTTCTGAAAACTGTCTCAGAATCTGAGTTCGTTCTTTATAACTAATTTCAGAGTCAAATCGATGTACTCGAACACCCAGTTCATTACCGATAAGAGAAGTGTACTTCTTAATCTCACCATCTGGACAATAGACCAAACTGTAATCATGTTTGTGTTTCTTGAATACGTCCTTAAATTTAGCAATTTTATTATCAGCAGATTGAATAATTCTTGACCGTTTTAGGAGATTTCGTTTCAAGGCTTCCTTTGCATCTTGGTTTCCATTCCGGGCCTGAACAGCGAGCCTTGAAATCAGTTGAGAAACTTTTACATACTTATCCGTTTCATCTAAAGTTAATTTTAAAGGAACGGGAAAGTACTTATAGTGAGTTAAAAAGTGATTATCTATTGCATTCTGAAGAGAATATTCAAATACAACTTTCCCAAATAAGTTAAAAATCCTCGTTGTCCCATCTTCATCCCACCATCTACGGGGGGTTGCGGAAAGGCCCAATTTTGCCTGTAATTTTTTATATATACTTAGGTTGTTCGAGCTTCCAGATCCCAAATAGTGGCATTCATCTGCAATAAGAAAGCCATATTTCTTCAACTGAATACTGTTGATCAGATTACCAAATAACTCAGAATTAGTACTTTTGTATGAACCAATGACAACGACACGATCTCGATAGCCATGATCAAAGTCAAATACAAGACTTTTTAACTTTTGAACCCAACTTTTACGACTGTTGGCAATTTCAACTTGGGTCGTAATCCCCAGTGAGTTCAAATTTTCTTTCCATTGGGGAATCAAGTGTAAATACGGTACGAGAACAATCAAAAATTGCTTTTGATTGCTCTCAAAGAAATTATTGGCACAAACAATACTAGTAAATGTTTTTCCAGTCCCTGTGGCCATATCAAATATGCCAGAATCATTATTCCGGTGGAAGGCCTCAACGGCTGCTTTTTGATAATCGCGTAGTTGTATCATGATTCATTCACCTCTTTTAAGTGAACAACGTTATCAGTATCAACAGAGATTATTGAGTCGAATATCTTAGGCAGCTCGTTAGTTGATGATTTTCCAATCAAAATATGTTTTTCTTCAAAAAACTTCTTAACATTGGTTTCTGACAAATTCCCTTGATATGTTCCTAACAGCCTTTGAGCAAGCTCCAATACTGATTTAATATTGCTATCTTGTTTCACAATAATTTCGGGGTCAAAAGGAAGTGTTGTATGGTTATCGAGCCTAGTCCATGGTAAGGTTCTTACGACTTTAGAATGTCGAGCTAAGCTAAACAACAAATCTTTAGTCCAAGTTAATTCATGGATATTTGGCAATGCCGGGCCATTAACTATGATATTATCAAGGGAGACAAACGATTTACTTTTTTTGAATAGGCTCAGTAAATATGAATTAATGGCATTCCACTCGTCATCAGATATTTTTAGATATTTTGAAAAAACAAACTTGTCTACTCCAACCTGTAAAAGGTCGTCGTCTTCTTGTAGCCGTTGCAACTTCATATAACCAGTAGTATTACTATATCCAAGGGATTTTAAAAAGCTAGAGTAGTCTTCTCGATCGAATGCTTTGTCACCAAAATGGTCGTCAATTACATCTTTAAGATCAACCGACTCATTGGAATACATTATTTGAGGAAACCCTTTCCACTTGCCGTATACGCTGACAATCAACTCTCCAAATGCGTTCAAGCTTTGTATCATTTCAGTTGGCACATCATTAATTAAAGAGAAATCCTTTTTAAGCCGGTCTTGAATCGGTTTGGCCAATAAATATTGGGGATGTATCCGCGTTTGAAAATTAATTTGCTGTATGAGAAATTTCCGTACATTTTCGGGAATTGATATGTTTCTATAAATTACCACTCCGTTTCGTATGGCTAAATATGGTGATTTACTTGACGTCTGTTCAACCGAAGTTTCCGCCCAACCTAGTTTCTTTGCAATAACTGACTTATCCATCTTCCCTTGATTTTGAGAAAGCAACTCAATCAATACATAATCATTGGGCAACTTTTGAGCATTTTTGGGCCAAATGCTATAATCGTTCCCCTCGGCAAAAGCAAACGTGTCTGCCAAGATTTGCTTAAAGACGAAATAAAGTTCATTAGGAGAATCAATTCCAACGCTTGTAAGTTGATTCTCAAAGTTCGAAAACACCTTATGAATCTTAATACTTGGTATACTCAACAAGGCTTCATTGATAAAATCGACCATTTGATTCTTAAGGCCATTCCCTATTCTGTCACTAGGGTCATCTTCGTATTTCCCATTGCCTATATATAGCAGTCCAGGCTGATTTTCAGAAAATCGTAGAAGAGAATTGTTCAAAAGACGTCTCTTATCACTTGAGATACCATTTGAAAAAATAGTCTCACCAGTAATCTGGTTATACTGCGTTTCTAACTTTTGAATATCTAATTCATCTATGGAAAAATTATTTCCAAACTTTGCATGAATAAGATTATAAATCGTCTTACGTTTGGATAAAGACTTGTATAAGGTATTATTCAAAATGTACTTAAACCCATAAAACTCTTTTATCGTTTTAAGTAACATAGTCTTATATTGCCCTTCATCGCGACTACCTTTGAAAGACTCAAAAACATTCCAAAGAGCATCTATATCAACTTCCCCTGCCTCACCCAATAATTCAGTTATTTCTTTAAAGTCGTCATATCTAGGATTCTGAAAATCAACAAGGACAAAAGGTGAATCTTTTACAATGAATTTTGAACCCGATTGACAAAGCAAAGTGGATAGCTCATTATTCAATTCAGATTTAACAAGTAGAGGAATATTTGCTGCCTCATACTCAATAGCAACAGCCCCTTCTAATCGATAATCAACAACTGCATTTGACTTTATAGCATAAATTTTCTTTTCAATTTGTCGTACTCTTTCCCGGGTAACTCCTACAACAACCCCAATTTCCTGAAGAGTGGGTTTCTTCTTATCAAATTTGGTCATCATACGATTAATTGTTGACCAGTTTTTTCTTTTCGATATCTTATTTTCAATTTCATTCCTGACACATCTAATTCTCTTGTCAAGAGAATTATTGTATTCAAATAATAATTCCTGTTCCAATTCCTTAAACTCTGGTTCATTCAATTCGTTAATAGAAGCTTTTAACTCGTCTGATAATCCAAAATACTTAAGCATAAGATTATACTGTCCAGAATCTAATTCCAAATCAGTATGCTCAGCTTTCCAGCTCAAGTATTGTTGAATGTCGAATTGTATCTTGTTCTTAGTGTCATTAAACTTCTTGGATCTACTCTTGACCCCTGTTACCATGACATCTGGATTGGAAGGTACCCCATCCGTCGTACAGCTAATATGAACCTTATTATGTTTTGCAAAACAAGTTCTAATGGCACGAGAATTAATTATTATTTCTGGAAATACAAAGATATTCTCCTGACTTTCGTTACTAGAACTCTGATTAACCAAGGGCAAGCTGCCATTATGATACATCTGAAGTCTGTCTAAAATTTTCGACCTTTTCTTGGCTCCAATGCCCTTTTCACCCATAACTGCCAAGAGATTTTCATTTGTTACCTCTGAAACGCTTCGAATATCATTTGTGTAAAAAGCTCTAATGATTTGTCCTTCATGGTGCGGATCAAATATTTGGGTTATCTTAGCATCATCAATTTGCACAGCACTTTCATTTAACTTTTGAATCTGGGTGGATGTATGTATATCGGTTCTGTCTACAGTGTGGATACCAACTTTGTTTAAAGAAGTCAAAATAGACCTATCCAAATCGGAAAACACTTTGAATAAGTTGTTTACATTAATTCCAATAAAAAATGAACTTGACTGCACATTAGACTCAGTCAAAAATGATTTAATAGAAGTCGGTAATATTAATGATTTAAATGATCCATTAATGCTTTTATCAACGGTCAGTACCTCATTATTGAATTCTTCATTATCAAAGAAATCAATGTCTGTATAAAACAAGCTAGAATTACTATCAGAGATTACTTGATATCCTCTCAGTCCGAATTCCGCGACGAGTCTAAAAAATAAAGGCCTATTTTTTTGATACACCTTCCTTAAAAAAGATAGAGGAATGTTCACCTCATTTGCATCTTTAAAATCTAGAATTCGAATTCCTGCTTCTGCGAAAAACTGGATAATATTCGGACTACTTACTTGATCAATATTCAATGCGCATCTTATAACATCACTCAACATTCAGACCCCTTTTTAAGAAATTCTCATAATAAATTTGTGAGATATTGTATTGACTTAGTGTCAGCAAATCATCTTACCTCTTATGACCCCATCCACCATTCATAAACCCAGCTATAGAGAATCCAGCCATAAAGTCCCCCAGTGGTCACTAGTATCTCTTGGATACTCCGGTGGATCATCCAGCAGCAAAGGTGGACGGTCCTTTGCATATATGAATGCTTGTTGCATGATTCTATAATCTTTTCGAATTGATTCCCCAAAATCAGACTTATGAGCTTTAATATATTCCCTGACCTTATCATCAAAGGTGACCGGATCATCAAAGAAGCCATGTGGACGTACCCAATAGTACGGTCTGTAATCATCCATGGAAATAGGTTCAAGCCTCCCGTAATACATTCCTGTTTTGCCTACCAACGTCATGTTATACGTATCAATAAATAACAGTTTAGTTGTATCCTTGGTATCAAACGTTGGCACAAGAGTATTTACAAAGGTCATCGGCAACAAGTATATATATCCGTATTGTTCAATGTATAGCGGGTTGAGAACTGGCGTATACCCTAATGGCTAATCATACATAAAAGCTTTCTTATATCATTAATTTTTTTTGGCAGGTACTGTGTAGGTGGAAATGAACGAATGCTTTAATAGTTTTGTGTCACAAAATAAATTTTGGAGATTTTCAGCACTCCAGTAGTTCAATGATTCCTGGCATATTCCAACTGCAAGTTTATATATTGCTTCTTTTAACAATTGGAGCTTACTTTCAGAAACTACATGAACTTTAAAGTTGGTATGTGCATCTGAAGCAAAGATGACAGAGGGGTGGAAAATAACGGAATAGAAAGTTTGACTCTGATATTTTTCCGCAAACCAATTCGAAGATGTAATTATTTGTTCTACATCACCTTTAAAAATTTCATCACTAGTTCGTCGATTTTTATCTTCTATGACAATCTGTGTGCTTTGATCCAGCCAAAGATTATCAGGACCGCCTTCTTTGATAGCCGTTTCTGCCTCAGGCTGACTAGAATCAAATCCTAATAATTCTCCTAATTTTTGAATGCTTGCTCTAAAGTTTGTTTCGTCGGCATAATTTGTATAAAGCAGGTCATCATTAATAGCTCGAATATGTGTAGCTAAATCATTGCTATCTTCGAAGCCATATTTTTTTATATATTCACAAAAACTAATACCTTCACTGCCGACCTTCTTAGTTCGTTTAGAATAAGAGCTATTTGGTGATTTAAACAAGAAAGACTGCTCATTATGAGCCTTTTTCTGCAAATCAAAAGCTCGCTGCTGATCAAACTTATCGTAATATGTGGCCATCAACTCGTATTTAATACCATTATTTGAACCTGAGTCACTAGTGACAGTCTGATTTATTACTCTTGCTGCTTCTTGGTAGTTTTTATTAAGTGCATATTGCCATGCCGCTTGTTCAGCTTGCTCAAAAGTATAATCCTGATCTTGTTGCTGCGATAATACTTCTTTATAAATCTTTTGAACTTTTGATTTGTATAATTGAATCCAAGAATCATCTTGAACAAGTACTTTCTCTATAAGATTATTTAATTGTTTATTTGATTCTTCAATACTTGAATAATTATGCTTAATATCTTTAGCTAGTGGCTGGTGATTTAGGTTGCGGTTTCTGGCCGAATTTCAGTCACTTTATAGTTGATTTGATAATGCAGGCCA
>OBWV01001369.1_pt1 | contig 10753 bp, 10 predicted proteins | sample 1495351 | NCBI WGS metagenome assembly OBWV01 (sample SAMEA2580122, study PRJEB22360) | human gut metagenome | biome: human gut; feature: human-associated habitat; material: faeces | place: Denmark | collected 2008/2010 | reverse complement strand
TGAGCCATTTTTGAACGGCTCGTACTGCTTCATCTGCCATTTTAAAGTCTCCTTTTTTGTTTTAGACAGCACGTCTGCCGTCACAAAAAGCAAACATATGTTCGGATTCATTTCATCTCTTCAAAGCTTCGAAAGGCAACCCTGATCCACAAATAATCCTTTTATTTTGAACTTAGCAAAAAAATGAGGCCCTCACATAGTGTTGAAGTTGCCTCATTCTTAATGTCTATATTTAAAGTATTGCCACAACGATGGATCATCGAACGCTCATGGACTTGGTTAGACATGTATCGACGACTATGAAAATGTGGGCGCAAGCTCAATTTCACCTTCCAAATGTTTGTGCTATCTCATTTAGCGCTGGTTTTTTTAGGATAGACTAGACAAGGACTAATAATTTCTCAAGAATCCCGCAACTCCACTATTCATTCGTCGAAATCCCCACTGATACTCTTGTCCTTGCACGTTCGACCAAGCAAGAATGTTTATTCCGATAACCGAATTGTTGCCATCAAGTAATGGACCTCCCGACATGCCATGATACGAATTAATTTGTTGTGAAATATATATTCCTAGTGGGTCCTCTGAAAAGGGTGTGACAGTTCCACTTGATTGAACCATGACTCCTTGAAGTTCGTACCCTGATTGCGGATCGCCAGGGAATCCAATGGATCTTGCTGCCATCGTATCAGCAGGGTTCGTATTTAAATTAAGACCCGCAGGCATACTACCAGACTTCATAGAGACAATTGCAGCCCCGTAATCATTCGAAGTAGCTGTTGAATTATTAATCCATGCCTGTGGCACTATCAATCTATTCAATACTCCGTAACCGACCCCTTGATGATTTGCTTGACTATCACCAAAGTTAATAATTCCTCCAGAAATATAATGACCATCATATAACATGTGTGCTGCTGTCCCTATACGGTCTACTCCAATGCTAAATCCAGTACCGCCAGAAGTTCCACTGCTCAGCTCTGTGCCATTTGAGTTAGAGATGATTTTTTTATACGAACTGTCAAGGTATGGTGAGTTAATGACCATGACACCATTTGCCATCGAAAACCACGTGCTCAAAACCCCAACGGAACTGTACGGCGCCGAATTGGGGTTTGACACAGGTGATACCGTCCTCACAGATAGATGATTAGACGATTTATTCAGTTTCGCAAGATATTCGGACGTAATTCCTTGAACTTTCTTTCCTTCTTTTAAATCCTGATATTGATCAGGTGTATAAGCTTTGACACTCCCTTTAAAATCGGGATAAGAATACTGATATTGTCGAATGATTTCATTCAAAAACTGTTGTGTTGTCGTCTGGTTAGTCAAAACAATATCATTCTTTGGTAAAACATGGCTATTCGCTGCCAAAGGATTTGCCATACTATCAGCACTTACACTTACCGTTTGAACTTGAATTATCGCTAAGGCTGCAGCTATCATAGTGATATATGCCCATACTTTTCGCAATTTAATTCCCCCTTTTTCTTAAAATGAAACCGCATTCACGGAGGCTTGTCAATGCTTTTAAAAAACAAACGTTACTTTTGGCTCATCTTGGCTGTCAGCATAATTGGAGTAATTGTTCTTGCGGTGTTATGGCGCATGAACCCTGAAGGAACGGCCTCAAATAAGTTTGAACGTCCCACCATTACTATTAAAAAAGTCAAACTTATTAAGCACAGTAACAGTATTGCTGTCACATTTGCTACCTCTCCAAAAAGCAAATATACGATAAGTGATCTTAAAGAGAATCAACTTTCTTCTGGCATTTCGAATAAAAGAGAAAATACCGTTTCGGAATTAAAGCCCTCCTCCTCTAAGCTTGCAATACGGGTTAAGCATAACAATAATATACAAACCAAAGTGGTTTCTGTTCCCATTGGTTATCATATTATGAAAAGTGCCATTTCAAGAAAGCCAATTCCTATGGGAGAAGAGTTTAAGTACAATGGAAAGTCGCATGTTTTATTTAGCATGACCATTACCCCTAAAAAACAAAACAAGAACAGTATAAAAAACACCACTGCTTTTAACATAACGGTTAAAAATGATCACTACCTTGTCCCTGTCGTATTAGATAGTGGGTGGTGAAAGCAGCATAACTGCAAGCTTTATTGGCGTCAAAGAATAGTAAAGATTATAATTAGTGCAAAGTAAACATGGGCTAACGCCTGTTTTCCTTGCACTTTTTATTTTTCCTGGAGGAAACCATCATGGCTTATCGACATCGTGCTACCCAATTGTCATTTCAATCCTTTAACAACGGCCTTGGTGTGCCACTTTCTTCCGACAATGAGTGGGTTCAATTAGCCGACATGCTCCCGTGGCAACAGCTCGATGAAGCCTATCAACTTCTTTTTACTGAGATGGGTGGGCGCGCTGCTAAACCCTTTCGTCTGCTTTACGGTGCCAGTTTGATCAAGCAAGCAGAACATCTAACCGACCGTTCGGTCGTTACCGCTATTCGTGATACCCCGGCTTACCAGTACTTTATCGGGCTAGACACCTACACAACCGACCTGCCGTTCAACCACTCAACCTTGGTTTATTTTAGACGACGCATGGGTCAAATAACGGAACTAGTGCGAAATATCATCAGTGATACCTTGCGCGAACAAATCCAAAGCTTATTGCCAGATGATGAGCTCCGTGTCTTGATCACAGACGCTACTGCGGTGCCAATTGAAATTCGTTTTCCACAAGATACTTCGCTGCTAAATCAAGCTCGGCTCAATCTAGAAGAAATGTTATTAGACATGGCTCATCAGTTGCAAATCAAGCCTCCACGAACCTACAAACGTGAAGCAAAAGCTAAGTGGACCGCTTTTGCTAGAAAACCGCGGCGTTGGGCTAAGGAAACACGCAAGCAGATCAAAGTACAGCTCCAGTATGTCCGACGTGATCTACGTTATATCGATGTGCTGTTGGCCCACGGTGCCTCTCTTAACGAAAGGCAAACCAAACGATTGGCTGTGATTCGTGAACTTTTTGACCAGCAAATGTTCATGTATGAAAATCGGACCCATCGGGTCCCAGGACGGATTGTTAGCTTGGCACAACCGTGGATTCGCCCGATTAACCGTGGTAAAGCCAAACAACGAACCGAATTTGGTCCCAAGATTGATGCTTCAATTGCCGATGGCATGATCGATATCGAACGATTTGATTTTAAGGCGTTCAATGAAAGCCAAGATTTAGCAACAACCATCGATCATTATTTCGACGTGCATGGTTATTATCCCGATGAAATCTTAGCTGACACACTTTATCGTACCCGCGAGAATCGTCAGCTCTGTGAACGACTAGGCATTAGGTTGTCGGGACCACGTTTAGGACGTAAGCCTAAAAAGGTGGATGCTAAGCAGCGGCAAGTTGATCGTGACGCAGAGAAGCGGCGCGGGAAAATTGAACGCGGTTTTGCCTTCATGAAAGGCCCTTTGGGCCTTTCATTGGTGCGGACTAAAACGGTAGCCAGCATCGCAGTGACGATTGATATTGCGATCAATCTAGCCAATCTAAAGATGCTATTAAGGCTTTTTAATGGATCAATTTTGATTTTTGTAAAATATAAGCAGGAATCCATCTTGATTCACTATCAAATTCACGTTTCAGGTAGCCGGAATGTTGCCTAATTCACCAGCCACTAGATACCAAATACCTTACTGTTTCTGATTCAGAAGGTAACTCATTAAAAGTAAAGCCATTCTCAAAAATTTCTATTCCAGCAAAAAAGAAAAAGACCATTGCAATAACTATTGAGGGCGTTCCCGCAAGCTCTGCCAATGGTCTAGTTATAACGTATAATACTGTCGATTTAGACTTACCAATCTCCTTTATAAATTCCTGAAATTACACTAACTGTCCCCCACCTTGACAGTCAGTACACTCAAACTGTCTCTTATGCTTACAAACACGTAATTTAGGCGGTTTTTAAGCAAAAGTCGTTAGTTTTCATAAATGTTATCTTATACTCTAATGAGATCTAGCTTGTGATAATAAGGCTGTTTTTCTTTGACAGCCTTATTAAGCACACTAATCAATGTCAATTCGAAGTTTTTGGTTTCCTACTTGGCCAACTTTGTTATCAGAAATTCCAAAACTCATTGCCTCCCGCCACCATATATTTATCGAGCCATTTTGAAAATGAAAAATCGAAATATCGGTCTGCTTCTATTCCGGGATGAGTTAGATATGATTTTCCTAACCGATACTTCTCTATATCAATATACATATCTCCGACATCCCTTATATGGAGAATGGGTACTTTATTTACAAAACTTTTAGGCAGTGCCTCTTTTTCTTTAATCATTTTTCTAATTGAATAGACTTCACACGTATATCCCATAGGAATCCCTTCGATTGTTGTGTCAAATAAAAATAGTCCATTAGTAATCGAGAGAAACTCAATGTAATCCTGTGGAAGGTTCCACCTTTTTATTTTTTCTATATCATCAGCGTGTGCAGGAGGTTCTATCTTAAAAGAAACATTTTGCACATCTCCATCTAATTGGAATGTTGAGAGCGCTTTTTCCCCATTTTTCGTCACCTTTATTAAAGAATTAATTCTTCGCCGAATTAGAGATTCCAAATGAGTTCCTCCTCAATAGTTGTTAAACCACGCGGTGATCAACCGATGATTTGGTGTTAACACCGGCATCAAATTATTAAAGTCATTTGTTCCGCCATAAACTCTCGGGCGAATATGATGCACTTCTCGAGAACTCCAAAAATCTGCAGATTGATTGCCATATGTTTCACTGAACGTTTTAATATAAATATATCTATCTTTTGATGACCAACTAGGAGATTTTGATAACTTAGTCCAGGTAGTATTAATAGGTGTTTCTGCATCTTTTTTAGACACGGGATCAACATATTCAGGGAAATTCTGTCCTATTTTATTTTGTAAATAGATGGCCGTTGGTGGGATTGGTTTTACATTAGCCGCTCCATTAACTCCTATAAATCCAACAGCGCCAGCAACGTTAAAAAATGTGGTTTTGGCTGGCAATTCTGTAAAACCAAGTAATCCTGTTTGCAAACCGCCTATTTTGCTAATGGGTGCCAGCGTATTGGCATTCACCGGACCTGCAAGGGTAGGCTCAGTATTAAATTCAATTTGCACATCAACTGCGGCTGGCGGGACACCCTCAATAGAATCAATCCAGAAATTGACTCTGAATTTTCCGGATATGTATTCTTCCGATAAGTGCCAGGTAATATTTGTAACAGGAACTTCTGCACGAGAACTTATGCCATTGCCATGACTATTATTCAGTACCACTTGTTTTCCAGAAGCGATAATTGGTTGTCCATTTTCTGGATTACTTCTTGATAACTTGTCAGCATTGGTCAGTTGAGTATTGTTATCGCTAATACGGCTTTCAGTTGAAACAATTTGATTTAAAGATTGTGTTGTGTCTGCGGATACAATTGTTGAATACCCAAGCAAATTGACTAGAAAGAGCCCGAATATTAGCCCAATAACTTTCCACTTTTTCACGCCTATTATCTTCTTTCCAAAGTTCTTCAGTGCCTGGCAATAACTGTATACATTGAGCAGTATAGTCGCTATTTTATAGCTGAACAACTCATAAAGCTCAATTATTATTAGCCTATAAAACCACTGCCTAAGTGAATTGATCTAGAACGAAGCACGCCGAAGAAGTCGCTAAATGTGCTAAGAAAAATGTGCTTGAATAGCTCAAAAGTAATTAGCGTCTCCATTGAAAATCCGTTATTTTTAAGTGATCTAGTGTTAACTATGAATCCCAAATAAAAAGCAAAATCCGTAAATGCCAAATTTTCCTTTTTGACGTTTTTCTACTGTCGCGAGATTTGCAAGTGTACGTACACTTACGATGAATTGACAGAATCTCAGCTGCGCTGATCGTCAATTTTGTTTGGGGGCACGCCCCCAATCCCCCTGTTATTTTGAAGGGAGGTGAGTCCCCCTTCAAAATCAAAATTTAAACAGCATCTGCCGCCATCTTTTCGCTGACCTTCTCACGATGTTACACGTGGTGTTGACACCCACTTGCATTTAGAGTTTCATTCAAGTTGAACATTGTGTAATATATGAGTTGCATTTGATAAACATATCAGTTGCTATTTGTGCAACTTTAAAGCTTCGGCTAATTCAACGTTCTGTTAATTTACAAGCATCTCGACAGTTTCTGTTAAAGCAACATCTACGCTTCAATTCGAGCAACTCACTATACGTATGCCGAGTTGCAGACAAGCTACTATATAGCTGTACGCGCTGAAACACCAAAAATCGTTCGTTTATGCCCAATAAGCGAATAATCTTGCTCAGGTGTAGTAAAAAACTGTTTACGTGTAGTGAATGGCGCTAGCCCTTGTCGTAACTGGCATCATCCACGTGTAGTAAAACGCGTTTTACTACACGTTCGTAATTTTTTCACGTGGAGTAAATGGCGTTTTACTACACCTTTTGACCCCAACGTGCTATCACGACAAACCAAACCGCACTGCGGTTTACCCCAATTTTGGGGTCAGTTTTGCCTTATGCTCTTTCATGATTTTAGGCGCGTTCCAAGCAGTCTCAAAAAGTGGTCGATCCAGGCGAGCCGATTTTTGAGAAGGATTGGATAGCAACTCAATTTATTTTGATCTTTTGCTTGGAGAAAAACGTTCACGTTTTGACCAGGGCCGTCGCAACTGTTGACCAAAACTCGTCCGGTAACGTGACGCTATTTAAACGCCGCGTTGGTTTGCTAGACGACCATTCATCATCACCATTCAGGAGGTTTTTGAAATGACAAAGCAAGACGAAACACACCGGGTCATGTTCACTTTGACCGATCAGGCGATTGCAAAATTGAATCAGCTGGTCGCAAAAAAGCAACAGGAAGTGAATCAAAATCCGGAACTGGCTAAGTACCATGTCAGCGTGACCAAATCAAATATCATTGAGGACTGGTTATCAAAGCAGTGAGTTTAAAAAGCGCTAAAGGGCCTGTACTAGCGTTTCTTACTCTGGTGGGTATAATTAATGCTCTCTACATCAAAAACGGCTTAGAACGCTCATATTTGCGTTCTAAGCCGTTTTTATCAGCATAGGTTCTTGACACCAATAAACATCTTTAGTAATTGATCAAATTTAGGCAATGTGCTTTTGTCGGTGAATGGCGATAGCCCTACCGAAGCTTCAGCTGAGGTTCTTCTGAGCCACGCAAGCGAAGCGCGCTAGGGCAAGCCAACGGCGCGCAGGCGAAGCCGGAGTTAAATGTGGCGCAGCCACACCTTTTTAGGGAGCAACGCGACCAGAATTTTGTATGGGGTTTGGGAAGAGGTTCTCCCCAAGGTCTTTTGTGGTTATTAACAAGCAAAACACAAACACAAGCCTCGCGCGCGTTATATATACTTCTAAATACTTTTAAATACTTTAAGTACTTAGGGAGACGAGAATGGCTCAACCACGCGTTTAAATCGACTAATAGGGGGGTAAAAAGCACACGATAGGGGGGTAAAAAGCACACGATAGGGGGGTAAAAAGCACACGATAGGGGGGTAAAAATTAAAAGGAGACAAAATTGTTCTCCTTTTAATGTATAATACCTCTTGAGGTGATTCTGTATGGTAGATGTAAAGAAGCTCTTATGGAAAAATGACCGTAACTTTAACAAAGACGAAATAAACGATCAACGCTATTTTTTGGTTGCTGAACACAACGACCTTATCACTAAAGCTCGCCATGACTTGAATGCGCGTGAACTTAAAATTATGGATTATGTAATTTCCAAAATTAAGCCTGATGACAAGAACTTCAATGTCATTCAAACATCTATGTACGAATTATCTAACGTACTCGAATTAAAACGTAGCGGTCGTACATATTCTCAATTAGCTCAAAATCTCAATGACATGCGTGCTAAGAGTGTCAGAATTTACAACGAGGTAGAAAGATCAATCACGATGACTGGTTGGTTTGAGCGTGCCAAGGTTTGGGAAAATGGTAAAATAGAACTCAAAATTAATGAAGATTTTGCGCCTTTTCTTTTACGTCTTAAGGATAATGGTCACTATACTCAGTATCTTTTACATGACACTGTCCAGCTCAAAAGCAAATATGCTATTTTGCTGTATAAATTGATGCGTGAGTCTGATAAAGATAATGGTCAATCAATCCCGATAGTCCAAGGCGCTCCGGATGATTTTAAAAAGTGGCTAGGCGCCCCCAAAAACTACGCTTACAAGGATTTGAAAAAAAGCGTTCTAATTAGATCGATCGAAGAAATAAATATGAAAATTGATGATATGGATTTGGAATTGTTTCAAGCCAAGCGAGGACGACAAGTAGTTCAAGTTGAAATTCACAATAACTTTGCACGCAGATCCTCAAGCAAAGATTTATAAATGCAACTGGTTATAATCTATGCTAAAATGAACCTAATCGAATGAATTTATGAACATCACAAACCCGTGTAGTCCGCAAGCTGCATGGGTTTTTGTGTCGAAAAAAGCCATCATCTCCGCAAGAAGATGATGACCCGGTGCCAGGTGCTGGAATTAGTCGCTACTCACACTACTTGTGGTTATCCAGCGCGTATTTCAACAAAAGCAGAAACACACCGACAAGCAGCGGCGCGATGATCGCTTTATCGAATGAATTCATGAACTATCACCACCTTTAGGCGCGGTATCACGCGAAAAGGCGTAGCGACTAAACTAGTATACCAAAAAAGCAGTAAACACCACTTTAATTACCAATCAAAAATAGTCAAAACTTCGTTATGGAATCTGCGCAGTTGACTAATGGCCATTAGCTGCAGTGCTCACCCTGCCTAGCCTCGTGCAACCCACTTTGTAAATAGCCACTGGTCTACTTGATCACGACCTGTACTGACGGATTTCTGGATTTTAAGACTTAGTGAAATAGCCACCGTGACTACGGTGGCTATTTGTTACTTTCCAGTACCAAACAATCTCTGCCAAAAAGACGGCGGTTGTTCTGGGCTACTTTCAGCCTTTACAGGCGCCTCTGGCGCTCGTTCATGCGTTTGGTCATTTGCTAGATCAGAACCGCTCTCAGGGTTGTTTTGGGGTGCTTCCAGCTTCTTAAGTTTGTTTTCGGCCATTAGTTGGAGTTGTTGCGATTGATCAAGTAGTTTCTGCATGTTCTCCAATTGGGAATCCTTAGCAAGAATTTGCTTATTTTTTTGAGATAGTTCATTCTCCTGAGCCGATATGCGCTTTTTTAGTTCATCAACCAAGTTAGTGTTGTCGTCGACAACGTTGGCGGTTGAATGGTTGGCACCCTGTTGTTGGTTATGATCTTCTATGTATTGGGACTTCAGTTCAAATACACCATCATCATCAACCACCAACTTCTGGCGTCCGTTGGTGGTAACGGTTGTTACGTGGTTGGCTCGGAAGTTGGCAGTTAGTTTCTTACTCACCGCTTGCTTGCTTATGCCTAATTCATTTGCTAACTCTTTGATGGTCTTACTCATATAACCGTCCTCATCTCGTGCATTCTAATGACGATTATAGCAACGGTTACGGATGGCTGCCCATAAAAATACCCGAAACGATCTTAGACATCGTTTCGGGTCACTTATTTGAATCGGATTTTAGGCTTTGTTTCAAGACGTTTCTGGACGAATCGTTAGGGTACAATCTAACGGAACAAATTTTGAAAGTTTATCAGTTAGTAATCATTGAGCCACAAGTTGTAGCCATATTGTCAATATCACGGTCCCGATCATTAACAGTATCTTGCTGAGAATCCAACGTTTCTCTCCTGCAGTATTCTCTACTAGAGAAATATTAGAAAGAGGAAAAGCCAACAATTTTTTGTGCCGAAATTCTAGCATCATCTGCACAATAGTCAAAATAACAAATAAGGCAATCGATGCCCACAAAATGATTACACGAACTCCCTCGTCCAAAGAGTCAATCAAAAAGCTATTTATTGAATAGACTATCCATCCGCCAAAAAAGAACACGAATGCCATAAGCTTTGTTGCACCTTCCAATTTGACTAATTGGTTTACCTTCTTAAATAAAGTTGGGTTTTCGCCCAGATACTTAGCCACTTTTATATAGGCTTCGCTACGTTTTTGATCAGAAGTTTGGTGCCGCACCATTATTGTTAAAGCAAGCGAGCTCAACAATATGGAATATCCCAGTACACCAAGTATTAATGGTAACAATCCCAATTAATCACCTCCTTAAAAGCTAAGCAGCAATGAACGTCGCTGGCAATAGTTTAGCAGCAGCTCCAATAAGAGTAGCCGCTACTTCTGGAGCCATAATAATTGTTACTATTAATACAAACGCCCCTGCTGCCCAAGGAATCCACCCCAAGTTTGGTTCATGTTCAGAAACAGGAACATAAATTGGTTTATAATCTTCAGCTGGGATCCCTAATCCATTTGGCTTAGTGTATATCTCGATACTCAACGAAGTTGTAACATTTTCCTGTTGTCCGTTGGTAACAACTGTTGTTGTAGATTCACAGACCACTTTAAATCCTAGCATTCCATTTTTGGTTGACATTCCAACTTTTAGATTTCCATTGCCAATCATTGGCCCTAGTGTACCAATCAAAGATGTAAAGTCAAAATTCTTTGCGGCTTCGTGTGCTTCTTTGAATTTATCGATCTCAGATTGTACTTGAGTTCCTAATTTACCATCAGAAATTGTAAAACCTAGTGGCGCTCCCCTAGATTGCATAATTAAAGTTACCACCCAGAAAATGTGAAAAAAGACCTGTCCG
>OBWV01001363.1_pt1 | contig 10832 bp, 8 predicted proteins | sample 1495351 | NCBI WGS metagenome assembly OBWV01 (sample SAMEA2580122, study PRJEB22360) | human gut metagenome | biome: human gut; feature: human-associated habitat; material: faeces | place: Denmark | collected 2008/2010 | reverse complement strand
CATCAAGCAATTCCTCTCGATGATATAATTTTGCATCCATCAAACCTCGCTTACGGTCCATTTGTTGAAGAACATCATTCCCAACCCAAACTGTTTCACCAGCTTGCAATTGTTTGATGGCTCCTTCTTGTAATTCTGCAAAAGGAACATTAACAAATTTAATTGGCAAACCACCAACCACACTATCTTGAGCTGGCATTAAATAACTCCGATCCATTTCATGATCAGGAGCGTTAGTAACTACAACATAGTCACTTAAGTTTGTATCAAAGTATTCATGATAGAACTTTAATGGCGTTAAGCCAAGAACTTGGTGGAACTTTTTATCATCATCCCGATATTCAAGATCAAATTTTGCAGGCGGTTCACCAAATGAATAAGCTGCAATCTTATAAACGTCACCCATCATTCGTTCTTGTGCTTCCTGTAATTCCGCTGCACTGGCATTCGTTTGCACCATTGCCCGTAATTCAATTGCATCTTTGCGCATTAAACTATCAAATACTTCGGCCACATCTGAAGTATCCTTCGTATTATGTGTGTCAGGCATTACATATTCTGGAACAACACCATATTTTTCGATAATAGAAGCAGCATTCGCCCATTGTCCACCATCATTTAATGCGAAACTAAGATAGAAATCAACAGTTCGATCATGCAAAGGCTTATCAGCAGTTGCAATAATCTTTTGGAAAAACATATTTGCCCGTTCAATTCGGTCCCAGAAAAACAGATAATTTTGTGATAATTCAAAGTCCTTGAACTTATATTTTGTTGCAAACTTATGACGCAATGTGTTTAATGCTGCAAAAGACCAGCAACGCCCACTATGACGCTGGTTGGTTGGCTTACCTGTCTTGATTTCATAAGAAAATGCTCGATGAAGACGTTCGCTTGCCGTTGGATCTTCACTCGCAGCTTTAATCCCATTTTTTTGTATTGCCCGGGCAATAATTTCTGCATCTTTACGTGAATGAAATTCTTTCTTTAATTTTTCAACCATTTTTGAGGTTAAATCGTGTTCTTCAGTCACAATAAATCCCTTCTTTGCCTAAAATTCTAAAATGACTTATACACTATTAATGATACCGCATTTTAGGCAAAATTATTGAATTAAAGCTTTGATTCATCATTATCCTTTACCGCTTACAAAAAATTAGTTAAAATTATATGTAATAGGTCACTTTTAATTATAAATTGGATAAACTGCGTTAAAATTCATCTAGGAGGTCGATTAGTTATGAAGAAAGTATTTGTTGTCGGCGGTTCAGGCCGTGTCGCTACTGACTTAATTAAAGATTTAGTTGCTACTGGTAATGAAGTTACAGCTGGTGCTCGCCATCCAGAAAAAGTTATTAAGTTAAACCACGTTACTGCTGTAGAATTGAACCTACATGATAGCGTTGAAAAAATCGCTGAATTAATGAAAGACATGGATGCAGTTTACTTTGTTGCCGGATCACGTGGCAAAGATTTACTGCAAACTGATGCGATGGGGGCAGTTAAAACAATGCAAACTACCGAAAAAGACGGTATTAAACGTTACATTATGTTAAGTTCGCTCTATGCCTTACAACCTGAAATGTGGCCAAAAGTTCCATCATTAGCTTCAATTATGGACTACAATATTGCCAAGTTCTTCGCTGATAATTATCTTATCTCAAATACGAACCTTGACTACACTATCCTTCAACCCGCTAACTTAACTGAAGAACCTGGTACCGGTAAAATTCAAATTGGTGAAGGCTCTGCAACCTCTAATCCGATTCCAGATGTTGCCCAGACTTTAGCCGATATCTTACAACACGATAATACAATCGGTCATGTTATCATGATGCGGAGTGGCGATACGCCGATTGAAGAAGCACTGGATCAAATTTAATTTTTTACAGATTGTAGATCAGTCAAAACAAGATATGGCTGATCTACAACTTTTTTCTATTCCAAAATCAGGTAATAGTTTAGCTAATTCTTCTCATCAGCCGTATAATAAACATTAAAAACAAATTAAGAAGGGAATCTTTTACATGGCAAAACTCGAACGCTTTTATAATACTTTCCAACCTGACCATTATGATGTTTTTATCGATATTAATCGAGCAAAGAAAACCATTAATGGAAAAACAACTATCACTGGTAACGCGACTGATCCTCAAATTGCAATTAATCAAAAGAATTTGCAGGTCACCAGCGTTCAAGCAGACGGTCAAGAATTAGACTTTAAGATTGATAATGATGCCGAGGCAGTTCGGATTACCCTTCCGCAAACTGGTAAAGTAACTTTTACTGTAACTTATAATGCTAAGTTAACCGATTCAATGATGGGAATTTATCCATCATACTATGAGGTTGATGGGGAGAAAAAGCAAATTATTGGAACTCAATTTGAAACAACTTTTGCGCGGCAAGCTTTCCCCTGTGTCGATGAACCAGAAGCTAAAGCTACCTTCAGTCTAGCAATTAAATTTGATGAGCATCCTGGTGAAACCATTATCGCTAATATGCCAGAAGATCACGTTGAAAATGGCATCCACTACTTTGAACCCACTGTGCGAATGTCCACTTATCTTGTTGCCTTTGCATTTGGAGAACTCCAAAGTAAAATTACTGAGACAAAGGGTGGCGTTAAAGTAGGGGTATTCGCAACGAAAGCGCACCAACCAAAGGAACTTGATTTTGCATTAGACATCGCCAAACGATCAATCGAATTTTACGAGGATTTCTATCAAACGCCGTACCCTCTTCCACACTCATGGCAGTTAGCTTTACCTGATTTTTCTGCCGGTGCAATGGAAAACTGGGGATTGGTAACCTACCGTGAAGCTTACTTATTACTTGATCCAGACAATACTTCTCTTGAAATAAAACAATTAGTTGCAACTGTTATCACACACGAACTAGCTCACCAGTGGTTTGGTGACCTTGTGACAATGAAGTGGTGGGATGACTTATGGCTCAATGAAAGCTTTGCTAATATGATGGAATATGTTGCCGTGGATGCTCTCCAGCCTGACTGGCATATTTGGGAACTTTTCCAAACTTCAGAAGCTCCAATGGCATTACAACGAGATGCAACTGATGGTGTTCAATCCGTTCATGTTGATGTTAACAATCCGGCCGAAATTGATGCCCTATTCGATGGTGCGATTGTTTATGCCAAAGGATCGCGAATGTTAGTAATGGTCCGGGCTCTTTTAGGTGACAAAGCGTTACGAGAAGGCCTTAAGAATTATTTTGCTGCTCACAAATACAGTAATGCAACCGGAGCTGACTTATGGAAAGCTCTTGGCGACGCATCGGGGCTTAACATTGGAAAAGTCATGAATTCATGGCTTGAACAACCCGGTTACCCTGTTGTAACAGCAAAAATTAATGATGATGGCGATTTAGTATTGTTACAAAAGCAATTTTTCATTGGTGACGGTAAAGATGTTGATCGTCAATGGCAAATTCCACTTAATAGCAACTATGATGAAGCTCCACAAATTATGGCTGAACAAGAACTCAACCTTGGCAATTATCAAGCATTGCGCGATAAGAATGGTCAACCATTCCGTCTAAACCTCGGCAATAATTCACATCTCATCGTAAAATATGACGATACGCTATTAAACGATATTTTAGATCACGCTGATGAATTAGATCCGATTACCCAACGTCAACTTCTTCAGGATCTGCGGTTACTTGCCCAAGGCCAACAAGTATCTTATGCGTCATTAATTCCATTATTAAAGCAATTTAAAGATAGTTCTTCGGCAATTGTTAACGCCGAACTATACCAAATTGCTAATAGCCTTAAAATGTTTGCTAAACCTGATTCTCCTGCTGAACAAGAACTGCGACAATTCTTTGATTTATTAAGCAAGGATCAGGTAAAGCGGCTTGGCTGGTTACCTAAAGATGGTGAAAGCAATGACGATCAATTAACGCGCCCTTACATTCTTAGTGCTTCACTATTTGCACGCAATAATGATTCAATTACTCAAGCTCACCAAATCTTCACCGAAAATCAAGATAAATTAGAGTCCCTTTCGGCGGATATTCGTGGGTTGGTTCTTAAAAATGAAGTTCAAAACTTCGGAAGTGCTGAATTATTCGATAAATTGATCAAAGCTTACCAACAAACGGCGGACGCAAGCTTTAAACAAGACTTGCGAATGGCAATACCAAATACAACCGATCCAGCATTAATCGCAAAAGTTGTTAGTTACTTTGAAGATGCTGACATCATTAAGCCACAAGATTTACGAGCATGGTATCGCGGACTTCTTGCCAATCAAGCAGGTCAGCAAGCGGCCTGGAATTGGCTTCGTGATGAATGGCAATGGTTAAATGACACAGTTGGTGGCGATATGGAATTTGCTACCTTTATCACTGTAACTGCTGGTGTCTTCCATACTCCAGAACGATTGAGCGAATTTAAGGATTTCTTTGAACCGAAACTTAATACACCAGGTTTAACCCGGGAAATTAAAATGGACATTAGCGTAATTGAAAGCAAAGTTAACTTAATTAACAAAGAACAAACAGCCGTTAATGATGCAATCGCTCAACAATAACGAAATTAATTAATAGTAAATTTCACCTATTTTGTTGATTCGTGTTTAGACTTAGCATATATTACTACTGTTGGGGTAGGAATCTCAGAGTTATTGTCTAACGGAACGGAATGTGAACGTTAGGAGGAGGCTTATAACTAGCTGCTTTGTTATTCCGCATTCACCATGAACGGAAACGTCAATGTGTTCCCTAACAAAATTTTCAAAAGGGAGTGGATTGATATGTCTACGTTATCATTTGCCGGACCGCGTTTTACTACAAAGAATTTAACTTTAGCTGCTATGCTGATCGCACTGCAGGTAATCTTAAACAAACTTTCAATTGGAGATCCAGCGGTTTTAAAATTTAGTTTTGGTTTTATTGCCACCGCACTTATTGGCTACTGTCTTGGACCATGGATTGGTGGCTGGTCAATGGTCGTATCTGATATCATAAGTAATACTATTTTAAATTCAGGAAGCTTATTCTTTCCTGGCTTTACCCTCTCAGCATTTATCGCTGGTGTAATTGCAGGAATGTTCCTATACCAACAACGGATAAGCTGGCAACGAATTTTAATATATGAGTTTTTCCAAATTCTTCTTACTAATGTTATCGGCACAACTTTATGGCTTTACCTTATGAGCTTAAGTTCCAGTAGTACCGGCCATACTTTCATGGCTCTTCTCTTCATTCGTTTGCCAAAAGAGTTGATTACCTGGCCGATTGAAACCTTGCTTGTACTAGTTATCCTGCGGCAATTATCACGATTAAATTTAATTACAAAAAAGAATGAAAAATAAATTTATTTAAAAAAGTATTGCATTTTAAATGAATTAGGTTAAAATACAATTAACAAAATAAGAAAAGCGATGAGAAAGAAGAGTAACTAGTTGTATTCGTTCAGTGAACTGGTGGTAGTGAGAAACCAGTCGACCCTACGCTAGTGAATAACACTTTCGCGAGTGCTGCCAACCCAAATAGGTTTACTTAAAGTAGGCTTGGCCGGATCCGGACCGTTACCTCACCGGCAGAGCATGATGTGCTCTTGAGGAGGCCTAGTTTTATACTAGACAATTTGGGTGGTACCGCGGAAAAAAGCCTTTCGTCCCTTGATTATAAGGGGAACGAAGGGCTTTTTTAATTCATTCCTAAATCTATTATTTTAAGGAGTGTCTATTATGGACTTAACTATTCCAAAGGATTACGATCCACGTCTTTCAATTAGAGAAACTGAAGCTGCTATTCGTTATATTCGTGAAACTTTCCAAGACGAATTTGGTAAAGAGTTAAACCTTCAACGGATGTCTGCACCAATGTTTGTTGAAAAGAGTACTGGATTAAACGATAACTTAAACGGTGTTGAACAACCAGTATCGTTTGAAATGAAGGATATGCCAAACGAAACTGTTGAAATTGTCCATTCTCTCGCTAAGTGGAAACGTCTTGCTCTTAAGCGGTACGGTTTTGGGATGCATGAAGGTCTCTACACCAACATGAACGCCATTCGTAAGGAAGAAGACCTCGATAACTTCCACTCAATTTATGTTGACCAGTGGGACTGGGAAAAGATTATTAGTAAGGATGAACGAACAGAAGAAACCTTAAAGGATACAGTTCGTGATATTTTCAAAGTGATTAAGCACATGGAACATGAAGTTTGGTACAAGTTCCCGCAAGCTGTTTACCATTTACCAGATGAGATTCACTTTGTTACAACGCAAGAGCTTGAAGATCGGTGGCCAGACCTCACCCCACTTGAACGGGAAGATAAAATTGCTAAAGAACTTGGTGCTGTTTTTGTAATGAAGATCGGTGACAAGTTGCAACGCAGTGGTAAGCCTCACGATGGTCGAGCACCTGACTACGATGACTGGAGCTTAAACGGTGATATTATTTTCTGGTATGAACCTCTTCAACGCCGGATCGAAGTTTCAAGTATGGGAATTCGGGTTAGTCCAGAATCAATGAAATACCAACTTGAACAAGCCGATGCAACTGATCGTGAAAAATTACCATTCCATAAAATGTTGCTCAATGGCGAATTACCATATACAATTGGTGGAGGAATTGGTCAATCCCGTCTCTGTATGCTCCTTCTTGGCAAAGCTCATATTGGAGAAGTACAGGCAAGTATTTGGCCAGAAGATATGATTAAGAAGTGTGAAGAAAACCACATTCAAATTCTATAATTTAAGGGAGAGTATAAAAGTGGAAACTATTACAATTAGTGAAGTACCTAAACATGTTGGGGAAACAGTTAAAATCGGTGTTTGGTTAACTGATAAGCGTTCAAGCGGTAAGATTGCATTCTTGCAACTCCGTGACGGAACTGGGTTTTTCCAAGGAATCATCCGTAAAAATGATGTTTCGGAAGAAAAATTTGATTCTGCTAAGCACGATTTACACCAAGAAACCAGTTTTTGGGTAACCGGTGAAATCGCTGAAGACAAGCGTTCAAAGTTTGGTTATGAAATTCATATCAAAGACTTTGACATTGTTGGCGAAAGTGAAGACTACCCAATCGGTAACAAGGAACATGGAATTGACTTCTTGCTTGATAACCGTCATTTATGGTTACGTTCTCGCAAGCCGTGGGCATTAATGCGGATTCGAAGTCGTGTTAAGCTTGCAACAATGGAATTCTTCGAAAAGCATGGATTTACTCAATTTGATGCTCCAGAACTAACTGGAAGTGCTCCTGAAGGGACAACAGAATTATTTGAAACTGACTATTTTGACCGCTCTGCTTTCCTTTCACAATCTGGTCAACTATATGCAGAAGCTGGTGCCATGGCATTAGGTCGCGTCTACACGATGGGTCCTACTTTCCGTGCTGAAAAATCAAAGACTCGTCGGCACTTAATGGAATTCTGGATGATCGAACCAGAAATGGCTTGGATGCACCAAGATGAAAGCCTTAAGATTCAAGAGCAATACATTGCTTACTTGGTTCAAGACTTAATCGACCACTGTGCACGCGAACTTGAAATGGTAGGTCGTAGTGTAGAAAGTTTGAAGCCATTTACTGAATTACCATATCCACGAATCACTTATAAAGAAGCAATCGAAATCCTTCAAAAGGGTGGCTTTGATGTCGAATACGGTGCTGACTTTGGTTCACCAGAAGAAACCTACTTGGCAGATCAATTCCAAAAGCCAGTATTTATCTTGAACTATCCTAAAGAAATCAAGGCTTTCTACATGCCTGAAGACCCTGAAGATTCTCGCCAAGTTATCTGTGCGGACTTGCTTGCTCCAGAAGGCTATGGTGAAATCATTGGTGGTTCTGAACGTTCTTACGATTACGAATACATCACAAACAAACTTGAAGAAAACGGCCTAAGTAAAGAAGATTACGGTTGGTACGATGATTTACGGAAGTACGGTTCAATTCCTCACTCTGGATTTGGAATGGGCCTTGAACGATTCTTAGCTTGGATTACTCTCCAAGACCACATTCGTGAAACTATTCCATTCCCACGGATGCTTAACCGTTTGAACCCTTAATAACGAAAAAGGGACTGTGACATAAGTTAAGTTACTTTCATAAAAAGCAAATACGCAGTACAACAATGGCCTCTAATGTCCGGCAAAGCCGAACGTTAGAGGCCTATTGTTGTTTGCGGGGGCTCGAAAACGAAGTCACAAGTGACTTCTGTCTCGCTCCCTTTTTTATATACTTTTTTAGAACTTAAATTAATTATTCTTCATTAAAATATGCTGTGCCTTTTCCCCAATAAAATCCTTGTTGTAAGATAACCGGATTTCCAGCAAATTTTTTAGCTAATTGTCGATTCGAAATTCCTTCAATAACAAAGGTAAGATGATGTTTTTTCGCAAAAGCTAACCACGCATTAACAAAGCTCATCATCAGTTCATAATCTTCATCCTTAAAAAGTAATAGTGATAATTTGATTCGACTAACAACCTTTAACTGCCTTTTAATGAATGCATAGCTATTACTACCCGCACACACATCATCAATCGCCAATTCAAACCCCACTTTCTTAAGACGTTGGATTTCTCTATCTAAATAATCAAGACTATGAATCGTTTCGCGGCGTTCCGTAATCTCAATGGCTACGTGATCGTGATATGCTTCGCGAATCTCTTCTAAAAATCGCCAAATACTTTCAAATTTCATTTGACATGGTTCTAAATTAATATATATTTTGCGATTTTTTTGCTCGTTTAAAGCATTTTTTAATGATTTACGGCTTGCCTTAATCCATGCATCGTTACCCTCTTGTGTTGTGAGGCTGTGCAAGAAATTAATTCCTGGAAATTCGCCATTATTATTTCGAATAAGCATTTCATAAGTGTCAATTTCAGCATTCATCGCTTGATCAACACTAAGGATTGGCTGAAATATATTGTACATTTTTATCCCTAACTTTTAATAATTGTTATTTATTTTACGTTCTAAACTAGGCTTTTGGGGACGTTGATGATGCTGATCAGTAACAATCCATCCACGGCCATTGTTCTTTACACTATATAACATTTTATCAGCTCGCTTCAAGGTCGTGTCAAGTAATTCATCATTCAAACGATCAGTTAAACTGCATGAAAAGCTAATTGTTAATTTCATTCCTTCCTTGGTAACAATCGTATTATTAAAGAATTTTTCAATCGACTGGAGTAATTGATAGACTTCTTCTAGTGAATGGTTAGAAACTACAATAGTGAATTCCTCACCCCCGAAGCGATATACATAACCATGCTTGGGAAATGCGGAATGAATTTGTTCGCGAAAAACTGTTGAGAAATAATTTAACACTTCATTACCAACAAAGTGACCGTATGTATCATTTATCTTCTTAAAGTGATCAATATCTAATGCCCCGATTACGATATTATGGATTTCATTATTATTAGCTAATCGATTAATTTCTTGACTAAGAGCTCGGTAATTAAGTAACCCTGTTAAATCATCACGTTCACTTTCTTTTTCAAGAAGCTTTATTTTTTGCTCATTTTTCTTTTCACTATAAAAACGCTGATCTTCAAACATCGCAATAACAAATAATCCTAGTGTGGCTGCAGCAATACTTACAGGAGAAAAACTGCGAGTAATCGCAAGCGATACTAACTCGACTATTCCCAACGATGCAATGGCATAAAAATAACTAATTCTTTTTGAAATTTTGCACCACCGCGTTAAAGCCAAGCAAATTGTTGTAAAAACAATCGATTCAACGATCCAATACCACCAATCTTTTAGTGGTAAAATCCCCATCAAATATTCCACGACATTCACAAATAACGGAGTTAGAGCTAATAATGCCCACCATATTTTGTACACTTTATCGCGAAAAAGCATTGTAACAGAAACAACTTGCATGAAAACGACTTGTCCGATATTAAATAAGGACAACTGAAACAGGCAAAATTCCTGAATAAAGTAAGTTATTATAATAACGGCTCCTAGCCCCCAACTAGTTAACCGTGAATTCTTATACGAAACCCAATACCGTTCAAAATAAATTTGACTGATAATCATACAAATAACGATTATTGGTAAATAGAGTATCGCGTAAAAAAATTTAAGCGCCAACTGATTTTCACCTTTTCAAAATTTATTTTTATTAATAGCTTTAAAATTGTACTTCTTATAGCTGAATTAATCTAGTAGCGCTTCTAATCTTTCATTTAATAATATTTTCCTAAAAGAACCGTATGATATAATTTTTCTGCTAACGCGTTAAGAATATTAAGAATATTAAGAAGGGACGACAGATTTTATTTTTATAATGAAAAATAATTACCATGATATGTATTTTGAGCATCACCACTGGCTCTTAAAAATTCGACAAACACTACTTATGCTCCTTAGTTGGTGCATTTTCCTTATCCCCATTATTATCACTACTTCAACCTATGTGGCTTACCAGACTAATGGTCATCACGGATACTTTTTCTGGTATTATGCTGAAGGATTTCGTGAACTTAATTTTTTAGTAATCATTTTGCTATTTGCTTTAGGAATGATTGGGGTCTTCTGCATTACAATGGGATATATCCAAGCTCAAAGAACTCGTGGACTAACTACAAAATGGCCCATGTTTGACATTAACAAAAGTCATTTACAACGCCAACGAGCTGAATCATTCATGACCAAGCAGTTTGGTGATCCTGAAATGCGAACAAATACGCGCAATTTTGTTGTTAAGCCTGAACAAAATTTAACCAAGAATCAATTACGCGATATTGTTAACAATCACATAGGAGATGATAAAGATGGTTTCTAACATTTTCTATGAAGCATTTCAAACCAGCTCACCATGGAT
>OBWV01001361.1_pt1 | contig 10866 bp, 12 predicted proteins | sample 1495351 | NCBI WGS metagenome assembly OBWV01 (sample SAMEA2580122, study PRJEB22360) | human gut metagenome | biome: human gut; feature: human-associated habitat; material: faeces | place: Denmark | collected 2008/2010 | reverse complement strand
TTTTTCTTTAGCAGTTTTTTATGTAAGTCACCTAGGAAATCATAAATAAATTAATAAAGGGCAATAAAAAACTGGAGCTTTACTCCAGTTTCTTAAGCTTAATTTTCATTTGTATCTTCATTTAAAATTGATGCTTTTGAATGAGATTTTTTCTTGCCACCATTTTCACCTGAGGACTTCTTTTTATTGCCATTGTCATTGTTGTTGTTATTATTCTTGTTTTTGTCCTTCTTCTTTTCTTCATCATCGGAATCTCTATACCAACCTAACTTATTAGTATAGTGTGGCTTAGTTCCGTCAGCTAGTAGTTCACGCCTTCCATTTACATATTTAGTGAAGATTCCATCTGGTTCTTCAAATTCTTTTTTGTCCAAGTCTTCGTGAACAGCCTTCATAATTTGCTTCCAAAGGTAGGCAGATTGAGTTGAACCAAAGGAAAGCTTTTGATGCTTGTCGTTGCCTATCCAAACTGAGCAAGTGTAGTAAGGAGTGTAACCTACAAACCAAACATCCTTCTTGTCAGTAGTTGTACCAGTTTTACCGGCTATGTCTTGTCCTGGGAAAGAAGCGTTGCGACCAGTTCCCCTTTTAACGACATCTTTTAACATATCTGTCAAGATATAAGCGTTTTGAGGAGATGTAATTTCTTTTTCCTTAGGGTCAACTTGATAGATGACATCTCCAGTGTTAGTTTCAATCTTTGTAATTACATAAGGGTTAGCATATTTTCCCTCGTTGGCAAGAGTTGTGAAGGCTCCAGCCATTTCGAAAGGACTAATGCCATAGCTCATGCCGCCAAGAGTAAGAGGGGCATAGTCCATGTCATTCCAAGTTGGATTGTCCTTTTTCTCTACAATTGTGCTGACACCAATAGATTTTAAGGTGTCAATCATCTTATTAATTGACTCTTCGTCATTGTAGACCTTTGAATAAGTTGAATTTTTATTTGCCTTTGCTTCTTTGTCAGCAGAAATATCTCTGGCAACTTGATAAGCACCAACATTTGATGATTGACGAAGAAGATTTCTTATTGTAGTCCAACCTTGGTAATAGCTGCCAGCATTTTTAGGTGAGTGGCCAAATAATTTTTCTGGCATCTTTGCGTCAAGGTAGACATCACCAGCAGTGGCTCCATTGTTAAAGGCAGTTAAATAAACTGAAATTGGCTTAATAGAAGATCCAGGTTGCCTTGGAACTAAAGCCCTATTTAAAAGTCTGCCACCACTTACATTTCTACCGCCAACAAGGGCCTTAACTTCGTGAGTTTTTTGGTCGATAATAACAGAGGCAACTTGTGGTTGTATTATTCCATTTTTTTCTGTGAAAGTGCCATAATAATATTTAGGATTTGATACAACTTGTTCTAGGGTCCTTTGCATGTCAATGTCCATTGGTGTGTAAATTTTTAGGCCGCCATTAAATAATTTATTTGTGGCTTCTTCCTTTGTGTAGCCAGAGTTCATCAAAATCTTAATAGTATTTTTTTGCACAACATCTGTGTAGAAAGATGAAATTCCACTTTCTTTACGAGAGCCTATGTCGATGTTAATTTTTTCATTTAAGGCATTTTCATATTCTTCATTAGTAATAAGACCTTGCTCAGCCATTTTCTTTAAAACTAATTTTTGTCTCTCTTGAGAAGTTTCGTTGAAGACAGCCTTTACTGGCACTACTAAATTATTTTCTATTTGTATAAGTTCAAAGTTATCTATTTGTCCAAGTTCATTTAAATTTTTTGAAATTTCAATAATTTTGTCAGAGTTTGGCTCTGAACCTTCATTTTTTGGCAGTAAAACTATTTCAATATTGCCAAGGTCATCATCTTCATTTATCTCTTGAGTGTTATAAGGTGTGTACTTTTCTGGCAAGTTTGTAACGCCTGCTAAGAGTGCACACTCAGCAAGGTCAAGTTCAGATACATCCTTGTTGAAAAAAGTTTTTGCAGCAGCTTGGACGCCCACTGTACCCTTAGAGAAGCCTGCAGAGTTTAAGTATGCCTCAAGTATCTGCTCTTTTGACAGTTTTTCTTCTATTTGGTAGGAATAGTAGATGTCTGTGATTTTTCTAACCACGCTCTTTGAAAAAGATGTGTACAAGTTCTTGGCAAGCTGCATAGTAATAGTCGATGCACCTTGGTCAAAGGACCTTGTCTTTATGTCATGGACAAGTGCACCTGCCACTCTTCTATAGTCAACTCCACTGTGTTCAAAAAATCTTTCGTCTTCTATTGCCACAATGGCATTTAATAAATTTTTTGGTATATCCTCGTAGGGAACAAATTCACTAAACTCATCAGAGACTAAAGTCTCAATAAGTTTTCCATCATTGGTATAGATCCTAGAAGTTTCAGAGAGCTGGGCTCTGTATTCTGTGGGTTCTATTAGGGGAGCTTTTTTAAAAATACCAAGTACAATAGCAGTGACCATTGAACCTAAAATGATTATTGCAGCAACAACTATTAGTATGAGTATTTTTATTAAGCTTGAAAATTTTATTATTCCACGAGCTTTATTGTTTTTGGAATCCTTCATAACAACCTCCTATCTTGATATTATAACAGAATTTTTATCATATAACTATAAGTAGATATGAAAAAATCCCGCACAGTGGCGAGACTTTAACATAAATTATTCTATTAATTATAAACTCTTTAATCTTTAAAAGCCTAGTTATTCATAGCTTTTAAAATTCTTGGCGCAATAAGAGCTGCAACTACTGCCTTTGCCATATCAGGTATGATAAAAGGAATCATGCCAATGGAAAAGATTTTTGCCACGCCCATGGAAGTGCCCATTACATTATTTAAAATGATGTACATATAGGGAAGACCTATTGCGTAGAAAATAACTTCTGCTAAAACTAGAACGATCATAATTTTGCCAAAGTTTTTTTCTCCATGAGCAAATTTAGAAATAAAAATTGCACCTATTATAAAGGCAATTAAAAATCCAAAGCTTGGTTTTAAAAAGGATTGAAAGCCTCCAGTGAAGCCTGCAAAAATTGGCAGACCTATTAAGCCAAGTAGGACATATATGAAAACTGTAAGTCCTGCATAAAAAGGTGTAAGTAAAAGTCCTGTCATAAATACAAAAAAGTTTTGTAAAGAAAAGGGAACAGGTCCAATTGGTATGGAGATAAAAGCTCCCACAGCTATAAGTGCAACTAAAAGTGCAATTTTTGTTATGTCTTTTGTTTTAATTTTCATCATTAACCTCCGAAAGATATAGTACACAATGTTTACTATTTTGTCAACAAGGTTAACGCAAAATTTTTTCGCATTTAAAATAAATTGATTAATTATAAATATTGGGTAAATAATTAGTTGAAAGTGAAGATTATTAAATATATAATGAAAACAATTTGTTAAATGAGGTGTAAAAATGTTATTAGTAATAGATGTAGGAAATACTTCCATAACTTGGGGCGTTTATAAGGGGGATGAGCTTGTAAATGATTTTAGGACTTCCACTGTGAAGACTAGAACATCAGATGAGTACGGTCTTATTTTTATAAACACACTAACTCATGCCAATATTGATCCACAAGATATTGAAAATGTAATAATTTCATCTGTTGTGCCAAACCTTATGCACACACTTCCTTCTATGGTTAGAAAATATTTTAATAAAAATCCAATGATTGTAAGTGCAGACTTAGACTTGGGACTTAATATAAAGTACGACAATCCCAAGGAAGTTGGTGCCGATAGAATTGTAAATGCTGTTGGCGCACTAGAAATTTATGGCAAAAAATCCATTATAGTTGACATAGGAACGGCAATGACTTTTTGTATAGTTGACGAGGAAAAAAATTACCTTGGCGGTTTAATTATGCCAGGTATTGGCATTTCTGCTGAAGCACTTTTTATGATGACTTCAAAACTTCCAAAAATTGAAATTATTGCACCGGAAAAAGTTATTCAATCTAACACAGTTGGAGCAATGCAATCTGGTCTCTATTACGGTTACACTGCAATGATTGATGGAATTGTAGATAAACTTTTAAAGGAACTAAATTGGAAGGAAGAAGATACTAATATTATTTCCACTGGTGGTTTCTCCACGATGTTAACAAGTGAATCAAAATATAATTTTATAATCAACAAATTTTTAACTCTTGAAGGGCTAAAAATTATATTTGAAAAAAATAGCAAAATAGATTGAGAGTGATTTTGTGTTAAAAATTTTAGCACCAATGGCAGGCTACACTGACATAGCCTTTAGAGAAGTTGCAACAGAAAAGGGAGCAGACTTAACTGTGACAGAAATGGTTTCAGCCATGGCTCTCGTCTATGAAAACAAAAAGACCCTAGACCTTTTAGAAATTTCTCCCAAGGAGAAAAAAGTTTCTGTGCAAATTTTTGGGTCTGATCCAAAAATTATGGGGGAAGCTGCCAGCATTTTAAATGACTATAATTTTTCTTATGTTGACATAAACATGGGCTGTCCTGCACCAAAAATTGTAAAAAATAATTCAGGCTCCTATCTTTTAAGGGACCCCTCACTTGTCTATGACCTTGTAAAAGCTGTTGTAGAAAATTCAAAAAAACCCGTATCTGTTAAGGTTAGAAAGGGAATTGGTGGAATTTCTTCCATGAAGGCAATAAAAAATATTGAGGCAGCAGGGGCAAGTTTTGTCACAGTCCATGGAAGGACAAGAGAAGAATATTACACAGGAAAGGCAGATTGGGACTTTATTAAGTCTGTCAAGGAAAATGTAAAAATTCCCGTAATTGGAAATGGAGACATAGCTAGTCCAGAAGATGCCCTAGAAAAAATAAATTATTCTAAGGTTGACGGCATAGCAATAGGCAGAGGAGCAGTGGGAAACCCCTACATCTTTAATCAAATTGAAGAGCTTATAAAAACTGGAGACTACTATAAGCCAAGTGACAGAGAAAAACTTCTTTTAATGATAGATGAACTTGAGAGGAAAATATCTTACAGGGGAGAAAAACTTGGCATCCTTGAAATGCGAAAGGTCTACGCAAATTATTTTAAGGGCATGAAGGACTCCAAGGAAGTTAGAAATAAATTAAACACACTAAAGGACAAAGATGAGATAATTAATCTTATCAGGGCTTATATTGAAACTTTAGACTAAAATAGATTTTAAACTCTGCATAAAGTGCGGAGTTTTTATTTTTTTGAGAAATTTTATGAAAAAATCATGGAAAAACTTTAAAATCTTGACATAAAGAGAAGTTTCGACTATAATAGCCTAGATTAAAAGGTTTTTGGTAAGGGCGGCTGACGGCTTATTTTTTATATATTGAGGAGAGAGAATTTTGGAAAAAGATATATTTTTCACGCCGGAAGGTCTAGAAAAAATTGAAAATGAAATTGAGTATTTAAAAACAGTTAGAAGAAAGGAAGTTTCTGAGAGAATTAAAGTTGCCCTAGGTTATGGCGACCTTTCTGAAAACTCTGAATACGATGAAGCTAAAAACGAACAAGCACAAGTTGAAGAGCGAATCGCAAAACTTGAAATGATGGTTCGTAATGCAAAGATAATTGACGAAAAAGATTTAAATACAGATGTAGTTAACATTGGTTCCAACGTAAAGGTAAGAGAACTTGAAACTATGGAAGAAGACGAATACACAATTGTTGGTTCAGCAGAAGCAGATCCACTAGAAGGAAAAATTTCTAACGAATCACCAGTTGGCTCAAGACTTATTGGCAATCGCGTTGGCGATGTAGTGGAAGTTGAAGTTCCAGACGGAATTATTAAATACGAAATTTGCGGAATAACTATTTAGGAGGCAATTTGTGAAAAAAACAGAAGATGCAAATCTAAATGAAATGCTTTTGTTAAAGAGACAAAAGCTTGACGAATTAAAAAACGAAGGAAAGGATCCCTTTGTTAATGAAACCTACGATGTAACTGCTCGCTCCAAGGACATCAAAGAAGAATTTAAGGAAGATGAGGAGAGAGAAGTTTCCATAGCTGGTCGTGTAATGAGCAAGAGACGCCATGGCAAAATTTGTTTCTTAGATGTGAGAGATGCTTTGGGAACTATTCAAGTTTTTGCAAGAAAGGATGTCCTTGAAGACAAGTACGAAGAAGTTAAGGGACTAGACATTGGAGACATAGTTGGAGTAAAGGGAGTTGTATTTAAGACAGAAGCTGGTGAAATTACAGTTCGTGCAACAGATCTCACTCTACTTTCAAAATCACTTCAAATTCTTCCAGAAAAATTCCACGGACTAAAGGACCCAGACCTTAGATACAGACAAAGATATGTTGATTTAATTGTAAATCCTGAAGTTAAAGATGTATTTATAAAGAGAAATCAAATTATCAAAAAAATCAGAGAGTTTTTAGACAATAAAGGCTTCTTGGAAGTTGAAACACCAATCCTTGGCACAGTAGCAGGTGGAGCAAATGCAAGACCTTTCTACACTCACCACAACACTCTTGACATTGACATGCAACTTAGAATTGCCAACGAGCTTTTCCTAAAGAGATTAATCGTAGGTGGCTTTGAAAAAGTTTATGAAATGGGTAAGATGTTTAGAAATGAAGGAATGGACCCTAAGCACAATCCTGAATTTACAAACATTGAACTTTATCAAGCCTATGTTGACTACGAAGAAATGATGAGAATAACTGAAAACTTATTCGAATATGTAGCCCTTGAAGTTCTTGGAACTGACACAATAAACTATCAAGGCACAGAAATTTCACTAAAGGCACCTTGGAAGAGAATTACCATGATCGATGCAGTTAAAAAATACGCTGACGTAGACTTTAACGAAATTGACACAGATGAAAAGGCTAGAGAAATTGCAAGAGAAAAGGGACTAGAAATTTCAGATCACGACACTTGGGGCAAAATTCTTTCAGAAATGTTTGAAGAATTCTGCGAAGAACACCTAGTTGAACCAACTTTTGTAATTGGTCACCCAGTAGAAGTTTCTCCACTTGCAAAGAGAAATCCAGAGGACCCAAGACTTACACAAAGATTTGAAGCCTTCATCAACACTTGGGAATTTGCCAACGCCTTCTCTGAACTTAACGACCCAATTGACCAAAGAGAAAGATTTGAAGCACAAGTTGCTGAAAAAGAAGCAGGCGATGACGAAGCTCACCCAATGGATTCAGACTTCATCAATGCAATTGAAGTAGGCCTTCCACCAACAGGTGGACTTGGAATTGGCGTTGACAGATTGATTGTACTTTTAACAGACCAACCATCTATTAGAGATGTACTTTTATTCCCTACAATGAAGCCAATAGGAAAAGAAGTTGCAGAAATAAATGCAAATAAAGCAGCAGATGAAAAAACAGCTGTAAAACTTGACCTATCAAAGGTAAAAGTTGAGCCACTATTTGAAGAATTTGTTGACTTTGACACTTTCTCAAAATCTGATTTTAGAGTAGTAAAAGTTAAAAATTGCGAAGAAGTTCCAAAATCTAATAAACTTTTGAGGTTCACTCTTGATGACGGAACAGAAGAAGAAAGAATAATCTTATCAGGAATTAAAAATTTCTACTCTGCTGAAGAATTAGTTGGAAAAACTCTTGTTGCAATAACAAATCTTCCACCAAGAAAGATGATGGGAATAGAATCCTGCGGCATGCTGCTATCAGCAGTTTGCGATTACGACGGCGAAGAATTATTAAATCTTCTTATGCTAGATGACAAAATCCCAGCAGGATCAAAATTATATTAAAGAACACGCTAATTATTAAACTGGGGTTTGTTATGAATCCCAGTTTAATTTTTATAATTGGATTAATAGAATTATTGAGTTATACAATAAAATCAATTTAAAGAAAAATAAATATTAGATAATCTCAGACGATAGAAATTAAAACCTCTATCGCCTTTTTTTATACTCAAAATAAGGACAGAATAACACAACAAATTCTCTAAAAAAACACCAAACCAATGTAAGATTGAATGAAATCAATATTTATGTTATATTTAAATAAATCTAATGAAGAGAAGGTGAAGCTGTTACCGCGGCAGGTGCAGCCATTGTTGAAGTTACTGCATTAAACCTTGCAATAGATAATTGTCAGAGAGTTTGGAGGCTTTAACAGTGGGAAACATAGATTAAATTTGATTTCAATATCTAAGATATTGAGGTCAAATAAAATTATATAAGGAGGATTTATATGATGTTGAGAAAGTCAATAGTTAAACCTTCTGTCTCAATAATTTGTTTAATATTAACACTAATATTAGGCATTGTTGGAAACTATGTATGGGTAACTTTTCGAACAGGAAGTGGAAAAATAATAATTAGAAAATTTAATTTTCTATCAGCAACAATATTTGGATATGGATTATATTTTCCTTTAATTGTTATCATTATAACGATGAGTTTGTTGTTACTTTCGATATTGAAATTGCTTAGATCTTCAGCTAAAATAAGGTTTAAAATTTTAGTCATATTAGTGGTTATAGACATTGTTTGTATTATTCTACCTATTCTATTAGGAATGCAAATGCTTAATATGGGTATTGTGTGTATGCTTGTGTTGTTGATTTGCAATTTGATTCCAAGTTTGCTGAAATTAAATGATGAGAACTTATCTACTAAAGGACAAGCATAATTAAAATAGAAACAGGAAAAAAAATTCCGAGCTAAGAAACTACTAACGATATAGCAAACGATTTAGGCGTTTGTATGTAGGAGATTTTTGATTTAGATGGAAAATAAATATATAAATGTCATAGTCGTAATTGTTGTTAAGAATTATATGACTATATTTAGTAAAATGGAGGAGGATGCTATATGAACTTAAAAGTTGTAGCAAAAGTTTTCGGTTCTTTAATTCCTGCTATTATCGGGACATATTTGTTAGTTAAAGATTATATAGCAGCAGCAAATCATCCTGAATGGAGTGTTTCGCCAATGGTAATGTGGATGAAATTTGGCGTAGGTTTGATTGTTAGCATCATCTTGCTCTTTGTTGTTTTTAGACAAAAGAATTAAACAGTTTTTGTGTTTTAAAATAATACAAATAGAAAAAATAAAGTTAAAAGCTATATTATAGCGTAGCGACTAAGATTGCACTCTTAGTCGATTTTTATTTGATATATAAATGAAAGGAAACGAGAAAATGAGAAAATTAGAACAAATAAGAGAAGAGTCAAAAGAAATAAAAGAAAAAATAAACGATACAGAAGAAAGACTAAGGCAACTAAAAAATCAAGAACAAAAGATATTAAAACAAGACATAGTAAAAAAAAGAAAAGAAAGAACTCATAGACTCATAACAAGAGGAGCAATCTTAGAAAGCCTTATAGAAAATGCAGCAGAACTAACAGATGAAGAAATAAAAATCCTAGAAAAGCAACAAAGACAAAAGAATTTAAAAAAACACCTAGAATAATAAGGTAAAGAGGAGGTAAACTAAATTGATGAAAACACTTGGTATGTTAACAATCATCTGCTTAACAGCATCAATTATGATGGTGAATTTTATACTTATTATACCGAAATTTGGCTCGAAGCATTTCGGCGCACCTGATGATATCAAAGTTATGATGAGTAAGTTGCCAGATAAACCGATTTGGGTCAATATAATCGGCGGACTTATCATGATACTTGGTTTGCTAGCCTTTCCAGCCGTTCTAGGCTGGGCAATTGTTGATACAGTAAAATTTAATTTAACTTTTCAGCAAGCCTTTGTTAGATTTTTAATACTATTTGAAGGATATAAGCTTTTTGATATTATATTTTTTGATTATCTCATGCTTACCAAGTTAAAATTGCCGACTAAAGTTTACCCAGAGACGGTTGGTGCTAAGGGGTATGATAATTTTGGTTTTAATGGGAAAAGTCAGATTGCAAAAATTATAATCTTCTTTTTCATGAGCCTAATTTTGGCATATTTACTGACCGTTTTGGTTTAACTAAAAATTCATAACTTGTAATGTTCAATTCAACTTCTTGGCTATTTGTTTTAAGGGGCTGTAGCTTAAAAAGAACCAATTATCAGAAATAGATATAAGCCATGAACAGTTATATGAAGATAGGTTAGAGGGAAATATAAGCGAAAGAAACTTCAATTTAATGAATGTGAGAATATCTAAAAAACAAGACAAGAACCATTCCTATAGGAATGGCTAAATACTGACACAAAAAAATGTATCAACCTTTGCCCTTTTATCAGGATTTAGGTTGATACACAAAATTATTTTCAGACCCTAATTATAGGATGACAGTAATTAAAAGTTCTGCAATAGTTAATTTTGCCTATTTAAGACTTGACTTAACAAACCAAATTTGTTTGTTGTAGTCCTCTATATGATCTTCCATAGCATTAGCTACAGGGAAATTATCAGTTTCATCCGCTTCTTTTCTAATCTCTAGTGCGAGTTCTTTTTGAAGTTTTATGTCAGATAGGACTATTTCTAATGCTTCTTTAATAGATATTTCTTTAGAAGTTTCAATCTCTTTGATTGTAGAAATTTCTAAATATTCTCTTATATTAGCAACTGGAAATTCCCCAGCCATTCTGATGAGTTCTGCAACTTCATCAAGTCTTTCACCAGCCTTATCATATTCGGATTCAAGATACTTATGGACAGCTACAAATTGAGAGCCTACAACATTCCAATGTAGGTTATGGATTTTAATGTTTATTACTGCAAGATTTGCAAGATATGTGTTTAATTTTTTCATTTTATTTCTCCCTTCCAAATGATTTTAATTATCATTGTCATTATATGCAATAATAAAAAAATAAGTCAAGTTTGTAATATTGTGTAAAATTTACTAGCAAATATTTATTATTTCATCCTAATATCGTAAAAATGAACAGAAGAAAATTATTTCAGAGATACAAAAGCACATCATGCAACAAAAAGGAATAGATAGATTGATAGAACCTATACAAAAGGAA
>OBWV01001359.1_pt1 | contig 10892 bp, 9 predicted proteins | sample 1495351 | NCBI WGS metagenome assembly OBWV01 (sample SAMEA2580122, study PRJEB22360) | human gut metagenome | biome: human gut; feature: human-associated habitat; material: faeces | place: Denmark | collected 2008/2010 | reverse complement strand
CAGCCGCCTGGTCGGGGCGCGCGTGCCGGAGGCGAGCGACGAGCCGGGCTCGTTGAAGCCCACATGGCCGTCGGTACCGATGCCGAGAATCTGCACGTCGATGCCGCCCGCGGCCTCGATCGCCGCGTCGTAGGCGGCGCCGGCGCCCGCGACCTTCTCGCCGTCCTCGAGCGAGGTGCCGTTGAGCACGTCGCCGGGCACGTGGACCTTGGCCGGGTCGAGCCCCAAGGGCTCGACGACCGTGCGGTGGATGGTCGCGTGGTAGGACTCCGGGTGGGTCAGCGGCAGGCCGATGTACTCGTCCAGTGCGAAGCCCTGCACCTGGGAGACGTCGATCGACTCCTCCTCGACGATCTTGGCGAGCGCCTGGTAGGCGGCCAGCGGGCTGGAGCCGGTGGCGAGTCCCAGCACCGCGTTCGGCTTGGCCTTGATGAGGTCCGCCACCGAGCGTCCGTACAGCTCTCCGGCCTCCTCCTGGTTCTTGACGATGATGACTTCTGCCATGGTGTTTTCCTTTCAGACCTTGACGTCAGGCCGTGATGTCAGGCCTCGGTGGAGGCGGAGACTTCCTCGGGCGTGCGGGCGAGCGTCATGCCGCACTCCTCGAGCACGGCGGCGATGCGCTTGACGTTCTCGCCCTTGAGCGGCAGGACCGGGTTGGGCATCTGGTTGGTGTCGAACACGCCGAGCAGCGCCATGGCGGTCTTGAACGCGCCCACGCCGGAGCCGAAGCCCGCGACGCCCTGCGGCACGGTGACGATGCGCATGAGCGCGGCCAGCCGGTCCTGCTCCTTCTTGACGGTGGCCCAGTCGCCGGCCTCGGTGGCCTTCCACATGCGCACGTAGCCGGTGGCCTCCACGTTGGCGAGTCCCGGCACGGAGCCGTCGGCGCCGGCCATGTAGGCGCCGTCCACCACGACCTCTTGGCCGGTGAGCAGCGTGAGCGGGTGGCCGGCCTTGGCGTTGTCGTCCACGAGGAAGCGGAAGGCCACGTCGTCGTTGGAGGAGTCCTTCACGCCGGCGAGCACGCCCTCCTGGCCAAGCTTGACGAGCAGGCCGCCAGGCAGCTTGGTGTGCACGCACACGGGGATGTCGTAGGCGAACAGCGGCAGCTCGGGCACGGCCTCGTGGATGAGGCGGAAGTGGCGCTCGATCTCCGGCAGGCCGCCGAGCGCGTAGAACGGGCAGGTGGCCACGATCGCGGACGCGCCGAGCTCCTTCGCCTCCTTGGCGTGCTCGATCACACGGTTGGTCTCGGTGTCGATGCAGCCGACGAACACGGGCACGCGGCCGTCGACAATCTCCATGACGGTCTGGATGATCTCGCGGCGGCGGGCGTCGGTGCTGAACGCGACCTCGCCGGAGGAGCCGAGCGTGAACAGGCCATCGACGCCAGCGTCGATCATGCGGTTGAGCGAGCGCGCGAAGCTGACCTTGTCGACTTCGCCGTCGGCGGTGAGCGGGGTGACGACCGGGGGGATGACCCCGCGGAATTGTGTTGTCATGATGGTGGTTCCTTTACAAAATCAAGTTATTCGGATAATGGTCGGCCATTGCCGTCGGCCCCGTTGAAGGAGGCCAACGGCGGAATGGCGAAACGGTGAATCGTCGGCTTACCGACATTCCTCCGCGGTCGGGTGCAGCAGCGAGGGCGCGGCGCCCAGCAGCAGCTTGGTGTACGAATCCTGCGGATTGTTCAGCACGTCGTAAGCCGCTCCGCGCTCCACAATGGTTCCGTGGTTCATCACCACGATTTCGTCGGACACATAGCGGACGGTCTGGATGTCATGGCTGATGAACACCAAGGACAAACCCAGCGACTTCTTGAGATCCGACAACAGGTTGAGGATCTGCGCGCGCACGGACACGTCCAGCGCGGAGGTCGGCTCGTCGGCGATGATCGCATCCGGATTGAGCGACAGGGCGCGGGCGATGGCGACGCGCTGACGCTGGCCGCCGGAGAGCTGGCCCGGCAATGCGTACAGAGCGGACTCCGGCAATCCCACCATCCGCAGCAATTCGTGGGCGTGCTTGTCTCGGCTCGCCTTGTCGCCGAGCTTGTGCACGACGAGCGGGTCGATGAGCTGGTCGATGACGCTCATGCGGGCATTCAGTGCGGTGGCCGGGTCCTGGAAGACCACGGACACCACGCGACCGATCTCCATGCGCTCCTTGGCGGTGCGGTGGGTCACGTCCTGGCCCTTGAACAGCACCTGGCCGGAGGTGGCCTGCTGCAGGCCGCACATCACGTTGGCCGTAGTGGACTTGCCGCAGCCGGACTCACCAACGATGCCGATGGTCTTGCCCGGCATCAGGCGCAGATTCACCTTGTTGACCGCCTTGACCTTGTTTGGATGCAGAATTGAGCCGGCTCGGGTGGTGAAGACCACCTCGACGTCCTTGAGCTCGATGATCGGCACGTTCGGATCCTTGCTCATCGGGCACCTCCTTCCTTGCTGATGGCTGTCGGGGCGTCAACGGCGGGCGTGACGTCCGCGTCGTCGGGCAGGGCCGCGTAGAAGTGGTACGTGCCGGGCACCTGCTTGAAGATCGGGCGGGTGTTAAGGCCCACCGTCGGATGGCTGGAGCGCGGCGCGAAGCGGTCGCCCTTCGGGAAGTCCGCCGGGGACGGCACGGTGCCGGGCACCTGGTGGAGCCTTCCGGCGCCGGCCTCGATGGAGGTGACAGCACCGAGCAGGCCGCGGGTGTACTCGTGGCGGGGGTCGGTGAGGATCTCCTTGGTGGAGCCCTGCTCGACGACCTGGCCAGCGTACATGACGGTGATGGAGTGCGCCACCTTGGCCACGAGGGCGAGGTCGTGGGAGACGAAGATCATCGCGAAGCCGAGCTTCTCGCGCAGCTCGTTGAGCAGGTCGATGACCTGCTTCTGCACGGTCACGTCGAGGGCGGTGGTGGGCTCGTCGGCGACGACCAGCTTCGGGTCGCGGGTCAGGGCCATGGCGATGAGCACGCGCTGGCGCTGGCCGCCGGACAGCTCGTGCGGGTAGGACTCCAGCGTGCGCTCCGGATCGAGGCCCACGAGCTTGAGCAGTTCCTCGGCGCTGCGGGTGCCGCCGCGGGAGGTGAGCTGCTTCATCTGCGCCTTGATGAGCATGGACGGGTTGAGCGAGGAGAGAGCGTCCTGATAGATCATGGCGATCTCGTGGCCGCGTAGGGCGTTGTGCTCCTTGGGATCCATGCCGACGAGGTTCTTACCGTCGAACAGGATCTCGCCGCTGATCTCGGCCTTCGGGTCTAGCAGGCCCATGATGGCCAGCGAGGTGATGGACTTGCCGCAGCCGGACTCGCCCACGAGGCCCATGGTCTCGCCGGGACGCACAGAGAAGCTCACGTGATCCACCACGTTCACGTCGCCGTGGCGCGGGAACTTGATGCACAAATCCTTGACCTCGATGACCGGCGGCTCGGTGCTCTTGGGCTCGAAGCGGTCGGTGCGCTTCATTTCGGCCTCGCGCAGCTTGGCAAGGGATTCCTCCAGGCTCTCGTGCTGGGCGGCGTAGGCGGCGACAGGATCGACGAGCAGACGATCCTCCTCACGCTTGGCTTCCTTGTCTTCGTCGGTTTCCTTGATCGGCGCGGTCGGAGCGGCCACCATGGCGTCAGTGATGCCCTCGGACAGGATGTTGAGGCACAGCACGGTGATCATGATCATCAGGCCCGGGAACAGCGCCTGCCACCAGTAGCCGAAGATCACGCCTTCCTTGGCGGAGGACAGGATGTTGCCCCACGTCGGGGTCGGCTCCGGAATGCCCAGATTAATGAAGGACAGGGACGCCTCGAACACGATCGCGTCGGCGACGCACAGGGTGGTGAACACCATAACCGGGGCGGCTATGTTGCGCATCACATGCTTGTAGAGAATCCACGGGGCGCGGGCGCCGGAGACGATGACCGCGCGCACATAGTCCTTGCCGTACTCGCTGATGATGTTCGCGCGCACGATGCGGGCGATCTGCGGCACGTACAGGATGCCGATGGCTGCGATGATGCCGAACATGGACTGGCCGAGGATCGAGACGAACACGGCGGCGAGGGCGATGCCCGGCACGGACATGAACACGTCGATGACGCGCATGATGATTTCCGAGATCCACGTGCGGGCCACGGCCGCGATCGCGCCGATGAACGCGCCCAGCACCAAGGCGAACAGGATGGACAGCAGGCCGATGACGAGCGAATACCGTGCGCCGTAGAACACGCGGGTCATCACGTCGCGCCCAACGTTATCGGTGCCGAACAGGTGCTCGGCGGTCGGAGACTGATAGCTCACGGTAATGGCGAGAGGATCCTCCGGCGAGATCACCGGCGCGGCGACGGCCACGACGACCAGCAGCGCGATAAACAGCAACGCGAGCCTGGATCCAATGGTCATTTTGCTGAAACGGTTGAATTTCACTCCGGGACGCGACACCGCGTCCACGACTTTGGGTTTGCCAAACAGCATGTCACACCGTCCTGATTCTCGGGTTGATAAGCACGTACAGCATGTCAACGATGATGTTGATGATCACGAACGCGAGAGCCACCACCAGCACCACACCCTGAACGAGAATCGGCTCGTTGCCGTTGATGCCTTCGAACAGCGCCGTGCCCATGCCGGGCAGGGAGAAGATGATCTCGGTGATGATGGCGCCGCCCATGAGGTAGCCGATCTTCATACCAAGCACCGTGACCGGAGTAATCAGGGCGTTGCGGAACACGTTGCGCGCAATGACGACGCGCTTGGGCACGCCGGCGCCGATGGCGGTGCGTACATAGTCCTTATCCAGTTCCTCGACCATGGAGGTTCGGATGATGCGGGTCATCTGTCCGGCGACAGGGAAGCCCAGCGAGAACGCGGGCATGGCCATGCGCGCCAGATATTCACCGGGATCCACGCTGAACGGCACGAGCTCACCCGCACCCGGCAGCAGGGCCAGCTTGATCTGCAGCAGGTAGATCAGCAGCACGCCCAGCCAGAAGGACGGGGTAGCGATGGCGATGATGGAAATCACACGGATGACCTGATCGACCCACGTGTCACGGTAAAGGGCGGCGAGCACACCGAAAATCACCGAAAACACCACGGCGATGATCAGCGCGATGAACGTCAGCTGCAACGTGATCGGGAAAGCAGTCGCGATGCGGGAAGACACGGAATCCTTGTTCACGCCGTATACGCCGAGGTTGCCTTGGAACAGGCCGCCGAGATACGACAGGAACTGCTCGCCCCACGATCGGTCGAAGCCCATCTCGTGGCGGTATGCCGCAAGCTGCTCAGCCGTGGCATTTTCGCCGAGAGCCGAGACCGCGGGGTCGTATTGGGAGAACGACATCAGGAAGAACACGAGGAAAACGACGCCGAATGCCACAAACGGCAGGGATATCAATCGTCTTCCCAACAAACGAAGTAAATTGCCCACTCTATATGCTCCTCAAATGGATGGTTGCGCAAAATAAGGGCGTCGCCGCGTCAGCATCGCTGCTTGCGCGGCAGCGCCCTCGGGATGTGATGGCGAATGACTTGTGTGGATCAGCCGTTCAGCTTGGAGTTCAGGAAGTACAGGCCAGTGGTTCCAATCGGGGTGTAGGAGCTGAACACGTTCTTCTTGACGGCGGTGGAAAGCTTGCGGTGGAACAGCGGGTACATCGGCAGCTCGTCGGAGAGCAGGTCGAAGCACTCGTTCCAGTAGCTCTGCTGTTCGTCGCCGGAGGACTGGGCGGCCTTGTCCATGAGCTCATGCAGCTTGTTGTAGCCGTCGGAGCCGTTCCAGAACATGCGCTGCTTGGTCCAGACGGTGTCGCCGAACCACCAGTTGAGCAGCACGTCGGGATCGTTGCCGAACACGGTCGGATCGCCGGGGCCAAGCACCATGGAGAAGTCGGCGTCGTCCTTATCGGTGATGGTCGGGAACAGGGCGGAGGACTTCATGGACTGAATGTCCACGTTGAAGCCGATCGCGTCGAGGTTGTTCTTGATCTGCGGCGCCAGCTGGGTGATCCAAGTCTGATCCGTGGTGTAGAGCGTGAACTTCACGCCTTCGGACACACCAGCCTCCTTGAGCAGCTCCTTGGCCTTCTCAGGGTTGTAAGTATACACGTTGGAGGCCTTGTGATAGGTCTTGAAGCTCTCGGGCATGAAGCCGGTGACCATGTTGGCCTCGCCGGACAGCTGGTTCTTGATCATGCTCTCGGTGTCGATCGCATAGAACACGGCCTGACGCACGCGCTTGTCGTCGAACGGCTTCTGCTTGGTGTTGAACATGATGAACGCCTGATTGAAGCCATCCACCGTCTCGATGTCGGCGCCGGCGGCCTTCAGGGTGTCGAACGCCTTGGCGGGGACGTTCTCCATGATGTCGCTCTTGCCGTTCTGCATGGCGGTGACGCGGGCGGTGTCATCCACATTCACGTTCCACACCATGTGGGAGACCTGCGCGGGGAATTCGCCGTTGTAATATTCGTTCTTGTCGAACTTCACCTGCTGATCGGTGATCTCGACGTACTTCCACGGACCGGAGCCGATCGGCATCTTCTTGAGGTCCGCGTCGCTCTGACTGGCCGGAACGATGTGTACCAGCGACATGCGTTCCTTGAACAGGGTGAACGCGTACTTGAGCTTGAAGTCAATCTTGTTGTCGCCCTGCGCGGTGATCGAGTCAATGAACGAGAGCATCGGAGCGTAAACGCCGCCGGGCGCCATGACGCGCTCGAACGAGGTCTTGACGTCGTTGGCGGTCACGGCGTTACCGTCCGAGAACTTGGCGCCATCGCGGATCGTGATGACGTATTCGGTGTCGGAGATCTTCTCCGGTTCGCCGGCGGCCAAGCCGGAGACCAACGAATAGTCGGACATCTGCAGCGTGTACAGCGCCTCGGTCACATGCCAGTTGCCGGCCATCGGCAGGGCCATGGACGTGGACAGCGGATTGAAGTCACGGCTGCTGTACGCCACCTGCGCGGTGATGGTGTCCGCGACGGAGGGACCCCCCTTGGCGTTCGTCGTGCCGGTTCCTCCACCGCCGCCGCTAAAGGCGAGCGCGCCGGCCAATACCGCAGCGGCGGTCTTGGCCATTCGGGTCTTCCACGAGTACATCGGTTTCTCCTCTTCGTTGAGTGATAACTGAATCAGGATTCGATTCTCCATCCAATCGAATCTTTCTTAATCATATGACATCTGATGTCTGATTGCAAGTTTCATCAGACGTTTTATGAGTGCAGCTACCACGTTTTTTCCTTGCAATGCAACGGTCTCAAACCGCGGTAACCACAGTGTTAAGACATCAGACAACTTATATTTCGCCGGAAACATGAGATTCACATGCGGCCCAGCGGTGCAGTATGGGCGTAACCGCCTGATTGAACGCGGCAATGTCAGTCCTGCGCAGACCGTGCTCACACCCGGGAATGAAAACCGTTTCAAGGTTCGGCTTCCCCATTGCCCTGACTTCCTCCAGCCCGCGCACACCCACGAGATCTGAGGGATCGTCGGACGAGACCACCACCAAGGGCACCTCTATCGAGGACACCACCTGATGCCAGTCCTCCGCGAAGCTGACCACGCCGGTGAGCTCCAATCGCGGATCACATCGGTTCTGCCCATAGGCCCAGCCGATATGATCCTCCATCGGCCAATTCGGACGACGCGTCTGATTGTGACGGATCGCGTTGGCCGGGTCGGATGCCCAGTCGTGCAGCAACGCCGCATTGGCCGGCGCGTTGTCCACATACCGCTGTCGCTGCTCATCGTTCAGCCATGCGGGATCCTCAACCACTGCACCGAGGCAAAGATCGGGACGACGCCTGACCAGCATCGTCACAATCGCACCTCCCATGGAATGCCCGATCATGATCGCCCTGCCACCGTGGACGTGTTCAAGATATTCAACGGTCTCCTCAAACGCCTCATACGCGGATTCGAATGGATGTCGGAGTTGAGCATCGGCATATCGCGGCGACAGGCCATGCCCCAGCATATCGACCGCAACCACGCGAAAATCATGACTGAGATAGTCGATGTAGTCGGACCAGGCAATCGCCGCGTCGCACACGCCGTGCAGCAGGACGACAAGGGGACGATTCGGATCGCCCGCTGCAATGAAGCTGAGTATGCGCCCCGCCCCGCTCACAGCTTCGCCTCGAACCAGCGCGTGATGGTCGTCGGATGCGTGATCGCCGTGCCCACCACCGCGGCCCACGCGCCGGCGGCCATGACCTGATGCAGTTGGTCGGGCGTGTGGATGCGGCCCTCGCACAGCACGGGCACGTCCGGGAACGCCTCGATCATCTGGCCGAGCAGCTCGAAGTCCGGACCGTCGGTCTTGGGGCGCTCGCCGGTGTAGCCGGACAGCGTGGTGGAGATGATGTCGGTGCCGGCCTCCACGGCGCGCTCGGCGTCGGCGAAGCTGCCGCAGTCGGCCATCACGATCACGCCCTCGTCGTGCAGGGCGCGCACGGTCTCGGCGTAGGTCAGCCCGTCCGGTCGCGGGCGTCCGGTCGCGTCGATCGCGATGATGTCCGCTCCGGCGGCGGCACAGCAGCGGGCATGGCGCAGGGTCGGCGTGATGTACACGCCCTCCTCGCCGTCCTTCCAGATGCCGATCACCGGCACGCTCACCTGGCCCTTGATGGCCGCGATGTCCGCGAGGCCCTGGCAGCGGATGCCCACGGCCCCGCCCTCCACGGCCGCCATGGCCATCTGCGCCATGGTCTCCGGGTGGCGCAGCGGCTCGCCCGGGTACGCCTGGCAGCTCACCACGAGGCCGCCCCTGATCTTCTCGATTGCCTGATGCATGCTGGTTCCTTCCTGTTGTCGTATCTTGTCTATCGCGCGTTGTCCGGCGCGCCGATGCGCCGGTGGACGGCCGCCGCCGCGCCGATCAGCGGCGCCGCCCCTCCGAGCTCGCCCTCGACGAGCGGCGTCGACTTGACGAGCGCGAGCGCCGAATCGGCGAACCCGGCGCGCAGGGCGTCCCACCAGATCGGACCGGCCTTGACGACCGAGCCGGAGACCACGATCACGTCCGGGTCGATGAGGTTGCCCATGCCGCCGACGCATTCGCCGAGCGCACGGGCGCTGTCGGTGAGCGTGCGGCGGGCCAGCTCCTCCCCCGCGGCCGCGCGGGCGGCCACCTCGGCGCCGTCCGCAGCCGGGAGGTTCTCGTCGCCGGCCTCCTCGCAGCGCCGATTGTAGAGGTCCTTCAGCCCCGTGCCGGACGCGACCGGCTCGATGTGCCCCTCGAGGGTGCCGCACGAGCATAGGAATCCGCGGCCCAGCGCGCTCGGCACGTGCCCTGCGTGGCCGGCCACGCCGTGCGCGCCGGTGAACAGGGCGCCATCCACCACGATCGCGCCGCCGATGCCGGTGCCCACGCCGATCGAGAGCACTACGCCCCTGCCGCGGCCGGCGCCGTACGTCGCCTCGCCCAGACCGTGCGCGCCCACGTCGCCGATCATGTGCACCGGCAGGTCGGTCACGGCCGCGAACGCGTCGTAGATGCGCTGGCCGCGCCAGCCGGGCAGGATGTCCGTGGCGGAGACGATCTCGCCGGTTTCGCTGTCCGGCACGCCCGCCGCCGCGATGCCGACGCCGGCGATCGCCACGCCCTCGGCCTCGGCGCGCTCAAGCTGGCGGACGGCGAAGGCGACGATGCGGTTCTTCAGGTCCTCGCCGCCGCGCGCGGCCTCGGTCGGGATTTCGCAGCGGGCCGTCACCTCAGGCCTGCCGTTCGCGCCCGCGTTTGCGTTTGCGCTTGCGGGCAACGTCACGAATCCCGAGGCGACCTTGGTGCCGCCGATGTCGAAGGCGAGGTAGGTGGGCGCCGCCCCCGCGCTCATGCGACGACCGCCTCGTGGATGCGCGCGAGATAGTCGAGGCGCTCCTCGACCGTCGCGTCCTTGGGCACGCACACCTTGGCACCCAGATAGTCGAGCGGGCGCTCCTGCGTCCCGGCGGCGCGCACGGCGGCCTTGATGGCGGCGGCGTCCATGAGCGAGGTCGGCTCGTCCGGGTTCATGGGCAGGTGGCCGTCGATCCAGCCGTAGCCGTACTGGGTCTCCTCCGGGCCGGCGCCGGAGAACATGAGGCCGCTCAGCACGCCGGCCTTCGCGGCGGCCTCCACGTGCGCCACGGCGGTTTCGGGCGTGCGCCCCTCCACCACCGAGCGTCCCCAGTTGACGGTGAGCCCAATGCCGGCCGACCCGCACAGCGCGATCTCGTCCTCAATCGACAGGAAGCCCTTTTCCGGCTTCTGCCCCTCGACGTACTTGTCGCAGTGCTCGATCACCAGCTTGGCACCGGACCAATCCAGCTGCGCGAGGGCCTCGAGCGAGGCGGCCATGGCGTCGCGGCTGGCGATCCTCGTGGGTGCGGAGTGGATTTCGATGAACTTGACGTCCTGGCTGGCCCTCCACTGGGCGAAGTCGGCGAGCGCCTCGCGCAGCTGCTTCATGAACGCGAGCGCGACCTTGCGCCCGTCCTCGTCCGGGCTGGCGAGGCCGAAGTTCGGGTCCTTCCACACGTGCTGCATGGTGCCGGGGATGACGGTGACGGTGTTGCCGCGCCAGTGCTTGGGCAGGTGGCCGGCCAGCCAGATGCGGTCGGCGGTGTCCGCGAGGTCGCCGGGGAAGGGCAGCTCGGTGCCCTCGATCCACGGCTGCTCGCCGAGCAGGTCGTAGTAGGTTTCCTGGGCTTCGCGCCCCTGGGGCAATGACGCGTACGCGCCGACGACGAATGATGGCATGCTGGTTTCCTCCTTGAAATGCCGGTGCCTGAGCATTTCTATTCTACTATCATCAGACGTCTGATGTCCAATCTGTTAACGCCGCGCAACGAGCGTGTTCCGTCGGCCCGCGCTTCGACTCCCACCCTTCCTTTCCCCGGCGTTCTGCAT
>OBWV01001354.1_pt1 | contig 10928 bp, 12 predicted proteins | sample 1495351 | NCBI WGS metagenome assembly OBWV01 (sample SAMEA2580122, study PRJEB22360) | human gut metagenome | biome: human gut; feature: human-associated habitat; material: faeces | place: Denmark | collected 2008/2010 | reverse complement strand
TTAAACTAAAAATCAGGTTAGTCTGGTTACAAGTTAGGGTCATTCTGACGGGTTTTAGGAGAAAAGTAAAGAGACTGTAAAAGGAACGTAAGGTAGTTGTCATAATGTAACCACTTTGATGAATAAAGAATTCATAATGAAACAGGTCGACCACTTGCTCTCGAAGTAATGTAAAGATTGTATACAAGATGTCTATTTAACAATTTAAGATCGCAAAGTCACTGTTTATAGTCATTCAAACACGTGATTGTTTTTTGGCTTTTATAAAAAGAAGAAATCTCAAAAAAATTATTCACTAATAAATAACAAAAAATCGTATATGCAAAAATTAGAAGGGATTATATCCATCTAATTTGAGACTATATAAACATATAAGCAGTCATACCGGGAGGTTTTGCTCGATCGTTAGAGGCTTGAAACAAAATGTATAAATTGTCAAAATTTTTTAATTGCCTTTAATATCTTCCTGTCTATGTTATCTGTTGGTGCTGCAGCTTTTTTGGCAATTTATGCGGCTTCGTTAGCAAAATATGAACGAGAAGCAAATGCACTATCTCAAAAAAACGACGAAGTATCCGCCAAGAATGCTGAAGTCGCAATTAATCAGACATACGATGATCAGGTTCGTCAAATACTTGCAATGTGTTTGGAGCTTTATTTACAATTGGAAGTAAGCAAACTGTCAATGCGTTCAATACTTTAAAAAACGGTTCACAGATGAATGACACGAAATATGATGAAGCAGTGAAGTATATAACATCACTAAATAATTCCGTCAATATTGTTATATTGATAGCTAAAAACTCAAACAATCCAACCACTTCTGATGAAGAAAAAGGTTCTGATGGCATGAACGGCGACTTTTTCTTTGACAATTTTGATGACTTCAATCCGTGGGCACCCTTAAGGAACTTCTCGGATAGGGCGTTTGCATTTATAAATAAGGACGAGGAGACAACACGGAGAGCCCACAGCAACAATGTTCACAATAAAAAATGTCGGGAAATAAGTCTCTGATTAATTTAGGCGATTTAATGGTTGAGTATCCAAAGATCAAGGAGAACTTCTCCACGCCTCACAGTATTATAATGGTGGCTTTAAGAAAGGAAAGATCTACCGACAGTTGGCTAAACCAATCTTTGGGGAATTGGATAATTGCAGAGACAAAGCGTGATAAAATTCAGGTTATAATTGGTATTGATGTTGCTTCACGGAAAGTCGTAAGCATTGCGTTGTTAGATCTTCAGAAATGGTGGCTGATAGACAACCGGGTTCATTTCACAGTAAGAGAAGTACTGTTTGAATCTAACAAAGACGACGGCAAAGCATTGCAGACTTTGGAGGAAGCCTTGATTTGGAACCCTCAGAATCCTGTTCGCTATTTAAATTAGCCTTTGCGAAATATTAAACATAAATTATTTATATCAGGGATAAAGAATGGATCACAATCCGCAGGCATCCCGAGCTTGTGTTTCATTGTACTTTCCATGCACAAACTTAATTAGGGTAAGCGTCACATAGTACAGTACCTATAATTGCCGAAATCTTGTCTCTATACTTGATCTATCAAGAAGATTGGAGGATTTCTTTATGACCCAAACCAATGATCTGGTTTCGATTCAAATGGTCAACCGCGGCGGTGCTGCTGTCGTGGTGAAAGCAAGCTAGGAACCAAAGTTAAACTAAACGTAGAAGAAGTTGTTTTCTAAAAGGCATCAATAAAGTGATGGCCTGGATTATTCTATGGGAGTTGAGGACTCATGATCCCCGATCTGTCCAAAGCTAATCTTTACATCATTCGATCTTCGAAAAGATATTGATGGCTTGGCGGCTCTGGTCACAAAGCGTACAAGATGGACGCGTTCGACAATGCCTTATTTTATCTTCTGTGGCACGCGTAAGGGCGGTTATTAACCCCTGACGAGCGCCATCAAAAACGCCAAGGTCGATTGAAGTCAACTCTGTCAGACTTTTTCACTTAGTGTGAAAGTGTCCACGCTTTGACGCAATCTAAATTCGGCCGCGCCATCGACTATGCACTCAGTCAACGCGAAGCAATGGAAAATGTGTTGTTGGATGGCCGTTTGGAGCTATCAAATAACCGCGTTGAGTGCGCCGTCAAGGAACTCGTCATCGGCCGCAAAAACTGGATATTCTCCACGAGTTTCAAAGGGGCCGGATCAGGCGGGATTATCTTGAGTGTCATGCGCTCGGCCGAGGCCAACGGTCTCGACTGCTGCAAACATCTCGAACGCTTATTTACTGAATTACCCAACCTTTCCGTTCCTGGCAATGCTAAAGCGCTGCAGGATTATTTACCATGGTCGTTGCAAGTTCAAGCAAGATGTTCAAGATAAATCTCACTGAAAAACAACGGCTTCGGAATTTCCTAAATCATAAGGGAATCCGAAGCCGTTTTAAATGTACCTCAAAATCGTGCGTATACGATCTTTTTTAGAGGCAACCAAGATGACGTTAAAACGTAAACTTGAAATTATGAAAAATTACCGTTGACAACTGTCTGTATATTCCTATATATTTATAATGCAGAAGTAATTAATGAGAATTTCGGCGGAGGTTAATAATGTCAACTAGTCACAAATTATCGAGTTACGCAACATTTTCTTCAGGGGTGGTTACGACACGAATTAAAAGCGACATCACTGATTACCCAACTAACATTCAGTTGTATAATCCACTTTCAGAAAAGACAAAATATCTGAAAAGCAAAAATGATGATTTACCAATGATTAAAAAAGATCAAATTGTGATATCAGTAATGAAACAGCGAGCCTTTTTACCACAAGTTCATTTTGATAAGCAGTTTGTCTTAACTGCAAATTTTATTTCAGTTGAGTTACAGAAGAATATCGAATCTGGATTTTTTGTGTGGTGGTTTAATCACAGTGATGAAGCATTGAATCAACTGTACGCATTTCGACAATCAGGCAGGAGGATCATCTTACAGGACATCAGAAAAATGACCATTACGGTACCCAGTGTTAAGAAACAAAGGTACATTTCTGGTTTATACTTTCTTAGTTTGAAGACGGCAGAAGAACTTAAAAAAAAGGCTGAAGAGATCCAAACGCATGCACTACAGGTAATTCAACAAAAATTATTTTTATGAAAAGGGAATGGGCGTTATGATTATAATTGATGAACATTTAATGGACACTTTCGTTAGTTTTCGTGAAATCGTTGATCTTGAGGCTTCTTTTGAATTATCCCTAGGATTGTTGTGTTTTCGGTCTATGATGACCAATAAAAGTTGGCAAGAGTTTGTTCTTTTAAGCCAAAAAGAGGAAACTACATTCAATACTTTAGAAGAATATTCGAAAAATGCTTTGAAGCAACGAGATGCATATAAAAACGAGAACTTAGATTTTCTCATACCCAGTTTTAAAACCTTAGCACAACTTAAAAATAAAAATATAAATGTTAAACCCTTGTTTGATTTGATTGATAAATTGAACGATGATAAAAGGAGTGCTACGTCTGCTTTTTACTCTCTATTAAAAAAATTTTCGGAAACTGTTGGACGAAAGCACACCTCTTTCTTAACTCCGCAGTCAGTTGCTAATTTAATGGCTAAAATAGCTTGTCTGGATCTGCATGAAAAAATGTCTATTTCCTTTTATGACTTTTCTATGAAAAGTGGACAAAATATATTAAGCGCGCAGACTGAATTAGAGGGCAAGGCAAAGGTAACTTTTTATGGAGAGGAGGCTGATAATAGAGGCTTTCGATTTTCAAGAATGGCAACAATCATGGGTGTAAACTCTAGTCACAAGGTTCATCTCCATAGAGGAAGCACACTTGGAGCTGATTGGCCTGTAAATAAAGAAGGAAAACCGCAAACGTTTGATCTTGTGGTGTCGGATATACCATACTCGGCTCACTGGACAATAACACAAGAAACCAAACTTGATCCGAGATATAGGGAAGTTCAGTCTTTGGCACCGAGATCCAAAGCAGACTACGCCTATGTTCAACACGGTCTATATCATCTTAAAGATCATGGGACAATGGTTTTACGCTTACCACATGGAGTTTTATTTAGGGGTGGTGCTGAGGCAAAGATTCGACAATACTTGTTACGAGAAAATCTGATAGATACAGTTATTGGACTTCCTGGGAATCTTGATTACAGTACTAGTATTCCAACAATACTTTTAGTTATTAAAAAGAACAGAGAAAGAGAGGATATACTCTTTATCGATGGAACTACTTTTTTCACAAAGGAAAACTTTCGGAAAAAATCAGTCAGTGAAATCGTGAATCAAATTATTCTAATTTGCAAGAATCATCAAATGATATCAGGTCTTTCAAGAAAAGCTTGTTATGAGGAGATACGCAATAACAATTTCAATTTGAACATAGCCAGATACGTAAATTCTTACGAAAGGCAAAAAAGAATTCCGTTATCAAAAATTGAGAAAAGAATATCGGATATTGATGTTGAGTTAGCACATTTAGACACTCTATATCAAGATGTGTTGAGAGAAATATCCTTGGATACTGAACTGTAATTTGAAAACCGTCAGTTTAAGATGTAGATTATTTATTCTTGGCATTTAATAAATGGGTTTGTTCACAAGATTAAACTACATCTGTTGTCGGTGAGAACAAACAAAAATCATGTAAAGCGAACAATAACAAAGGGGTGACGTAAATGACAGATCAAACTAAATTTTTAGCGACTCAATTTCAACCGTACGTGGATACCTATCGTTTTATAGAAGATATTCTACAGGATCCAAGTAGATTTTTTGAAGACAACGGCGATTCGTTCAACAAATACTTAAATGAACGCAGTATAAACACTCGAAACATAACGCTGAAAATGCTCTTTGATCATTTTTTTTATAACGACAACGAAAAAAAGAATTTAAAAATGGATTCCGTGCAAGACTTGCTGCTTATTCATGTGCAATGCGATACTTTAACCAGCCTGTATTTTGATAAGGTCAATTCAACAAAGCTAGAATCCGACGTATTAAGGGATGGAATAAAAAAGTTAACGTCTGAATATCACAAGCGATTGGAGCAGCCGTTCAAAGAATGGACCACTAGTGGTGAAACCTATAATTTCTTAACTCAATTTCATTCAACCATTGGCAACGGGCCTTATTTTCCGGCAATCAAAGAAATTGAGGGGAATTTGTACATGATTTTTTACTTTCCTGTACATAGCAGTACAGAAGGCAGAGATTATGTGGACTTTCTGGTAGGAGCCGCAATGCTCGATTGGTCAAAAAAAGCATTAGTTATTAGTTTCAGGAATAATCAAAGCATAATGTCAAAGACAACACTTACGCCTGACAAAATATATAAGCAAATCAAAGAAGCCTTTACAAAATATCTACAAATTTCTTTAGTTGATCAGAAACAACTCCATCCAGTTCTTCAAAGAAATGTTTATTTGTACAACAAGTTGTTGTGTGACAAATTACTTGAAGATTATCGGCAAAAAATTAAAAATGCAGTTGCAGACTCTTTTCTCAATGAGTTTATCAAGGATGCTTCCACGATGATTGGACAAATTCAGCTCAATGAGGTTCGAAAAAGTTCTTTTCGAGACGATTTAAGAACCCGACTTTTATCAGAGTTTGTTATCCATACTGTTTCAGCAAAGCAACTAAGGGACAAAGCATTGGCTGATGGACAATTGGGTTTTTCCCGTATGATCAGATTTCGCTCTCAGAATCGTTCATCGGGTCAAGCAAAGACCGGTTCTAAAAATGTTCCGTTGGTTCAATATCAAATGTACTATCAGGTTGAGAATATCGTTAACCAAGGTGAAGATGTCTCCAGTTGGGGAATGTCCTGGTTTTGGCCTTGTTTGATGCCGTCAAGGTCTACGAATGTGAAAAGATTATCAAGTAGTGAGTTAGTTAATACAACCGTGGAAACGAGCCAAACAAAGTTAAAGATGACGATAGGCTTTGTGCCAAATGTCGATAAGAATCGTTCATTTGGTTCTGAAGCAACAGGAACAATAAGAAACACGATTATTGATGAAATTCTTTGCAAGGAGAAATGAAATGCTGACACAAATTGATTTTAATCAGCTTTTACCACATTTGATTCACTCAGAGGAAATAAAGCGGCAGTTGAAAGAACAATTTGGGTTAGACGTAAATCAATCTGAGATTTTGTGGAATAATTGGTCTTTGTTAAATGATTTTGCCTTTGAAGAACAGGATAAGGTATATTCGATAGACAATGACAATTTAGACAAATTCTTAGTTGAATATAACCTTGCTATATTCGTAAATGTGTTTGATTGTTGTACTGATGATGAGGAGGAAAGGATTGTACAAGACGTTAACCGAGAATCTTGTGAGCTATGCGGAGAGCCAGTAATAACGCATCAAAGCTTAGAAAAAGCCTTTCAACTCACCTCGAACTTTAGACGACTTATTAAACGAGTTAATGAATACACCTTAGTACAATTATTTGATGTGCAGATTAGTACTCTCAGGGATTTAAAAGGCCATTTGCCAGATCTTGTTTTGTTTGTTGGATCTGGAATCTCAGTTCCATTTCATATTCCTGTATGGAAAGATTTGATCATTCATTGGAGAGATACAATCTCGGCAGGCAGCGTTGGAGAATTTGACGCGCTGGCTAATGAGAATGATATTAACGGTATGATTAAACTACTATTAAATCGGTCGGAAACTATTCGTTCTCCAGAAATACTGAAAGAGAAGATTTCAAACTATATTCGAGATCTAATCTTAGAAAATACGGAAGACTCAAGTGTTCAGCATAACCTTAAAGACATAGTTCAACTTCATTGTCAGACCATTGTGACGACAAACTATGATGATCTTTTGGAAAAAAATGATGAAGATCACTATTATCTTTCTACTGAAGCCTGTCAGCTTCCTTCTTTGACAACTTTGAAAAAGAGGCCGTACATCTTGCATATACACGGGTCAATAAACAATTATCCTAAGATGATTTTGACTCCCGATGACTATAACGTCTATAGCGGCAGTACAGAAAACAAATATCTTCGTCAACTGCAATCATTACTAGGAGGGAACCCAATTCTCTTCATTGGCTTCTCTGGCACGGACAAAGCAGTTATGAGACAGATTAATGAAATAATCAACGCAAGTAACCAAAGTGCGCCGGCGTATCAAGTTCTATTTCCTGGAGCCAAGCAAATTTCTAATGTCGAGGGCAACAAAAGCTTGATTAAAATTGGCATATCCCCTGAAGCAATGGAGGGTTTCGATGCGGGACCGATATTGGCTATCAGAGTTCTTTTGAATTTTCTAAGTTCAGCGCTTTTTACTTCGTGAGTTATAAATGTATGCATTGCACAGTATCATGATGGGAGATTGTCTTTGTTATACTATACCGTGATCTGATAGATACGTTTGAAGAAGGACAAGGGGCTCTTGAAGCCAAAGCAGGGTGGTTTCAAGGACTTGATCAGACGGTTGATGCCTTCAAAAGTGCCGTTGGTACCGCTACACGGATCATCATGGCATTAACTTCCTTTACAAAGCAGAATATGACCGAGAGGATAAAGCTGGGAACAAGCGTCACTTCATCACCTGTCAAGCCGAACAAACGTAATGATCCCGAAGGTTATCACTGGGGCACAACGCCCGCTGACAGACTGCGACCGATCAGTATCAACCCGCACTGGGAAGCACAGAAGGCCTTCATTCGGTTACAACTGGATGATGAAGAAGCCAAAAACCATTTTCGCTCAACGTACGGTTGAAGACGAGCCTGTCTTCGGTCATCTAAAAGCTAATTTGAAGTATCACAGTGTCTCCGTTCGCGGGCTGCCAGCAGTCACTAATGAGGTTGGCGTCGCGTTGATGGCAGGCAATTTAGGAAAGCTCGCAAAGCTTATTGAACAATCACCAGAACTGATGGCGAAGCTAGTTCGCTGGCAGTTCTGTTTGTGTACCCCAAAATCCAAGCAATTAATTAAATACTAAAGAGTGAAAGTGGAATATCGAAAGAGAGTCCCGAGAAATCACGGCTTTTTTTATATTTGTGAAGGCGATTCAGTATCGCAGAATTTTGGAGCTTTCTCCGGATCATAGCCAGCGCAGTATTGCCGCAAGTACCGGTCACTCTCGACGCAAGGTTAAGGAGGTGATTGACTGAGCCAAGCAAGAAGGCCTCACCTTGTCAATTGATGCGGCACTAACGGACAGTCAGATCGGACGGATGCTTTTTCTGGAACTTTTACCGGAGACCACCGGCCGTGAGTTACCCGATTTTGAGTACATGCATGACGAGCTTGGAAAGAAAAATGTCACGTTATCGTTGTTGTACTACGAATATCAGATTAACTGTCGCGACTCAGGAAAAATCCCATACTCGTATCGTTCCTACTGCCGGATGTACGGCACGTTTGCGCAGAAGTATAAGGCGACTATGCGGATCCGACGTAAACCAGGCGAGCTCATGGAAGTCGATTGGGCCGGATCCACGTTGACTGTCATAGACGTCGACGCTGGCGAAGAACTAACCGCCTATCTTTTCCTAGCAGTGCTTTCGAGCAGCCAATACGGCTATTGTGAATCTTTCTTGAGCATGACGATGTCAGATTGGATTCGCGGGCACGTTCACGCCTATGAATTCTTTGAGGGCGTGACAGAAATCTTGGTCTCGGATAATTTAAAAACCGGGGTTAACAGTCACACTAAGTTTGAGCCTGTCCTAAACCCAATTTATCGAGACATGGCCGAGCATTATGGCACTATCGTGATGCCAGCGCGAGTACGGCGGCCAAAGGATAAGGCCGAGGTCGAAGGGACAGTCAAAGCCTTGTCGACTTGGGTCATTGCCGCTTTACGAAACCAAAGGTTCTTCACATTAGAAGAACTAAATCAGGCCGTGTGGTCGAAGTTGCGGGACTTCAACCAACGGCCTTTTACCAAAAACTACAAAGCATGTCGGAATCGTGAGGAAGGCTTCACAACTGAAGAGAAGTTTGCCCTTCTCCCGCTTCCAACAACACCGTTTGAAATGGCAGCGTGGAAGATAGCTACCGTACAACCAGATTATCACATCTTAGTCGACCGGATCTTCTATTCGGCGCCCTTTCAATACATCAGTAGTCAAGTAGACGTTCGTCTTACTAATACCTTGGTTGAGATTTTCTTCAAAGATAGTCGGATTGCTTCACACGTCCGTCTCTATGGGCGCAGCGAGCAATTCTCAACCAATCAAGAGCATATGCCTGAGTCACATAAAATGTACGTTTCGCATACGCCAGAATCAAGCCGTGAGTGGGCCGCCACCATTGGTGAAAGCGTCGTGGAAGTCGTGACGGATTTTCTCAATCACATGCCAGAGCAGCAAGCTTTGCATAAAATTCTAAGTCTTCAGAAACTGGGTAAGAAATATGGTGTGGGCACCCTAGAAGAAACGTGTGCAGAAGTCCAGAAAGTCGGCCAACCATCAACGATACGTATCATTGAGCGTGTGTTGCTTAATCGAAAGAAAGCGCAGCCGGAAGTGCAGCGTGACAAGAAAGCTACAACGATAATGGCTTTACTCGTGAAGCTGAATACTTTGGGGACACATGATCAATCAGGACAAAGTTGCATGAGATGAGACTCACATCAATGATTGAGACGCTGGGGGCTCAGAAACATATTGAAAATATCCGTCAGATGAATTTTGAAGATTGATTAGAGCTACTGATTGATATCGCTTATAACACTAGGCAAAACAATAAGTTGGAACGTTTCATCAAGGATGCTGGTTTCCGCACCACCACGCCGTCAATCAGTAACATTGGCTGCCAACCAGACCGCTAGTTGGATCAAACTGTCATCACCAAGCTGGTGCCTACATCAAGGCGCACTACAACGTTCTGATTATAGGTGCTTCTGATAACGGGAAGACCTGGCTAGCAACGGCATTAGGCATAGCGGCGTGTCGACAATTCTATAAAGTCCGCTAAGTGCGCTTACCGGAACTATTGGATGATTTACTCGTGGCAAAGAACGAGGTGAACGGCGACTTCAAGAAGATTCTAGCGAAATACGGAAAATATGACCTCCTGATCATCGATGAATGGTTACTGACTGGCGTCTCGCAGGAGCAGGCGACCTTCATACTTGAATTGATGGAGCGTCGAGCAGGACAACGAGCTACAATTTTCTGTTCACAGTTTGGCCCAGTGGCTTGGCATGCCAAATTGGGACAATCACAGATTGCGGATGCCATCTTGGATAGAATCGTTCATACTGCCTATCACATTGAAATTGATGGCAAGAAGTCGATGCGTGAACGGTACGGAATCGGAGGCCAAGCATGATTTCAAAAGGGGTTTAACGACGTATTGCTGGATATTACATGGCCATGGAAATGACTGAGGTACAGTATCTTGAACTTGAGGATGCGCTGAAGGATGCCCACCAATGAAATCCGCCGTTGAGCATCCTTGTGGTAACTTCGCTGGCATTGGGTGGTAACATTCGTTGGCCGCCTTCATATTTATCGATCTTTATAGAGTTGTTCTTTATATTTAAGCAGGTTAATATAGTCATAGTGTAATTAAGATACTTCTGTCGAAAGAAACTTGAGCAAGGAGGAAACGAATATGAGTAGCAATATTTCAAGCACCGTTTTGAATAGCATTATTAAGGACTATTCAAAAAGCTTTTCTGGTAAACCAAAAGATACAATTTTTGAATACTTTGCAATAGAGAACTTTTTTAAAGAAATGAATCTTGACCTAGAAGACATTGAAAGTGGGTTGTCTGATTCTTCTGAAGATTGGGGCGTGGATGCTTTATATCTATTCATTAATAAAGAAATAATAAAGTCTCTTGATATCAACGACTTGTCCATAGGAAATTTAAACCCTAGATTGCAATAATAAAGTTACCACCTAGAAAGAGGCTTGCTCACTGCTTGAACTGGGGTTTGCC
>OBWV01001352.1_pt1 | contig 10958 bp, 1 predicted proteins | sample 1495351 | NCBI WGS metagenome assembly OBWV01 (sample SAMEA2580122, study PRJEB22360) | human gut metagenome | biome: human gut; feature: human-associated habitat; material: faeces | place: Denmark | collected 2008/2010 | reverse complement strand
ATTCACAGAGGCAAAAATTTTTGAAAAAATTTTAAAAAATTGTAAAAATTTTCATCCCTTAAAAATTTTTTAAATAAAAATATCTGTTAGAGATTTACTCCCCAACAGATATCATAAAGCAAAAAAAGAGAAGGATCACTCCTTCTCTAATTTTTTTCTATCTAGGATTTCTTTGAAATTTTGCTTGCACAATATTTAGATCTCTTGTATCAATATTGAATACATTTTTGTCTTCCTTAACCCAGTGTGCTCTGTATAAATCATTCTTGTATAAGAAAGTGTTGCTTGCACAAAGGATATCTTCGTAAGACCACATATCTTTATTGACATCTTTGTAAGATATTAGACTCTTTTCGTTGTTTCTAATATAAGTCTTGTCAAGAACTCTCTTGAATGCCTTGTTAGAAACTGCGGCAACTTCTTCTCTTGGGATAAATTCATCGCCCTTATAAGTTGCAAGTCCGTCAGTGTAAATCTTTAACCAGCCTTCATTGTATGCTGCTTCGATTTCACTCATTGCCCAGTGTCCATCTCTTAAATTCATGTGATTTCCACTTGCATCTCCAATTTCTTGGAATCTCTTTAGGGTTGCAATCCATTCATTTCTTGTAATCTTATCTTGTGGTTTGAAGTTACCATCATCGTAACCTTCAAATACATTAGCTTCAGTTACAATCTTAACTGCTCTAGTGTACCAAGCTTCTCCAATGTCCTTGTAAGAAAGTTTGAAGTTTGGATTGTACTTGTAGCCATCTTCAACAAGTGCGTTGGCAAGAATTTGCGCTGCTTCAGCACGAGTTAAACCATCCTTAGGTCTAAAGTCTCCCATAAAGCCTTGCATATACCTTACTTCTTTGAAATAAGCATTGTCAATTATTGGCACTTTGACAACTTTTTCTTGGATTATTGTTTCATATCTAACTTCTGGACGAAGTGGATAGTATGGTCTCTCTGGATAGTAAGGATAATCTGGTCTTTCTGGTGTTGGTGGTGTAGGTGGCACTACTTTTTCGCCTACATATACAATAATTTTTACAAGTTGTTCTTGTCCATTTGGATATTTTACCCAAGCACTAACATTGTAACGACCATTTTTATTAACATCTGGTTTTGTATCTTCTACGATTTCTAATGTTGTACCAGTTTCAAAGCTATATCCATCAGGTAACCTAACTGCATCTTTGTACTGTTCATCAGTTACTTCTTTTCCATAATCTGTGTAGATAAAATCTCCATAGGCATCTGGAATAGGTTCAATTGGAGTTAATCCTCCGAAATCTTTTTTGTACTGAGCAGTAATTGTTGTTTCTTGGTCTTTAAACTGTTGAGTTAGATTATTATCCCATCCAGTAAACTTCCAAGTATAATCTACTGTTCCATCTGGTTTAGTTTCAACTTTTCCAGTAGGATTTGCAACTGGAATTGTAACAACTTTTTTTGGATTTACCCAGAATACTTGAGTTTCTTGTTCCCCTGGTTGAAGTTGTGCATTTTCTGTCTTATCAACTATAACTTTTACAAAATTATCTGGAACATCTGGTTTTGTATTTGGATCATTTGGATCTGGTTGTTCAACTACATCGCCAGTTACATTGTACTTGACTTCAACTTCTTTAACTTCTCCATTTGGATAAATAACTTTGATTGTTGTTTTCTTATCTGTACCTGGTTCAGAAGTATTAGGTTCTGTTCCTGGTACAAATTCAAATTGAGTTCCTGGTGGAAGATTGTTTGGATTAGTTGGATCATTGTCATCATAAGGATTTTCTATAAAATCTTTTGGAGATGGATTAGATCCTTGTGGTATCCATTGATCATTCTTTCCAACTGGTTCTACATTTTTGTCAAATTCGTAAGTTGCAACTATCGTTTCATCTTTTTTGAATGTGTCTGTAATTTCTGTTTCGTAGAATTTAGCAGGGTCACTTCCAACTAATTGCCATTTTACGAATTTATTTGTCTTTGTAACTCCACCTTCTACAACTTCTTTACCTGTTGGAGCAAGAATGTCTGGGATTGTAACTTCCACATTTGGTTTAACCCAAAATACTTTAGTAAATTTAGTATTTGGAGTTGCATTATCAGTTGTATCAACTGTTACCTTTACATAAGTGTCTGGTACAAGTGGTTTCTTACCATTTTCTCCACCAATTTGTGGAACTACATGATCAACTACTTTAATCGGTACTTCAACTACACTTGTCTTACCATTTGGATATTTTACTTCAACTTTTGCAGTAGTTTCACCAGGATTACTTACATCAGGAGTGCCGTCATTTGTATAAGTGAAGGTTGTTCCATCTGGTAATGGGTCATTTCCACTACCCGAAATATTTTTAATTAAATCTTCAGGATTTGGAACATCCCCTTTTCCTGTTACAACATTATCCTTTGGAACAGGACCCTTAATTAATTCTTTATACTCTACATTATACTTAGCTGTGACGTCTGTATCTTGAATAAATACTCCTGAAACTTGTGTGCCTTTATTCCAAGTTGCAACGCTTCCTCTTGTTACTGTCCAAAGTTTGAAGTTAAATGTGTACTTAGTTCCGGATAAATCTGTTACTTCCTTACCAACAGGGTCAGCCATCGGTAGCGTTACATTTGCCTTTGGATTTACATAGTAAACTTTTTCTGTTTGGTCTTGTGCATTTGCTGTAGGAATAAATTTAACGGTTACATAGCCTTCAGGCTTTTCTGATTCATCATCAGTAGTCTTTTCAATTACATCATTAAGTTTTACAAAATTAAATGTATATTCTGCATCTACTGTATATTGTTGCTTTGCTATTGCAGGTGTCCAAGTTCCGCCTTCTGCAGTGTAACCTAGATCTGCTTTTTTACCAATTGCTTTTGCTGTATCAGTTAAATCTACTTCAACATTAGGTTTTACATAGTAAGTTGTTGTTCCTTCAAGACTTCCATTAAGAGCCTTAAATGTTACAGTTACATATCCCTCTGGCTTGTCAGAGCCATCAGTATTCTTTTGTGGAATTATATCATCCTTAGAAGTATATTCTGCTGTTATTGTCTCATCTTCAGTGAATGTTTGAGTAAGGTCCTTATCCCAATTCTTAAAGTCATATCCAATATTTGCCTTAACACTTGGAGCAGGTACTGTAACTTCTACATTTGGTTTTACATAGTAAACAGTTTTTCCTGTTAATTTTCCATGACCGCCATCAAGGAAAGTTACTGTTAAATATCCTGCTGGCTTATCTGAGCCGTCAGTTTTTTCTTGTGGAATTACATCGCCCTTGGCGTTGTACTTAGCTTTGATTACATCATTGTCTTCGTATTGGATAGCTTTATCTATTGAAGTATCCCAACCTGCAAAGTCAAAGCCTGTGTTTGGTGTAACATCCGGTGCCTTATCTTCCAATACTACTGCCTTGTTAGGGTTAACATAATAAACTGTTTGTCCTGTTAATTTTTTTCCATGATCGCCCTTATCAAAAGTTACTGTGATATAGCCATCTGGTTTTTGATTTGGAGTTCCGTCATCATTATTTTCTGGAATTACATCATCAATTGGGGCATATTTTGCAGTTACTGTTAAGTCTTTAGTTATAGGTTGAGTATCTTCTTTGTCCCAACCATTAGCCTTCCATCCTGTTTCTGGACTTACAGTTGGTTTGACTATTTTTTCGTTTCCAAGACTTATATTAGCCTTAGGATTTACATAGTAAACTCTTTGTCCTGCTATATCTTTTCCATGTTCACCCTTGTCAAATGTCACTGTTACATAACCATCCGGTTTAGGATTATCATCAGTTGCAGGAATAATGTCTTCAAGTTTTGAGAAAGTTCCCTTTACTGTTGTATCAACTGCATAACTTGTTGGAGTAGTTGTGTTTTTATCCCAAGCATTGAATTTATAACCGGTTTCTGCATTAGTTGTTGGTGGTTGAATTCTTACTTGGCGATTAGGATCAACAAAGTAAGTGATAGTTTCTCCATCAACAATCTTTCCGCCTTTGCCTTCAATTACAAAAGTAACTGTCTTATAACCTTCCGGTTTTTCTGAATCGTTATCCTTTGTCTTCGGAATGACATCTTTAATTTGATTAAAGCTTGCTGTTATTGTTGTAACTTCATCTTTATAAACTGTTGGAATTTTTGCGTCCTTATCCCAAGATCCGAACTCATAACCGGTGTTCCCAACTGCTTTTGGTGGATTAATTGTTACATATTCATCCGGATTTACAAAGAATTTTGTAACGCCTTCAAGCTTACCGTTAGCATCAGCTACAAATACTACTTCCTTGTATCCCTCTGGCTTATCATTTGGTGTTCCGTCATCTTTATTTTCCGGAATAACATTATCAAGTTTTGTTGATAAAGCTTTTACTACTGTATCTCCTGCTATTGTAAGTGTATCTTCTTTATCCCACTTATTAAACTTATAACCTGTTTTTTCATCGTAGGCTGGTTTTGCTAATTCTGCAAGAGTAATATTTGCATCTTTCTTTACATAGTATGCTTTACTTTCTGTTAATTTAAGTCCGTCATCAGCTTCAAAAGTTACTCTAACATAAGTGTCATCTGGTCTAGTGATTGGGTCACTTGGATCATATTCGATAATATTTTTATCATTTGTCCATTGAGCAACCGCTGTTTTACTTTCTTCTAATGTTACTAAATCGCCAACTTGATAAGTTTTATCTCCAATTTTCCAACCAGCAAATTTAGCATCTTTCTTTGTTAATCCTGCTGCTGATGCTAGTCTTACGCTAGTTCCTTGAGCTACTGTAACTGCTTCTGGAACTGTTCCTTCAGCTCCTCCTGCTTTGTAAGTTAAAGTAACTCCATCCTTAACAAACCTTGCTACATATTCTAGGTTATTTGTAACAGGATTATTTTTATCAATAGCTTCGTACCATTTTTCAAATACATAATTTTTATCTGCAACAGTCTTTGGAACTGCTAGTTGTTTTTCTTCTGCAGTTTGTCCATCTGCCAACTCAACAAGTTTGATGCCTGCCTTTGGATTTACATAATAAATCTTTTCAGTCTTATCTCCCTCAAGCTTACCATGAGCGTCTGCTCTAAAAGTTACTGTTACATAGCCATCTGGTTTTTTAACACTATCGTCAGTTTTTTCTACTATATCTGTTGACTTGTCAAATACAAATTCAAAAACTGTTTCCTTTTCTGTGAATGTTCCCTTTAACTTTTTATTATCTTTATTGTTCCACTTTTCTCCATTTACAAAATATCCAGTGTCTGGAGTTTTTTTGATGTCTCTAGCAACTTCTGTCATATCGACTTCGACTTCTGGCGATACATAATAAATGAAGTTTCCAGTAAGTGTACCTTCAAGTTTTCCGCCTGTGCCTGCTTTAAAGATTACTTTTACATAATTTTCAAGAGCGCCTTCTGGCATTTCTCCATTTGGTCCAGCTGGAATTATATTTTTGTGAACTTCCACTTTTATCTCAACAGGTTTGTCATTTGTACCAACGCTAGAACCATCATCATATTCAACAATAACTTTTACTGTTGTATTTCCTGGATTAGTTACATCTGGCTCTTCAACTATTGTTACATTTTTGATAGTTTTTCCATCAGGTGGTGTAATCTTATCTTTAATTTCATCAACTGTTGGTGTTTTACCTTCTGGTGTGTGAACAGTGTCTGTTTTTGGTAATTGATCCTTTATTTCTTCTGGAGTTACAGAATATTTTGCAACTATTGTAGTTTCTTTTTCAAATTTTCCTACAATTTTATCTTCCCAAGTTCTTTGCGTATCTTCTTCTGATTGCCATTTTGAGAATTTCATAGTATATCCAACAGCTCCAACCTTTGTTGGGTCTGCTGGAAGAGTCTTTCCAGTTGGATTAGCTACATCAATTGTTACTTCCTTAGTTGAGTTAACCCAGAAGGTTTTTTCAAAGGCTGTGTCATCTGTTGCCTTATCTGTTGTCTTAACTATTACCTTCACATAAGATTCTGGTACAGGTGGTTTCTTATCTGGATCAATTTGTTCAACTACATCCTTTTCAAATCCTGGAGAAATGACTGTATCTTCTGTAAATTTATGACGCTTGTTAAAGTCATAAGCACCATCTTCATTTTGTTCGTCTTTATCTGCTGACCAATGAGTGAAACCAAGTTCTCTCTTTTCATCTTCTGTCAAAGTGATTTCAGGAATTTCTACCCAAGCCTTTGGATTTACATAGTAAACCTTATCGTCTTTGTTATCAAAGTCTTTGTTTGGTTTAATCGTAACCTTAATATATCTATTTTCAGTGTTACCTTTTAGAATCTCTTTCAATCCGCCTTCTTCAGCTTTTTTGCCTTCAGCTTCCTTTAAGAATAGCGGTTTGTCGCCTTCCTTGTTTAGTGCTTCATAGACGTTCTTGTAAACTGTAATCGGTATAGTTAGTTCTTGAGGTTCTTTGCCGTCTGTGAAAGTAACTTTAGCCTTGACATTTACTGTGCGAACAAGTTCATCCTTATCGGCCTTGTCTTGTTCTTTTACTAATTCAAAGACTTGATCGTCTTTTGTTAATTCGTTATCATTTTCATCGAATAATTTTATTACAGTTCCTTTTGGAAGTGGTTTAACCACGTCTTTTTCTCTCCACTCAAGTTGTGCTTTTAATTCATCAATAGTTGGAGCAAAGTCGTTAGTCCATTTCCCATTAGGGTCATTAAAGGCTTCTGTGCGTACCATTCCCTTTGCCGTTAAGCCTGACCATTCAAAGTAGGCTGTAAATGTGTGAGCTTCGTTTATAATTGTGTTTTTGTTTAATAACGGTTTGTTGTCCCACTTTGTAAACTTCTTTCCATCGTCTGGTGTGATGTAGTACTTGTTTGCATCTGCAGTTTCGCCTTCTTTAAGTTCTTGTGGAACTGGAAGTAGGTCTGACTTAAGTCCCTTTATTACATCATAATGAAGTTCTGTAATATCTTTGCCCTCAGCATCTTTACCAAAGGATCCACCCTTGTCTGCCTTAAAGGTTACTCTTACATAACCTTCTGGTGTTTTGCCACCTTCCGGCACTTCTATTACTCTTACGTCTTTATAATAGAAAGTAATTTCATCTTTGCCTGTGCCGTTGATGCCTAATAATTCATTTGTATCTTCGTCCACATCAAAGAAGAGTTGTTGTTGTGGTGCACTTGTTAAAACCCAACCTGGGATTGGTCTGTAGTTTCTTGCATCATAGTGACGATTACCATTTACAACAAGTTCTTGGTCAATAATAGCGCCAGCTTTTTCGTTTTCTTTGCCTTTAAAGCTTTCGTCTATATAGTTGACCTTGTATTCTCTATGTCTGTATGGCCTGTAAAAGAATTTAAAGACATTGTTTTTAACGTTCGGATTAGAAATCATTTTTTCCGGATTCTCAGGATCCGGAATCTCTGCCGGTTCAACTCTAAAAGTTTGGAAGAAAGAGTTGTTTAGTCCAACTCGTTTGTTGTATTCCTTGTAAATCTCGTAAAAATCCTTATCGTTGTGGGCTTCAAGCTCGTCGTGAGGTGCAAGGGTATATTTATCGTCTTGTCTGTCTCCAGTTGTAGCAACTAAATAGCCGGCACGTTTGTTTTCCAGCGTGTCTGAATCGGGATTCGGACTTATGTTTGTATCTAAGTTATAGTCCTTGTCTAAATAATAGTTAAGAACGTCTACGTCCACTCTTAGGTTTGGCACCCAAATTGCCTTTAGATATATTGGAGATACAACGTCGTTACCAAAGGAATATAATTCCGGAACCTTATAAGTTTTACGATATGAGTCGTCGATTTCATTTGTGTAGTCGCTTTCGGCGTCTTTCTTGTAGCGAATTATTTCCCAACCCATAAAGTCGTAGCCCTTTCTTACAGGCTTAAAACTAGGTTCTACAAGTTTTTGTTTATGAAAAACTGTAAATACTTGCTTGTTACCTTCGCCCTTTTCTTTTATAGGATAAGTTGTTTCTTTTTCCTGACCAATATCGCCTTCTTTTACGGTCTTGCGTTCTGTAGTTAAATTATTTTCATCGATTGATCTTAAACTACCTCCGTTTGGATCAAAGATAACCTTCCACTTATAGTCAGGTTCGCCCCATTTGGCGTAAAGAACTTGGTCATAATTAAGTTTAGTTTCTTTTCCGTCTTTTACCAAGTTTTCGCCGGCAGGGTCCAGTGCCCAACCTAAGAAACTCCAATCATAACGTACCCAATTCGGTTTTTCGGGTTTGTGTGTCGTGTCTAATTTCAAATCCTTTAACGGCTTTTCATAAGGCACATCTAAAATATTGCCCGCACCATATTCGCTGTCATTTTTTACTGTCTTCGGGTCGTTGTTTAGTTTTAACTTGTACTTGTTACGAGTATAGTTTGCATAATTGTAGGCATTTTTCCCTTTAAATGATTTATCCACAAGTGTACCATCAGGAGATGTTTCTTTGCTTGTACTCCAGGGAAATCTATCGATATATTGAATCTTGTCAGCGTCGCTTCTAAAAGGCGTTATTGCATTTCTTTCTTCATTTAACTCATCAAAAGTTTTCTCTACATCCCCAACTTTTTCATTTCCTATCAATATCGCTTTCCTAGTAGGCTCTTTAAGTTCAAAGCCTTGAAGATGAGGCAAAATAAAGTCATAATCGTAGGTATTCGTGTCACTCTTCCAATAGCTCAAGTCATAATCGATTTGTTCCTTGCCATTGAAATCGTCCTTTATAATATCAATATGGTAAGCAATGGCAGTGTCCAGGTAGCTGGCTCCAAGGGAAATCTCATATTCGCCCCTATCTTTCTCCTTATTTTTACCTATAGGTATCTTATTTGCGTGACCATGTCCAGAATAGTCATCTGTTCCCATTACATCTTCGGGGTCGATAAAATCTTCTGCACTTAAGCGATAAGGAGGCGTATCACGAAAAATTAGAAAAGGGACGTTATTATTTATCGTCCAGCCTATTAAGCCATCGTCTCCGGTAGGTTCGCTAGTATAACCTTTAGGAAGACCTGAAACTTCTTCATCCTTGGGCCATATTTTATCTAAGCTTTGGTTGAAGCGAACATTTACTTTATAAGGATCCCCTTCCTTGCCTAAGACTTGTCCATTTCTTGTTATAATCGGCCAATATGCCCATGGATCATTGTAATCATTAATGGATGTAAAGTAGAGGGTGTAGACTCTGCGGTTGTAGTAAACATTGTAGACTGTTTCCCCGGTAGATAAAACGGATTTTTGTACGCTTGGATTTTCTTTCGATGCGTTTTGCTTTTCCGTCAATTTCTCATTTAAGAAGTAATATCTGGCGAATTCCTTTGGATCATTTTGAGCCTTCTCCAAGCGTCCGTCATTTAGGTCCGGGAATGTGATGCCATGGATATCCAAATTTGTAAGATCCGGCGTAGAACCGGTGTCGGCATCATCTATTCTTCTTGCACCGATAAAGTCGTAGCGCTCACGCAAAGGAAGGGTATTATCTTTGTCGTCGTAATCCGGTTTTTCAGTCCAAAATTGGATGGCATATTCCGCCTTGGGTTTGTCTTTCCATACTGCTGTAAAGGTAACATTTTCGGCAGGCATTTTTAGATTAGCAGCTAGATTATTAATAGAGTTGCCACTTGGATATTTGATGATTTCATTTGCTTTATAGGTTTTTCCGCCTGTTGTTTGTAAGTCATGAGATGGCTTCCAACCTTGGAATATACCGCCTACTTTTGTAGGGATAGATTCATCGGCAATTTTAGGAATAATTTGTTCATAATAAAGGGTGCGGCTTGGAACTGGTGTGCCGCCTGCTGTGTCAAAAACTACATCGTAGTGGGCGCGGTTATAGCGATATTCCAAGATAAAGTTTTCAGCATTTTCCGGCACCTGCATGGTAATAAAAGGCGCTTCCGGAACAAAGCCCTTTCTATTTGGATTCTTTTCATCCAAAGGGCTAACTTCCATAGTGGAGCCTGTGTTTCCGTTTTGAGTCGTAATAAGTTCCCCTTTTTCTCCAACACTTCCGTCGGGATTGGTGTACTTCGTAAAATCATGCAAGTCTTGGAAGACGTGCTTGATTGTAATGGCGTTGGCCTTGGATTTGTAACGGAATTCTTGACTACCATTATTTCCGGCATTCTTCACCTTGTCGTAGGTGATTAAAAAATCGTCATCCGGCTTTTCGTAGCCTGTAAGGTCCGGAAGTTTAACTGTTTGATTGACCTTGGCCTTTTCTTCTTCCGTTGCAGCTTCACCTACACTGGCAATATATGGTTGGTAATCAACTTCATACTTCTCCCCTCTTTGCACCTTGTAGTCTGTGCGTAGGGTATAAATCTCTGGCTGGTCGGGATTTTTTATCAAATCCGCAGCCGTCTTGCCTTCTTCGGGCTTTGCTGGCTTAAGTGGAAGTTCCTCCTTGTTAATAATTTCTGCCTTGTCGCCGGCGAGATTGTCATAATTAACCTCAGCAAAGGCCTGTAATGGCACTGACAATAACATTAGCAAGGCTAATATAAATGTCGTAGTTCTTTTTAAATAATTTTTCATTTCTTCACTCCTTAGTTTTTATCGAAATATTTTGAAATTAAAATTTGTATATTGAAATAATAATCTATACTTGGATTATACTATAAATCCCCCTAAAATAGAATGGAAAATATATTTTTTATCAGTTTTTTCTTTTATTGCAATAAATATTCACATAAAGAAAAGTGAATGAAAATTTTTTTAATCTCTTTTCTTCTTTAGCTATGATTTGTAAAATTTTTTACCTTTAAAGGCTAGTATTTCTTGTAATTTTTATTTTGAAAATAAAATTAAAGGCTTGACAAATTTATTTGTCGGGATTATAGTGTGGATATAAAGTATACACACTATAAGCTTTGTTTTACTTTTAAAAAGCTTTCGATTTAAAAATTTTTATGAATTGCAAATTTAAAGGCGACAAAAATTTTTTATGCCTTGTAAAAAGAAAGGCGACGTAAAAATTTTGCTAAGCTTTAATTTTAAAGTCACC
>OBWV01001344.1_pt1 | contig 11026 bp, 10 predicted proteins | sample 1495351 | NCBI WGS metagenome assembly OBWV01 (sample SAMEA2580122, study PRJEB22360) | human gut metagenome | biome: human gut; feature: human-associated habitat; material: faeces | place: Denmark | collected 2008/2010 | reverse complement strand
CAGTCGCCCTGGGTCCAGGACTGTAGACCCCCCCCAGCCACGGGGCGGCGCGCTTCCGCGCCGCCCCGCATTCATTCCGCACGAAGGAACAGAAGACACACATGACAACAGAAGCAAACGACCGGCCGGAACCCGTCATCTGGTTCGAGGGCACCCTCATCAGGAATCCGCAGCCGCACGGAGGACAGGACGACTGGCTGCTCGAGACACTGGCCGACGCCGACGGGCCGAAGATCACCATCCATGCCAGCGGCGAGGATCACTCGGCGAACATCCGCGACAACGCGCACAAGGGATCTCGCCTCATGGTCAAAGGCACCGCCGGAGACGAGGGCTCCGGCATCGATATCGAGGCCACAAGCCTCGCATTCGACCCCAGCCACGACGAGCCGGACGGGGAGCAATGACACGGACCACCGTCAGCGGCATCAGACCGGACAAGACCGGCACCGGCGAATGGATCGACATCAACGGCCACGTCGGCCGGCTCATGTCCACGATCATGGCCGGCGGCCGACCATTCAGCATTGACGCCGACCCGGACGGCATGACCATCGTCACGCCCCTCCCACCCCCGGCAGGCGGTCCGGACACGGAAGCGGCCAGCGGGAACGACTCCAAGACCGGAACGAACCCGGACGAAGGGCGGATCACCAGCAGGAAGACGCTGTACGAGCGGTTCAAGACCCGACTCAACGAGAACCTCGACGAAAGAAAACAATAGAAAGGAACAACCATGGAACGAATAAGAGGAATCGCCATCAAGACACTGACCATCCTCGCGGGATTCTGGCTCGCCGACCTCGCGGCCGCACGCATCCAGGCCGGCATCGCCGCCGGTGAAAGCATGGAACGAATCATGGACGGCATGACGACCATGCTCCAGCACCCGAACGCCCTGGGATTCGACCGGACCAGCCTCCTATGCGGACTGGGCGGCGCGTGTGCGGTCGGCCTGTTCCACCTCTACCGGTGGAGCATGAGCCAACGCAACTGGCGCGAAGGCGAGGAGTACGGGTCAGCCCGCTGGTCCACCAGCCGGGAGATGGCCCCATACACCGACGGCGATACCAGGCAGAACCTCCAGATGACGGCCACCGAGGGCCTGAGCCTCGACGCCCAGGCCACGAGACGCAACCTCAACACCACCGTGATCGGCGGATCCGGTTCAGGCAAGACCGCCACGCACGTCATCCCCAACATCCTCAAAGGCAGCATGAACTACGCCTGCACCGACCCGAAGGGCGAGCTCTACGCGAAGACCGGCGGAGACTTGGAGAAAATGGGCTACACGGTCAAACAGCTCGACCTGGTGGACCTGACCAGCGAGACGAAATTCAACCCCATGCGCTACATCGACCCCGACAAGCCCGACGTGGCGATCATGCGCCTGGTCACCAACATCATGGACAACACCAACGGCTCCACACCCAAGGAGCACCAGACCGACGACTTCTGGACCAAATCCGAACGCAGCCTGCTGACCGCGCTCACCGCGTTCGTCTACTACCTGCCCGACGACATCCTCAAGGACTGCCTGCGCATCGACGCCGGCCAGACCCTCAACGCCGTGGCCGACATGCGCGACCTGCTCGAAGCCAGCGAACAGGACGAGACCAAGGAAAGCCAGGTCGACGCCGTCGCCCGGACCGCCACGGAGATCTACGAGGAGACCCGCGCCGAATGGGAGCGCGAGGACGCGGACCACGACGACCCGGACCTGCGCGAGGCATGGCGTCTCGCCCAGGGCCTGAAGTTCGCGGCCCGCCAGTACCGGCCCTTCACCCAGGGCGCGGGAGAGACCAAGAAGGGCATCATCATCAGCCTCGGCGTGCGCCTCGCCCCATTGACAGTCGGCCCGGTCCGCGAGATCCTCTCCGACGACAACCTCGGCATCGATCGGATCGGCGGATACCAGGACGAGCACAAGGGCGGATACAGGCATCCCAACGGGAAGACGGCCATCTTCCTCGCCCTGCCCGACGAGGACCCGACCTTCAACTTTTTGGCCGCGATCTGCTACCAATGCCTGTTCGACAGCATCATCCGCCGCTGCCGCACCTACCCCGGCGAATGCCTCGCCACGCCATTGCACTGCTTCCTCGACGAGTTCGCCAACGTGGGGCGCATCCCCAACTTCGACAAGCTCATCGCCACGATCCGCTCGCGCAAGGTCAGCGTCAGCATCATCCTCCAGACCATCGCCCAGCTCAAGACGATGTACAAGGACTCGTGGGAGACCATCGTGGGCAACTGTGATTCGGTGCTGTTCCTCGGCGGCAACGAGCAGTCCACCACCGAATGGCTCAGCAAGCTGCTCGGCAAGGAGACCATCGACATCCGCACCACCAGCGACTCCAAGGGCGTGTCCGGCAGCCACACCACCAACTACCAGCGCACCGGACGCGAACTCCTCACGCCCGACGAGCTCGCGCAACTGGACAACGACAAATGCATCTACAACCTGCGCGGACTCCACCCGTTCCTCAGCCGCAAGGCATGGCCCGGCACCACCATCCCGAAACCGAAATCCACACTCAAACACTCCAAAGAATGGAAGGCAGCGGCATGAAGCCCAACAGCTACACCTTCATGAGATCACGGACACCGGAACTGACATCTTCGGACCACTGCCGGATTGGGAACATGACGTGCTGAGCCACGTTGATTTCCCTGCGCTCCGCAGGCAAGGCCCCACACCCGATACTTTGAAATGGGCCTCACGAGTCTATTCGGTCGCTCAGCTCAACAAAGGCCCCGCAACAAAACGTTTGACGGAAGTCTTCAACATCCCTCTGCGAACGGCCTCGCATTGGCTGACGCTCATGAAAGAGCGCGTTCCAGAATCGGTTTCCACGAAGCTCCCGTCACCCATCACCGTTCACGAATCAGAGCCCCGGATCGCTGCCGGGCAAGCCGGTGCCCCCGTCTGATGGCGTGGGCACGGACCATCCCGGCGAGGCTCCGCCCGTATTGGTGGAGGACGACGAGCCTCCCGAAGACGGGCGTCGTCCGGTTCCGGAACCGAATCCGGAACTTCCTTGGGATTGCGATTGGCTTCCTCCCGAATATGAGGGCGTTTGCCGCTGTGGAACCGATTGGGATTGCGATGCCTGGGCCTGCTGCTGCGCGGCGGCGGCAGCCGCGGCCGCTTCCTGTTCTGCCCTGCCCTTCGCCTCCGCGTCGGCCTTCTCCTTCGCCGCCTTCGATTCGTTGACCTCTTTCACGGCTTTCGCGATCGCGTCCGCGTCACGGGTCTTGACCGCCTTCAGCAGGGTCTCCCGGGTCTTGTCGTCCGCCACCCTGCCGTCGGTCTCCTTGTACAGCGCGTTCGCGTCGTCCACGGTCTTGTCGAGCTTGCTGTCGGTGACGGCCTTGGTTGCGGCCTTGAGGTCGGTGAGACGGTTCTTGAGCTCTTTGGTCGTTCTGTGCAGCGACGCCGTGGCCCTGTCCAGGTCGGATGTGGCGGCGTCGGACGCGCAGGAACCGCTGATGGTGGTCGTCTTTGCACCCAGGAGCCGGTTCAACGCATCAAGCGTCTTGGGATCCGCGACCTGGCCGCGACTGGTGTCCTTCAATAGTTTGGAGGCTTTGGCCGTGGTCCTGTCCAGGTCGGACTGGATGGTCCTGCGTGTCGCTTCGGCCGAGTCGCATGCGCTGATTGCGGTCTCATGCGCCTCTTGCCGCATGGCGGCGGTGTGGCGGTTTTTGATTTGCAGTCCCATCCAGGACACGGCTATGAGGCTCGCGGCCATGACGATCGCGACGAGCGCTTTCCCGACCGGGAAGACGCGGCGCACCTTCAGATCGTCGAGGTCGGCCGAGTAGGTGACGGCCGCCGACAGCCCTCCTGGTCTCTCGGTTTTCCCGGTTTCCGTCGGTTCCGGTTCCGATATGGGCGGGAGGCTCATTGTGGTTGGCTCCGGGTCGGGGTCGGCGACCTGTTCGAGTGCCGCGAAATCGCCGTCGGCGTCCTTCAGGGCCTTCTCCGCGGAATCGTCGGGATGGGACTGTTCCGGCTCGGCGGTCCGGGTCTCATCCACAGATTCCATAGATGCCGGCACGGGTTCCGGTTCGCTTTCCGGCGGCAGTGGCGCGGATGGTATGGCGACGCGGCGGCAACGGCGCATGGATTCGGGAGGCTTCGGCACCGCTCCAGCCGCGTCGAAGCCCTGCCTCTGCGCGTTGTGCCACCAGTCGATGAGTGCCGGCCATGCGTGCGGATGTTCGGCTATGAGGCGCATCCACGGGCGCCAGCCGGGGTCGTTGGCCATGGCGTGCAGCTGGTCGGCGGTGAGTTTGGGGCTGAGGATCGGCTCGCCCGTCTTCCTGTCGGTCCTGATCATTTCTCGTCGTCCTTGTCTTCCGCCGGCGCCTTGTCGCCGAGGACGGTGTACGCGCCTTCGAGCGGCCCGTTGATGCCGGTGCATTTCCAGCCCTTGTCGGCGGTCCATCGCCATGTGAGGGTCCATGGCGATTCGAGGCCGGTCCAGACGCTGCATGTCGCGGTCGTGGAGGTGCCGGCGTTCATGCCGCCGGACGCCTGTACGTCGGGCTGGTCGACGATCCGGTCGATGGGGATGTTCAGGCCCTGCGCGTCGGATGCGAAGTATCGTTTGATGAGCCGGTCGCGGTCGGCGGCCTTGGAGGTGTATGCGGCGGCGGCCTTCGGGGCGAGCTTCTCGCATACCTCCAATGGTTTCTGGTGTCTCACGGCCGGCGTGGACGTTGACGTCTCCGCCTTGACGTCGGATGCCGCGGCTTTGTCCTGGTCTTCCGTTCCGGGATGCATGAGGATGAAGGCGATGTTCGCGACGACCATGAACACGACGGCCGCGGTCGTGGCCGCGATGATGAGGATGCTCCTTTTGCGCTCGTCCATTTCCCTTTCCTTCCTAGTGGATGAAGCTGATGCCGTTGCCCATGGCCTTGAGGTCGGCGGCGCTGATGGTCTCGGTGACGACGGCCATCCAGCCGGTGCCGGACTGGCTGATGAGGATGGAGCCGTCGGAATTGACCTGCTCGACGACGGCGACGTGGCCGTAGGCCACGGACGATCCATGCACGCCGCCCTCGAAGCAGATCACGTCACCGGGCTTCGGACTCCGGCCCACCTGGTATCCGAGGCGCGCGGCGGTGTCGTTCCACTGGCCGCCGTTGCCCATGTGCGCGTCGACGGGCTTGCCGATCTGGTTGCGCCGCATCGCGGCCCACCAGGTGCACTGGTAGGTGTCGTAGTCGGGGAAGCGCGCGTAGTGCAGGCCCATGGCCTCGATGTTCACGTGGTAGCCGTCGCTCATGACGAGCTTCGGGCTCAGCGTGCCGACGGTCGGGCCCGAATCGCCGCCGACCGACGCGGTGTACTTGCTCTGCGCCAGGCCGATGATGCGGGTCACGTAGTTCTTGGTCTCCGTGAAGGGCGGTATGCCGCCGTATTTCAGGACGCTGCCGAGGCCGGCGTTGTAGGCGGCGAGGGTCAGCTGGAGCGTGTCGCCGGTCAGCCTTCCGGACTTCTTGGCCGTCTCGACCTGCGAGGCGAGATTGCACATGTAGTTGCCCTGGCTCCAGATCGCGTCGTGCGGGTTCCAGATGTCGGCCTTGCCGTCGCCGTCGCCGTCCTTGCCCGCTGACGCCCATGTGGACGGCATGAACTGTGCGATGCCCTGCGCCCCGGCGGAGCTGCCGGCCTTCGGATTCCAATTGGACTCCTGGTCGATCTGGGCGGCGATGATGCTCGGCGTGACGACCTGGCAGATGGATCCGGCGCGGATCACGTCGGCCTCGTATTCCGCGGGCACGCCCGAGACCGTGGATTCGCTGGCGCTGGATCCCAGGAACGCGCCCATGACGGCCAGGAGCACGCCGAGCACCGCGAGCATGGCCGCGATGACGGGCAGGATGGGAAGGCTGATGGAGGCGGCTCCCGCGATGACGCGGGACGCGGCCATGCGCACGAAGTTCGCGGCGGCGCGGGCGGCACGCACGGCGGCCTGCCCGGTGGCCTGAACGTCGCGCGCCGCCTTGACGGGCGCGCGGCGGTGCCGCCAGATGAATTTGGCCGACGAGTTGACGCCTTTCACGCCCGCGCGTGCCGCTTTGAAGGACAGGTCGCGTGTGGTGCTTCCCAGCTTCGACGCGAAGTCGTCGTCGGCAGCGGTGAGCTTCGCGCCGGCTTCGTCCATCCAGCCCATGCCGGTGGATCCCATTCGTTTGACGCTACGGCCGGCTTTCCCAATTCCCGCGCCTATGTGCTTGCCGATCCGCTTGCTCGCCTTGCCTTTCGCGGCGAACTTGCCGATCTTCTCGCTGGGCTTCGCCTCGGACAGCGCCTTGGGTTTGCCGGCCGTCTTGCGCATTCCCCTGCCCGGACGAAGGGCGCGTTTGCCGCGGTTCATGATGCGCCGCGCCTTGCCGGCCGTCCAGCCCACGCCGTGCATGGTGGAGGACATGCCGTACATGCCGGCGCGTCCCGCCATCTCGGCGGCGGTGTGGCCCATGGAATCGGCGATGTCGGCCCGGTCCGAGCCGAACTGCGCGGCGCTGGACACCACGCCGGTGGCCGCGCGTCCGATGCGGGCGCGTGTGCCTCCGGCGTGGTGGGCTTGGGTTCCGCTCATGCGTTTACTTTCCTTCCTGGAAGGTCGTGGAGTACAGCCGGTAGAGGTCGCCGCCCGCGGGGATGCGCCCGTCGAACGGCACGTAGGCGCTGCCGATCTTCATGAGTCCCTGGCCGGGCAGCACGCCGGTGAAGTACTGGCGCTGCTCCTCGCTCAGGGTCAGCAGCTCGCACAACGCGTCCGCGTCGGTGCTGTTCTGGCTCAGGAGCATGAGGAAGTCCGAGTTGGACAGCATCTCGCGCGCGTCCTGGAGGTCGAGGATCTCCTCGACGTTCTGCGTGATGCCGGTGACGCCGAGCCCGTATTTTCTGGCGCGTTTGTAGATGTCCTTGAACTGGGCGGCGGCGTACTGGTTGGAGAAGAAGCGGTGGAACTCGTCGACGTACAGCCAGGTGCGCCGCCCGTTGGCCTTGTTGCGGATGACGCGGTTCCACACCTGGTCGATGACGACCATCATGCCGAACGTCCTGAGCTCGCCGGACAGGCCGGATACGTCGAACACGGTGAACCGGTTGGACAGGTCCACGTTGGTCTGCCCGTTGAAGCCGCTCATGGAGCCGGTGATGTACGGGTTGAGCGCGTCGGCGAGGTACCGGCTCACCTGGTCGCCGCCCGCCTGCAATTCGTCGTGCAGGTCCTGCAATGTGGGCTGGACCACTCCCCCGCCCTGGTTGCGGTAACGCGTGTACAGGTTGCTGACGCACTGGTCGACGAGTCCCTTCTGGAGCGGGTCGAGGCCGTCGATGCCGCCGATGAGCGCGCCGATCATGGAGACCACGTTGTTGGTCTTGTCCTTGACGGGGTCGGAGGCCGAATCGTCCTCCAGGACGATGTCCATCGGGTTGACGCGCGTGCCGGTGCCGGCGCTGATCTGGATGATCTGTCCGCCGAACGCGGCCGCGAGGGCGAGGTATTCGCGTTCCGGGTCGATGACGATCACCTCGTCGTCACGGTTGAGGAACATGCCGGCGATCTCCTGTTTGACGGTGAAGGATTTGCCGCCGCCGGACGTGCCGAGCACGAATCCGTTGGAGTTCATGTGGCTGCGCCGGTCCGCGAGGATCGGGTTGCCGCTCCTCGCGTTGCTTCCGTAGAACAGGCCGTGCGGCTCGAACACCTCCTGCGTGGTGAACGGGATGAGGATGGCCGCGCTGTTCGTGGTCAGGGTCCGCTTCATGGGCAGAGGGTTGTTGCCCAGCGGCAGTTCGGCCGTCAGTCCCTCCATCTGCATGAACTTGAGGCTCTCGGCCGTGCAGGACTGCGCGTTGACCTTGGCCTTCACGTTCCTGCACGCGACCTCCAGCTCCTCCTGGCTTGCCGCGGACACGCCGATCACGATGATCGAGTCCACGAGCCTCTGGTTGGTGGAGCGCAGCTCGTCGCGCAGCTGGCCGAGCTGTTCCTGCTGGTCGGCGAGGTCGTCGGGAAGGTCGTCGGGGTCGAGGCCCTGCTTGCGGTTCTTGCGCCGCTGGTCCATGATCTGCATCTTGACCTCGGCGTTCTTGCGGCGCACGAGCGTCATGCTTTCGCCGCGGTCCATGGGCGCCAGGTGGATGCTCACGTCGACGCGGGCGCGCAGGCCGGTCAGGTCGTTGACCAGCTGGTCGGACAGTTCCGGCGGCAGACTGGACACCCACATGGTGCGGTGCAGGTATTTCGAGTCCAGGGATTCGATGTCGAGCATGGTCGGGTTGCGCGCGTCGATGCTCCACGGGCACACGAGGTCCTTGGTGTCGGGCTTGCCGGGCTGATGCTCGAACCGGCGTTCGTCGAACCGGAACTCCTCGCCGGGCCGGAGCACCTCGGCCATGAGGCGCAGCCGGTGCTCGCGGTCGAGTCGGGTGGCCTTGCATGCGTCGATGGAGCGCATCTGGCTGACGAGGTTGTTGCACAGGGCGTTCAGGGTCGCGACGGCGGCCTGCTCGTCGCTTTCGCGGACGGTGACGGTCAGGGTCTTGACGGTGCTGGTGTTGCGGCTGACGGATTCGAGTTTGCCTTGGGCGAGGCGGTTGTAGTCGAGCCGGTAGTGGTCGAGGCTGTCGCCGGTCTCGTCCATCATCACGTCGGCGAGGATCTCGCGTACGCCGCGTGAGCGCGTGTAGGAGGCGATCTGCACGCTTTGCCCGGCCTCGAAGCTGTTGATGAGCTTGGCCCACCGGTCGATGATCTCCATCTGATGGGATTCCGGGCTCAGCTGGTAGTTGATGTCCTGGAAGAGGATGGTGGCGCTCCACCGTCCGTCGCCCAGGCTGGCGATCCCGTTGCGCAGCATCGCGTCGTAGCCGATGAGCTGCTTGACGCCCTTCGGCAGACGCGTCGCCTTCTTTCTCCGCGCCTTCGCCCTGGCTTCGGCATCGTCTTCGTCCGGCGCGACCTGGGGTTTCTTCTTTCCGAACATTCCTCACCTTTCCTTGATCGTTGGTTTCGCGCCGGTGCGGTATGGTCTGCCCGGACCGTCGAGCAGGTAGACCTCGCGCTGCGTGTAGTGGCGCAGGATGTATTTCAGGTATTTCTCGGGCATGAGGCCCTTTGGCCTCACCCATCCCCATATGGCCACGGGCAGGCCGGGCGGGAAGATCAGGTACATGGCGAGGTTGGGGTCCATGCCCAGGCCGAACCACAGGCCTATGTACCCTCCCCCGCACACGACGGCGAGGATGACGGCGGCGAGGCACTGCCGCCAGCTCATCCCCATGAACACCTTCGACTCGATGGTGGTCAGTTCCCTGTAGACGGGCATCTGCAACGCCATGATGTTTGCTTCCTTTCGTGGATTGCGTTGTGTTTCATTCGCCGCCGAAGAGCTTCTTGGCGACGGAGTTGGCCGCCATGACGATGCCGATGAGCATGACGCTCGCCAGGAGCAGGCCGGTGAAGTTGTCCATCACCCAGCCGGAGAGGCTGTCGCCGTCCTTGAACTTGCTCGGGTTGAGCGTGCCGCCCGCGAGCGTGCGGTACATGAGGATCGCCAGATAGAGGGTCGCGCACTGGAACACCAGAGACGCGTACTGCCGGAAGTAGTTGATGCCCCACTGGCGGGTCTCCTCCTGGGCGATGAAAGCGATCGGCAGCGGGTTGAACGCAGTGAGCATGTATATCTGCACGAAGCGCAGGAGGATGACGACGGTGACGACGATGGTCGCGCCCTTGGAGACGAGGAACGGGATGAGCAGCAGGATCAGGCAGGGTATCTGGCCCATCACACCGGCGGAGTCTATGGCGTCGCGCATGCTGTCGCCAAGGCCGAGGCCCGACGACGCGCCGGTGGTGGGCGCCGCCGAATGGATGCCGCCGAGCACGCTGTCGCCGATCTCGTCGATGGCCTGGAGCATGAGCTCGCTGTGCTGGGCCGCGGTGAACACGAGCGTGAGCTTGAACATCGCCATGGCGACGAGCTTGACGCCCAGCTCTCGGTCGCCGTCCGCCCGGGTGCTGACCCTGGCGAGTTCCAGGACGCACATGATCGCCAGTATCGTGCTGGCTATGGGTTTGACCGCCGAGCGGGCGACGGTCAGGCTCAGCTGGTACATGCCCGCGTTGTATTCGGCGGGGGTCTTCAGCAGGTCGGCCACAAGGTCGTCGCCGACGCCGGACCCTATCGAGTTGAGGATGCCGACGATGAAATCGACCATGCGCGGCCCCCGTCTACAGGGCGATGTTGGAGAACAGGGCCGCGGCCGCGATGATCAGGCCGCCGCCGACGACCTGCCAGACGCCCGACTGGGTGGCGGGGCCGTTCTGGTCCTTCAGTCCTCCGGCCAGGGTGATGACGCCCCACACGGCCCACAGGCCGCCGCCGATGATGGCGAACTGGCTGAAGAGCTGCAACGCGCTGGTGACGACGCTGCCGCTGTCTGCCGCGATGGTGATTCCGTACATGATGTTTTCCTTTCGATGTTTTGGATGACATGACCACGGTATGGCCGTCGAGAAGGCTCCGGTTTGGACGTTCCCGACGAACCCGAAGAGGCTCGGACGATGGTATGGAAAAGGGCCCGCCGACCGTTCGCCGGTGGGGCCGGGTCCCGCCGCCGCGCGCCGGGTTTCGAGTGCCATGGTTCCCGTCCGGCGTTCCGCGGGCCGCGGAACATGGAAACGGACGGCATCATGCGAAAGGAAGACGGACCGATCCGCCACAAGGAGATTTTCAAGGAGTCGGACGGTCCGGTGCGCAAGGGAAAGGGGTGGCCGGCCGGATCCGACCTCATTGGATCCGGCCTGCCACCCCGTTCTGGTTTCCATGGTGCGCGGGAAGGGGTTCCCGCGGCGTGCCCCCGCCGGGAGCCGAACCCGGCGCCGTCACAAAGGAGAAAACAAAGACGGTACCGATGGGGGCTTGGGCGCGTCCGGGAAGGGAAAGGATCTGGGCGCGCCCGTGGGCCCGTGCGGCGGATCGTGGGGGCGGTCCG
>OBWV01001340.1_pt1 | contig 11051 bp, 10 predicted proteins | sample 1495351 | NCBI WGS metagenome assembly OBWV01 (sample SAMEA2580122, study PRJEB22360) | human gut metagenome | biome: human gut; feature: human-associated habitat; material: faeces | place: Denmark | collected 2008/2010 | reverse complement strand
GACCTGATCATAATCCATATCTTCCGGGATCTTTTTGCTTTCCAGTTTCTTGAACTGTTCCACCTGTTTTAACTGGCGGGGGATGTAGCCATCGTACTTGATGTTGATGTTGACCTGTTCCCGGATATCATAGCGAAGTTCCGGGCGGTTTTTATCGATCGGCGCCAGTGCTTCGTAGTTCAGTTCCGGGCGGCGGATCAGCTCGCCCAGTGTGGAACCGGAGGTCAACGGGGTACTTCCATACTGTTCGAGAAGTTCCTGTACCGGTTTGGATGCTCCCACATTGACATGTTCCACACGCTCGATCTCTTCTTTGATCAGCCGTTCTTTCTCAAGAATATCCTGATACTGTTCCTCGCTGATCAGTCCGACGCGGTAGCCTTTTTCGCGGAGCCGCAGATCCGCGTTATCCTGACGGAGCAGCAGACGATACTCGGCACGGCTTGTCATCATACGGTATGGCTCATGGTTTTCTTTCGTTACCAGATCGTCGATCAGAACGCCGATATACGCCTCGGAACGGTCGAGTACCAGCAGTTCCTCACCCTTGACTTTCAGTGCCGCGTTGATACCCGCGATCAGCCCCTGTGCGGCTGCCTCCTCGTATCCTGGGCTTCCGTTAAATTGACCGCCGCTGAACAGGTTTTTGATATTTTTAAATTCCAGTGTCGGCATCAGCTGTCTCGGGTTGATGCAGTCATACTCGATCGCGTAAGCATTTCTCACGATTTTCGCATGTTCAAGTCCCGGTACGGAGTGGTACATGTCATACTGGACATCCTCCGGCAGAGAACTTGACATACCGCCAACATACATTTCATTTGTGTTCAGCCCTTCCGGTTCGATAAATACCTGATGTCTGGATTTATCTGCAAATCTGACCACTTTATCTTCGATGGACGGACAATATCGTGGACCGGTTCCTTCGATCATACCGGAATATAGCGGAGAGCGATCCAGATTTTCCCGGATGATCTCATGAGTTTTCTCATTGGTATAGGTCAGCCAACAGGATACCTGATCGATCTGAACGCTTTCCGGATCAGTGGAGAAAGAAAACGGAACAACTCTCTCATCCCCTTTCTGCTCTTCCATCTTCGAAAAATCGATCGACCGTTTATCGATACGTGCCGGTGTTCCGGTCTTGAAACGGAACATCTCCACACCGTTCGCTTTCAGAGAGTCCGTCAGGTAATTGGCCGCCTGCAGTCCGTTCGGACCGGTATAATTACTTACATCTCCATAGATGCATCTCGCCTTCAGATACGTTCCGGTACACAGAACAACTGCCTTTGCATAATACGTTGCGCCGGAATATGTTTTTACTCCCTTGATCGTACCATCTTCTACAATCAGTTCCGTCACTTCCGCCTGTTTGATCGTCAGATGTGGTGTATTCTCCAGTACCTGACGCATGGTATTGCTGTAATTTTTCTTGTCTGCCTGGGCACGCAGGGAATGTACCGCCGGTCCTTTGGATTTGTTTAACATCTTGGACTGGATAAAGGTCTTATCGATGACCTTTCCCATCTCTCCGCCCAGCGCATCGATCTCTTTTACCAGATGCCCCTTTGAGCTTCCTCCGATATTCGGGTTACACGGCATCATCGCGATGCTGTCCACACTGACGGTAAATACCATAGTTTCAAGCCCCAGTCTGGCTGCTGCCAGTGATGCCTCGCAGCCCGCATGTCCGGCTCCGATTACTGCAACATCTATATATTCCACCAGTTTGTTCATTTCTTTCTCCTTCTGCCACTCTTACTTGCCGGTACAGAACTTGCTGAAGATCTCATTGACCAGATCCTCACCCACTGACTCTCCCACAATCCTTCCCAACGCTTCATATGCGTTCATCAGATCGATGGAAAAGAAATCTTCCGGCATCTCCATGGCAATGCTTTTTTCCACCATTGTAAGGCTCTGATACGCTTCCTCAAGCGCCGTCTTATGGCGGACATTCGTAATATATACTTCATCGTTAAAGGACAATTCTCCTGCAAAAAACATCGATTTGATCTGTTCTTCGAGAAGTTCTACACCCTGCTCCTGTCTTGCGGAGATCGCAAGCACCGGCATATCCGTGCGCGCTTCCAGCATCTCTTTTGTCACCACCGGAGTCAGGTCGCTCTTGTTTAACAGAATGATCGCTTTTTTATCCCGGAGAATCTCCAGAATTTCCTCATCATTTTCATCTAACGGAATGGAGGAATCCACCACATATAATACCAGATCCGCGTCTTTTGCGTAAGCCCTGGCTCTCTCCACACCGATCTTTTCCACAACATCTTCCGTTGCCCGGATTCCCGCCGTATCCATCATCCGAAGGGAGATTCCCTGTAAAACGATTGTCTCCTCAAGGACATCTCTCGTCGTTCCGGCGATATCCGTGACGATCGCCTTTTCCTCTCCGACCAGATAATTTAACAGAGAAGATTTTCCCGCGTTCGGTTTTCCCACGATCACGGTCCGGATACCTTCCCGTATCATCTTTCCTTCGTCAAAAGAGTCCGCCAGACGACGGATCTTCTTCTTTTCCTCTTCTACCGTCTGCGCGAGTTTTTCGCTGTACCCGTCCAGACTGATATGTTCTGGATCATCCAGCGCCGATTCAATATACGCGATATGATACAGGATACTGCTTCGGATCTCTTTGATGGACGTTAAGACAGAGCCTTTCAGCTGGCTTAACGAGCTTTTCAGTGCGTATTCATTCTTCGCCTGGATCACATCGATGACCGCCTCTGCCTGAGACAGATCGATCCTTCCGTTTAAGAAGGCACGCTTGGTAAATTCTCCCGGTTCCGCCGGTCTTGCACCCGCATGGATCACGGCTTCGAGTACCTTTTTCATGGCAAGAACGCCGCCGTGGCAGTCGATCTCCACCGTATCTTCTCCGGTATAACTTCTCGGTCCTTTCATGATCATCACCAGGACTTCATCGATCATTGTATCGTTGTCATAGATAAATCCATAATGAATCTTATGGCTTTCGGCTTCTTTTATTTGCTTTTTTCCGCCCTTTGAGCGGTATACTTTGCTGATGATCTCCATGCTATCGTCACCGCTGATACGGATAATACCGATTCCTGAAGCACTCATCGCTGTGGCAATTGCCGCAATCGTATCTCCTGTCATCTCTGTCCTACTCCTTTCAGAGCATTATATTCTTCTTAAAGCAGGAAAAGATGCTACTCACACCCCGTGAAATAACATCTTTTCCATTCAACAACTTATTTACCTTTATAAACAACTACTACATGACGGTAAGGTTCATTGCCCTCACTGTATGTTTCCACGTACTTGTTTCCCTGCAGTGCAGAATGGATGATTCTTCTCTCATAAGGATTCATTGGTTCTAACACTACCGGCTTTCTTGTTTTACGCACTTTGAAAGCAATGTTCTTTGCCAGGTTTTCCAGCGTGTCTTTTCTGCGGCTTCTGTAGTTTTCTGTGTCTACTTTCACTCTGACATAGTCCTGCTGCTCTTTGTTAACAACCAGGCTGGTCAGATACTGCAGAGAATCCAGTGTCTGTCCTCTCTTACCGATCAGAATACCCATATCCTCTCCGGCAAAATCAATTTCCAGGCAGTCGGCGGTCTTATCATAGTTCATGGTAATCTCCACCGGAAGTTCCATTGCACCAAATACGCCGGTCAGAAATTTTTCTGCATCCTGTTTCATCTGCTGTACCTGTTCTTCGGTACGGACAACCGGTTTTCTCGGTTCCGGCTTCGGCTGCGCTTCTTTTGCCACCGGTTTTACTTCCTTATTTTCTGTCTGCGGTTTGGCAGCAGTCTCTTTTTTCGGCTCTCTTACCGGTTTGGCTTCTTTTTTTACTTCTTTTTTGAATTCTTTTTTGGGTTCTTTCTTTTCTTCCTTAACAGGGGCTTTCTTTTCCTTTTTCTCTTCTTTTGCAAGCTCTTTTAAGATGTCGAACTCTTCTTCCTGCACCTTTTTACGGACTTTGATCACGGCAGGGTTGCTGCCGATAAATCCCAAGAAACCGGAAGTCCCCTCCTGGACAACCTGAATCTCTAAGTTATCACTGGAAGTCTCAAACTCCAGACAAGCCTTTGTAATGGCTTCATCGACGGTTTTCGCAGTAATCTCTTTGAATTCCATAGCCCTTTCTCCCCCTATTTCTTCTTTGTGTTCTTTTCATCAAACTGTTTTACCATGTTTGCCTTGGCAGCAAGGCTGCCCGGTTTTACATTGGCGTTATTATAATATTCCGTTGCTTTCTTTCTCTGTGCAGCTTTTTCTTCCTGACTCAGACCGGATGTTTTATCAGGTGCCTGAATGTTTCTTGCATTCATTCTTGCCTGCTGGTTGATCTGCTGTGCAGACACACCTCTTTTTTCCATCTTTTTCTTCATCTTTTCCTGATTCCGGCGAACCAGGTCTTCCATATCCATCTGCTCCATCTTACGGTTGATCACCAACTGCTGGATACAACGGATCACAGCACCGATTACCCAGTAAATACCGATACCTACCGGGAAAGAGAAACAGAATACGGCAGACATGATCGGCATGAACGTATTCATGCTCTTCATAGAAGCTTCCATTGCACTCGGTTCACTGTTCGGAGCCTGCTTTGGCTGCGGCATCAGTTTGTAGTTCATCCACTGTGTCAGCCATGCAAGGATCGGAACCATGGCAGCGGAAAATACCAGAAGGTATCCTGCTGCTCCGCCCTGTGCCATACCGCTTTTGATAATAGCCAGCGGGGTATCTGAGATATTCAGGTTCAGGAACGTATTCATATGGCTGGTCTGCTGCGCTACTTTATCGAATAGATCGGAAAATCCGCTGAAATCGCTGATTTGTGAGAATTTTTCCATCTGTGACGGGGACAGTTTGTACAGAAAATCAATCGTTGTTGTCTTGGTAAATTCTGTATTGGCTGAGATTCCGGTCATTGTGATCTTGTTGTCGGTTAAGAACTGGCTGATGATACTGCCAAATCCATCGACAGACATGATCTTTGCGGTCAGTCCGGTAAATACGTTTCTTACTCCGGAGATATATCCAGGAATGTGATAGATTACCTGGTACAAAGCCAGCAGAACCGGCATCTGAACCAACAGCTGTACGCAGCTTCCTGTTGGAGATACACCATATTTCTGATATACAGCACTGATCTCCTCATTCTGCTTCATCATAGAATCCTGGTCTTTTTTACCATTGTATTTCTTCTGGATCTTCTGGATCTCAGGCTGCATAACAGCATTTAACTTGGAAAATTTCTGCTGTTTGATCTGCAACGGAGTCATCAGAAGATATACAACCAGTGTAAATAAAATAATGGACAAACCGATGTTTGTAATCCCGATCAGTTCAAGACCGCTGTATATCACATTGATCATCCATCCCAGAATTTCACTTACCCATCCGATAATAGGCATCGAAACCTTCGTCATTACGATATTCAATTATGTTTCCTCCTTAAATGTAATTCCCATTACATCAATCTACGGAACCGGATCCACTCCGCCTTTGGAGAACGGATTACACCGTAAGATCCTCCATAGCGCTAAAAGAGAGCCCTTAAACGCTCCGTATTTTTCAATTGCCTCCAGTCCGTACTGCGAACAGGACGGAAAATAAGGACACTTGGTACTCTTTAAAGGGGAAATATATTTCTGGTAGAATCTGATTCCTTTAATCAATATTGCTTTCATGTTCTTCCTTTTCTACAAGGTGATGTAACCTGCCAAGGTGTAGGAATGCACTCTCAATCTCACGAAACGTTCTCTCTTTTGCACTCACGCGGGCTACCACAACAATATCAAACCCTCTACGAAATACATCCTCATGCAGCCGGTAACTTTCTCTTACCAGTCTGCAGAGCCGGTGGCGCACTACACTGTTGCCCACTTTTTTACTGACGGAGATTCCGATTCTGTTTTTCCCCAGCTGATTCTCTCTTGCATACATGACTAAATATTTATTTACATAAGATGTTCCTGTTTTATATACCAGCTGAAAATCTCTGTTCTTTTTTAAGCTCTCTGCATCTTTATATTTCATAGAAATTCCTTACCTTTAAAGAAAATTTTTTTAAATCTTTTAGATAGAAGAAAAGACCACAATGTATGCGGTCTTATGTCTTATGCTGATAAGCTTTTTCTTCCTTTTAATCTTCTGGCAGCCAGTACTTTTCTGCCACCTTTTGTACTCATTCTTGCTCTGAATCCGTGAACTTTTGCTCTGGATCTCTTTTTCGGCTGAAATGTCATTTTCATATCTAAGGCACCTCCTTTAATATCCATTATTCGGTTATGATCGTCTTTTCATGTATGTCAGAAAACATCGTTTCAATTATATTCATAAATAAATGCTACGTCAAGTAAAATCGCCGTTTTTTCCTGATTTTTTTCAATTTATCGCTAAAACAAGTATCTCCTGCTCCTGCTGTTCCCACAGATAATACTGCCCTGGATAGAACACTGCTGATTCCCATATTCGCTTACACACATCTTTACACCGACTGTACACATGGTTTACGTAAGTTATCCACCCGATGTGGATAACTTGTGGATAACTACTGTATTTGATGTGTATACATTTTGGACAATTCCCATAATTCCCTGTTTTTCTGTCTTTTTCTATGTGCATAACTTCCGCTGCCTTTTTATTTATCCACGGGATAAGTATTTGTCCTTTGTTTTTTTATCGACTTATCCACATTTAGTCGTTGCTAAAATCCACATTTTATTATAAGATATGGTAGAGAAAGTAGCTCGTTCTATCAGCTGCCTTGCACTTATGGAGGAAATCATGAACATTATTTACGAAAAATGGGACGAAATATTGGAAACAGTAAAGACAGAACACGAATTATCAGATGTCTCTTTTAAAACCTGGTTAAAACCGCTGACGATTCACAGTATCGATGACCAGGTAGTTACCATACTGGTTCCTTCTCAGCAGGTTGGACTTAACTATATCAGCAAAAAGTACGCCCTCCCACTGAAAGTTGCTATTTCAGAACTGACCGGGTCCGACTACGACATTAAGTTCGTCCTGCCGGAAGATATACAAAATGTAGAAAAAGAGGTCCCTGTTTCTACTAATTATAATACCAGCATGGAAATGGCAAACCTGAATCCAAAATACACCTTCGATACCTTTGTCGTCGGAAGCAACAACAAATTTGCCCATGCTGCATCCCTGGCCGTGGCAGAATCTCCGGGAGAAATCTACAATCCTCTCTTTTTATATGGAGGTGTTGGTCTTGGAAAGACTCATCTGATGCATTCCGTTGCACACTTTATATTAGAAAGAAATCCTTCCACCAAGATTCTGTATACCACCAGTGAGGAATTCACAAATGAACTGATCGAAGCAATCCGAAACGGTAACAATACCGCAATGACAAAATTCCGTGAAAAGTACCGAAACATCGATGTTTTACTGATCGATGATATCCAGTTCATCATCGGAAAAGAATCTACACAGGAAGAATTTTTCCATACCTTTAATGCTCTGCACAGTGCTAAAAAACAGATCATTATCTCCAGTGATAAACCACCAAAAGATATGGAAATTCTCGAAGATCGTATCCGTTCTCGTTTTGAATGGGGACTGTTGGCTGATATTTCTTCTCCTGACTACGAGACCCGTGTTGCGATTCTCCGGAAAAAAGAAGAAATGGACGGTTACAACCTAGATGATTCCATTATTGAATATATTGCCAAGAACATTAAGTCCAATATTCGTGAACTGGAAGGATCTTTAAATAAAATTATCGCTTATGCAAACCTGGAAAAACGGGAAGTTACGATGGAGCTGGCCGAAACCGTACTGAAAGATATCATCTCTCCAAATGATAAGAAGATCATCACTCCGGAATATATCATCAATACTGTGGCCGAACATTATGACATCACACCGGAGGATATTATTGGTACAAAAAGAAACAGTAAAGTCGTCTATCCTCGGCAGATTGCCATGTATCTTTGCCGTGAACTGGCCAATATTCCGCTGAAATCCATCGGTCAGTGTATGGGAAATCGTGATCATACAACTATCATGCACGGTTGCGACAAAATCGAACAGGAATTACAGAATTCACAGACAACTCAAAAAGCAATTGAAATTCTGAAGAAAAAGCTTCAGCCGGGAAATTAAATGCCCTTCCTAGAAAGTATGAGTTATCCACATTCTGTTTGTGAATTCCCTGTGTATGTTGTGTGGACAAAGTAATCGGGCTTCGGGCATCCACAAATCATACACAGGCATCTTCTACAGGATGCACACAGTTATCCAATGGAAAATTCCTTATATTTTCGGGGCTGATACTACTTTTACACATTTTCACAGCCCCTACTACGAATACTACGAATTTCTTATTATTTTTTTATACATGAGCCCTCGGGTTCAGGAAAGGAAGTTATTCACATTATGAAATTAATCTGTGCCAAAAACGAATTATTAAAGAGCGTCAACATTTCACTGAAGGCTGTTTCTTCTAAAACAACCATGCCCATTCTAGAATGTATTCTGATAGATGCTTCTGCAACGGAAATCACTTTTACCTCTAATGATATGGAACTGGGTATTGAAACAAAAGTGAAAGGTATTATTGAAGAAAAAGGTATTGTTGCTCTTGATGCAAAACTTTTTTCTGATATTATCCGTAAACTTCCGGACAGTGATGTCTGCATTCAAACAGATACTAACCTGAATACAACAATTACCTGTGAAAAAGCAAAATTCACAATTCCAGGAAAATCCGGAGATGATTTCGCTTATCTGCCAGTTATTGAACGTAGCGAAGGTATCGAAATCTCGCAATTTACGTTAAAAGAGGTGATTCGTCAGACAATATTCTCAATTGCAGCAAATGAAAATAACAAACTAATGACCGGCGAACTCTTTGAAATGAAAGAAAATATCTTGAAAGTAGTTTCACTGGACGGTCACCGGATCGCTATTCGGAAAATTGAATTGAAAAACAATTACCCTTCAAGAAAGGTTGTCGTTCCTGGAAAGACATTAAATGAAATCAGCAAGATCCTTTCGGGTGAAGTAGAAGATCAGGTAAAGATTTTCTTTACAGACAATCATATTGTTTTTGAATTTGATGATACAGTAGTTGTTTCCAGACTAATCGAAGGAGAATATTTCCGGATCGATCAGATGCTTTCCAGCGATTATGAGACAAAAGTGAAGATTAATAAACGGGAATTCCTCGATTGTATCGACCGTGCCACACTTTTTGTAAAAGAAGGTGACAAAAAACCGATCATTATTACGATCGATGATACCGGTATGCAGCTGAACATCAATTCCCAGATGGGTTCCATGAATGAAGAAATCGATATCGATAAAGAAGGAAAAGATATTATGATCGGATTCAATCCAAAGTTTCTAATCGACGCGCTGAAAGTGATCGATGATGAAGAAATTTCTATTTATCTGGTCAATCCCAAGGCTCCTTGTTTCATCAAAAACGAAGAAGAATCCTATATTTATCTGATTCTTCCGGTGAATTTTAATACCGCACGGTAAGAAAGTGAGAAAAAATGGAAATAATTAAACTGAGAGACGAATATATCAAACTCGGGCAGGCGTTGAAAGCTGCGAACCTGGTGGAAGACGGCGTGGAAGCAAAACTGGTGATCCAGGATGGTTTAGTAAAGGTAAACAACGAGGTTGACATAAGACGAGGACGAAAATTATACGACGGAGATGTGGTTTCTTTTGACGGACAGGAACTGCGGATTGAAAAATAAAAAGTATGTACATTGAATCGTTGGAATTGAAAAATTTTCGAAACTATGAGGAACTGTCTATTGTTCTGGACCCGGGGACGAATATCCTTTATGGAGATAATGCTCAGGGGAAGACAAATGTGCTCGAGGCTGTTTATCTTTGCGGAACCACAAAATCTCACAGGGGAAGTAAGGATAAAGAGATGATCCGGTTTGAACAGGACGAGTCACATATCAGGATGATGGTAAAGAAGGATGGTGTATCGCATAAGATCGATATGCATCTGAAAAAAAATAAAGCCAAAGGCATCGCCATCGACGGGATTCCGATCAGGAAAGCAGCAGAACTTTTCGGCATCGTGAATCTTGTGGCATTCTCTCCGGAAGACCTGAATATTATCAAAAACGGGCCTTCCGAGAGGAGAAGATTTATGGATTTGGAACTTTGTCAGTTAAATAAAGTTTACTTACAGGAGCTGACGAGTTATAATAAGGTGTTAAATCAGCGAAATAAGCTGTTAAAAGACATCGGTTTTCAGCCCGGATTGACGGAGACGTTGGATGTGTGGGATATGCAGCTGGTTTCTTACGGGAAGAAGATCATTTCTCTGAGAAGGCAGTTTATGGAAGAACTGGGAGAGATTATCCGGCAGATCCACAGCAACCTGACCGGGAAGAAAGAAGAGATCCGGCTGTTGTATGAACCGGATGTGGAAGAGAAAGTATTTGAAGAAAAACTGCAGAGTGCGAGAGAAAAAGATCTTCGTTTCCGTGTGACGTCCGTAGGTCCTCACAGAGACGATTTTTGTGTACAGACCAACGGAATCGATATTCGAAAGTATGGTTCTCAGGGGCAGCAGCGTACGGCAGCTCTTTCTTTAAAAATGTCAGAAATCTATCTGGTGGAAAAGGTGACGAAGGATCATCCGGTCCTTCTTCTGGACGATGTGTTGTCGGAGCTTGACAGCAGCAGGCAGAATTATCTGCTGCAGAGCATTCACAATATCCAGACGGTGATCACATGTACCGGTCTGGATGAACTGATCGAGAATAATTTTTCGATTGACAGAGTATTTCGGGTGACCGAAGGAAAAATTGATTTTTAAATAAAAATTTAGGAGGATAAGGATGAGTACAGAATACGGAGCAGATCAAATCCAGATATTGGAAGGTTTGGAAGCGGTCAGAAAAAGACCCGGTATGTACATCGGAAGTACATCGATCCGCGGACTTCATCATCTGGTCTATGAGATTGTAGATAATGCAGTTGATGAGGCACTGGCTGGGTTTTGTGATGTAAACGATGTCAAAATTTATCTCTGAC
>OBWV01001332.1_pt1 | contig 11087 bp, 10 predicted proteins | sample 1495351 | NCBI WGS metagenome assembly OBWV01 (sample SAMEA2580122, study PRJEB22360) | human gut metagenome | biome: human gut; feature: human-associated habitat; material: faeces | place: Denmark | collected 2008/2010 | reverse complement strand
AGCACATCGTTTCCCCACTTTTATATAAAAGCAGCGAATATGCCGCGAGGTATTTTACTTTACAGAGCAGCAGCTTACTGTAAAATCAAAATTGGTCCACTGGATGATTATTGATATGTAACGCAACAAAAAAACAGACCCTTACGGATCTGTTTTTTATTGCTTGAATTAAGCTTCCTGAGAAACGATTTCTCTCTTGTTGTAGGAACCACAAGCTTTGCATACTCTGTGAGGCATCATCAGCGCACCACATTTGCTGCATTTTACCAGGTTCGGAGCAGCCATTTTCCAGTTTGCTCTTCTTTTATCTCTTCTGGCTTTAGATGATTTATTCTTTGGACAGATGGACATCAGTTACACCTCCTTAAAATTCTTAAATATATCACTGATAACAGCCATTCTGGGATCTAAATCTGCCGTATCGCAATCACAGGATCCCTGATTCAGATTTGCTCCACAACGGCTACAGATTCCTTTACAGTCCTCTTTGCAGAGTACCCGCATTGGCCAATTGATTAGTACTTCATTATGCAGCAGCTTATCGGTATCCAGCTCTTTGTTCTGGATAAAACTGCTTTCATCCAATGCCTCAATCCGTTCTTCCTCGGACAGCTTCATATCAATCTCCTCATCGTAATCGACCGGACACGATACCAACACCGGCTCCAGACATCTGGAACATGGAATCCATACAGCAACCTGACCTTTCGCACTGATATTCAGAATCTGATTCTCCTTGTGCTTGATCGTCAGTTTCACCGGTTCCTTCTCTCCATAAGAAAATTCACCCAGTTCACAGGAAAAAGTATCTCCTGACGGGAATATTTCTACCTGTTGTTGCTTTCCTTCATGAGTTAGTAATTTGGATAAATCAATCAGCATAATTCACTCCTAACCACACTTCTCCAATTATACAGAAGCATTTTCTTTTTGTCAACTGTTTTTTTCCTGACAACCTGCAATATTTCTGAAATATTCTTTTAATATTTGCAGATTAGCCTTTCTTTCAGTGGGAAGAAAATCCCCTTCGGCTTACAGTCAAAAGGGGACTTTCTTTTATATATAATCTTACAGTTTTTCTCTGTTTTTATACCAGAGCTACTGTTTCACGGCAGATAGCCAGTTCTTCGTTTGTCGGGATTACTGCAACTTTTACTTTTGAATCAGAAGTAGAAATTACGATTTCTTCTCCTCTGTGTCCGTTTGCATCTTTGTCCAATGTAACTCCCAGATAACCCAGATAGCTTACTACTTTTTCGCGTACCGGAATTGCATTCTCACCGATACCTGCGGTAAATACGATTGCATCTACTCCATTCATAGCTGCTACATAGCCACCAACGAATTTTGCGATGCCATATGCCAGAACGTCAATTGCATTTGCTGCATCCTGGTTTCCGCCTTCTGCTGCTTCGTTCAGGTCACGGAAGTCACTTGACAGACCGCCGGACAGACCGAACAGACCGGATTTTTTGTTCAGTACATTCATCATACCGGAGATATCCAGGTTTTCTTTCTTTGCGATGAATTCCATGATAGCCGGATCGATGTTACCGGAACGGGTTCCCATAACAACGCCTTCCAGTGGAGTCAGACCCATGGTTGTATCTACACATTTACCGTTTACTACGGCACTGATGGAAGATCCGTTACCCAGGTGGCAAACGATTACTTTTGAGTTTTCCGGATTCAGTCCCAGGAATTCTACCGCACGTTTGGATACGAAGCTGTGGCTTGTACCGTGGAAACCGTATCTTCTTACTTTGTAGTTTTTATAGTATTCCAGTGGCAGACCATACAGATATGCTTTTGCAGGCATGGTCTGATGGAAAGCGGTATCAAATACTGCTACCTGCGGCACACCTGGCATCAGTTCGCCGCATACACGGATACCGATCAGGTTTGCCGGGTTGTGCAGAGGTGCCAGATCGTTGCACTCTTCTACGGCCTGGATTACTTCGTCTGTGATAACTACGGAAGACGCAAATTTTTCTCCGCCGTGTACGACACGGTGTCCGATTGCATTTACTTCTTTCAGGCTTGCGATTGCACCTGTTTTTTCATTGGTCAGGGCATCCAGAACCATCTGGATGGCTTCTTTATGTGTCGGCATGGAAGCTTCTGTGATTTCTTTGTCGCATCCTGCTTTCTGGTATACCAGTCTTCCGTCGATTCCGATTCTCTCACAGAGACCTTTTGCCAGAACTTCTTCTGTATCGGAGTTGATCAGCTGATATTTCAGAGATGAACTTCCGCAGTTGATTACTAATACGTTCATGTTTTCTTCCTCCACTTAAACATACTTTTATGTATCTGTTTTATTCCGCCTGGCACTGTACTGCTGTGATTGCAACAACACCAACGATATCTTCTGCTGAGCATCCACGGGACAGGTCGTTTACAGGTTTTGCGATACCCTGTGTTACAGGTCCGTATGCTTCTGCTTTTGCCAGTCTCTGTACCAGTTTGTATCCGATGTTTCCTGCATCCAGATCAGGGAAGATCAGAGTGTTTGCTTTTCCTGCTACTTCACTTCCCGGAGCTTTGGAAGCACCAACGCTCGGTACGATAGCAGCATCCAGCTGGAATTCTCCGTCCAGTTTCAGATCCGGATTCTGTTCTTTTGCGATTCTTGTAGCTTCTACAACTTTATCTACATCGGCATGTTTTGCACTGCCTTTGGTAGAATGGGACAGCATAGCTACTACAGGTTCTTCTTCAACCAGCAGTTTGAAGGATTCTGCGGAGGAAGCTGCGATAGCTGCCAGTTCTTCCGGATTCGGGTTCTGGTTCAGTCCGGAATCTGCAAATACGAAAGTACCGTTTGCGCCATATTCGCAATCCGGAACTACCATCAGGAAGAATGCGGATACCAGTTTTGTTCCCGGTTTTGTTTTCAGGATCTGCAGACACGGTCTCAGTGTATCTGCGGTAGAGTGGCATGCACCGGATACCATTCCGTCTGCATCGCCCATCTTAACCATCATAACACCGTAGTACAGATACTGGTTTAACAGAATCTCTTTTGCCTGTTCCGGTGTCATACCTTTTTTGCTTCTCAGTTCTACCAGTTTGTCAATATATCCCTGGGTTTTTTCGGATGTAGCAGGATCTACGATCTTTGCACCGGAAATATCCAGTCCTTCACTGCCTTTTTTGATTGCTTCTTCGCTACCAACCAGAACAACATCTGCGATTCCTTCTTTCAGGATCTGTGCAGTTGCTTCATATGTTCTTCTGTCTTCGGTTTCCGGAAGTACAATTACTTTTTTATCAGCTTTTGCTCTTGCTTTGATTGTGTCAATAAATCCCATGATTTCATGACTCCTTTCCTATTTTGCTCACTACATAAAATTATACTCTTTTTCCTTTACAGTGACAAGGTTAGTTAATTTTTTAACATATATTCTCTATTTCTCCGGAAAGCCTTGTTTTTTTGCATTTTCCCTGTTAGAATGAGAAAATAATTTATGTATTTTTTGAGGTGCAACCATGAAAATTGCCGGAATCATTGCGGAATATAATCCGTTTCACACTGGACATGCTTATCATATACAAAAAACAAGAGAACTTACAGGAGCCGATTATATCATTGTTGTCCTGAGCGGAGATTTTGTACAGCGGGGAGCACCTGCCCTGTATTCCAAGCATCTGCGCACCCGGATAGCACTTCTCGGTGGTGCGGATCTGGTCTTCGAACTGCCGTCAACCCATGCCTGCGAGAGTGCAGAATTCTTTGCACAGAATGCCGTCGGACTTCTTGACGGACTCGGTTGTGTGGACATTCTTTCTTTCGGAAGCGAAAGCGGAACGATTGAACCGTTTTTGAAACTCGGATCTTTTCTCTCCGCTGAAACACCGGAATACCAGAATCTTATAAAAAAATATCTAAAAAAAGGAGAATCCTTTCCCAAAGCACGCAGTCTCACTCTCCAGGAACTACTTTCAGACACCGATGCCGATACCGGAACCTTTTTGCAGACACCGAATAATATTCTCGGTGTGGAATACTGTAAAGCACTCTGTCGACAGAACAGTACGATTCGGCCGCTTACGGTAAAGCGTGAAGGAAATGCCTATCACGACAACTCATTGAATGGGCAGTTTCCTTCTGCTTCTGCCATCCGTACTCTGTGGAAATCTGTGGACTGTAAGATATCAGACGCTGCGGTGTCTTCCTGTTTTCCGCCAGCCATATCTGCGCTTCTTTCGCAGACTTTTTCCTGCCCACAGTTTCTGGATGAGGAAGATTTTTCTCCTTATCTTCGCTGGCTTCTGTTTTCTTCTGACAAAGCTCAGCTTGCAGCTTATCAGGATGTTACACCGTCCTTTGTACAGCGTCTCTTTCACACCAGAAGTTCTTATGAAAGCTGGGGACAGTATGCAGCACTCTTAAAAACACGGGAACTCACCTACAGCCGGATCTGTCGGATGCTGATGCACTGTCTGCTGCAGATTTCCCATGTCCCTGCACTTTCCTACGCAAGGCTTCTCGGTTTTCGCCGTCAGGCAGCACCGGTTCTTTCTGAGCTCAAAAAACACAGTTCCATTCCGGTCATTACAAAAGCAGCAGATGCATCTTCCCTGTTGTCCGACGAAGCCACAGCTGTTTTTTCAAAAAATGTGGAGATTTCAAATCTTTACGAGACTGTCTGGTGCGAAAAATATCGCACCACATTTGTGCATGAATACCGAAAACCTCTTGTGATTCTTCCCTGATAACGATATCTTTTTTCTGCAGATAACTGTTTTATCTGTTATCTGCAGTTTTTTGTAACTATTCAGTAGCCACTGTACCGCGAGGTGTTTTGGCATGAATATGCCAAAATCCCGAGACATACAAGCCAAAATGCCATCACCGAAGGTGATTTTAAATGCATTTTGGCTCGTAACTGTGAAGGTACTGAACAGTTACGATTGTCTTTTGTCATGGAATTCCTCTGTTTTCGAGCAGACTCCTCCCAGTGACTCACTATCTACATCATATATGTTTTTCCCGGATCCCGCTTGTGCATTTTGCTCTTTGGAAGGGCTTTATTTGTATAATTCAGAACTGTTGCGATGTATTATATATGTTTTTTGGCTATAAATATGCGCAAAAAACAGCCAGCTTCGTATTCCTTATTACGAAGCTGGCTGTAACTTACCACTTATTCTATTATGAGATATTTCACGCTCTATTTCTGCTGACACAGAGGGTGACAGCAAAGAACCATACGGCCATTGCCCATATCTTTTGCATCCGGGCGTTTCTGACGACATTCATCGGTTGCGTACGGACAACGAGGTGCGAACTTACAGTATTCCACTGCATATTCTTTTCCTTCCATATCCGGCATGGCAATTTCTTTTTCCCATTTGTCTCCGACACGGGGTACAGAACTCATCAGAAGTTCGGTGTAAGGATGTGCCGGATTGTCCATGATCTGTTTTGCCGGTCCGTATTCGATCAGGCAGCCACGATACAAGGTTGCGATATAATCGGATACATAGTATGCAGTCGACAGGTCATGAGTAATATAAATAAATGAGATTTTATATTTATCACGCAGCTCTTTAAAGAGGTTTACGATGTTCATCTTCATAGATGCATCGATTGCCGCAACAGGCTCATCTGCGATGATCAGTTTCGGACGGGTAATCAGGGCTCTCGCGATAGATACACGCTGCAGCTCTCCACCTGAGAACTGAGTCGCATATTTTCCTTTTACGACTGCCAGAGACATACCAACACTCTTTAATGCTTCATCAACAACTTTATCTGCTTCTGCTCTGTTCTTTGCGATGCCAAGACGAAGAGCAGTGTTATACAGGTAAGTATCTACGGTCTTTCTTGCGGAGAAAGATTCGTATGGATTCTGAAAGATCGGCTGTACATCCAGTTTGAACTGTTTTGGATCATAGCTTTTTTTATCTGCATAAGATTTTCCATCCATAACGATGTCACCCATATCCGGGTTATGAAGACGAAGAATCATCTTACATAAAGTAGATTTACCACAACCGGACTCTCCTACGATAGACAGGATTACCGGTTTATCATCATCGATAGATAAAGAAACATTATCTACAGCCACCAGCTTTTTACCACGCAGCATACCACCTACACGGAAAATCTTGCTGACGCCTTTTACTTCCAATAATTTATCAGCCATTCGTCTTCACCTCCTCTTCTAATAAGTGACACGCAGCGAAACGACCCGGTCTTATTTCCCGGAATTTCGGGACTTCACTGCGGCACCGATCCGTAGCATGCGGACAACGAGGTGCAAAACGACATCCTGGCGGCGGATTCTTCAGTGCCGGCGGACGTCCTGCGATACCAACTCGCTGTACATCCTCACCTACACGCGGAAGAGCATCTACCAACATCTTTGTATACGGATGAATCGGATCATTGAAAATATCTTCTGTCTTACCGAGCTCTGCAATACTACCGGAATACATGATCGCCATACGGTCTGTGATCTGATAATGAACACCCATATCATGACTTACAATGATCATTGTATTCTTTAACTGTTTCTGCAGACGCATCAGCATCATAAGAATACCCTTCTGTACAACTACGTCCAGAGCGGTTGTCGGCTCATCGGCCAGAACAACACCCGGAGACATAAAGGTTGCCAGTGCAATGATCGCACGCTGTCTCATACCACCGGACAGCTGGAATGGAAATGACTCCAGAACATCCGGGGAAAGATTCAGTTCTTTCAGATAATCAGCAACTCTTGCCAGAGTTTCCTCCGGTTTTTCATTCTTTTTCTGGTCCTTTGGAATAGAATCCAGAAACTGTGTTTTCAGACGAACGATCGGGTTCAGAACACTCTGTGCAGCCTGTGGCACATATGCGATATTGTTCCACCAGGTGTCACGAATCTTTCCAGATTCGAATGAATATTTCTTTCCGTCTTTTTCACCTTCCAGAACAACACGCCCCTGATCGATCACCAACGGATAGTCAACAATATCATAAAGAGTGTTCAGCAGGGTGGTTTTACCACATCCGGACTCGCCTGCGATGCCGAAGATCTCATTGTCTTTAATCTCAAAGTTAATGTCCTTGAGTACATGTACATCACCGTCTATTGTCTTATAAGACGTTGACAAATTCTCGATTTTCAGCATACTTATCACCTGCCTCTCTTCTTAGCCTGATAATCGTTGTAACCTGTAATCAACATGAACAGGCCAACAAATAAGATAACGGTTGCAACAATCGGAGAACCGATCCAGAGCCATCTCTTAGCCAGGACTGCATTGTATCCTCTTGCCCACTGAATCATGTTACCAAGAGAAACCAGGTTTCCCGGTGACAGACCCAGAACGGCCAAACTGGATTCTGAACCAATTGCACTCAGTGTTGCATTCATAAAGTTGGAAAGTGACCAGGACAGTGCGAACGGGAGAATCTCCGTTACAACGATCTGTAAGGTACTTTCACCGGAGAAACGTGCTGTGTGAATAAAGTCACGCTCTTTGATTGTCAGAGCCATGGAACGGATCTGACGGCTTGGCCATGCCCAGGCGAACATCGCAAGAACAAGTGCCATAACAATTACAGTAGAGCTTCCTTTCATCAGGGAAGTCATCATGATCAGAATCGGCAGAGACGGGATTACTACGAAAGTATCCGTGATAATCATCAGCACTCTGTCCAATGCGCCGCCTGCAAAACCTGCAAGCAGACCAACCAGAACACCCACAACAGTACCAATAGTAGCTACGATCAGACCAATCATCAAAGAATTGTGAATGGCTTCGATCAGCAACCATACAATATCCTGTCCCATACTGGTAGTTCCAAGCCAATGTTCAGCAGAAACTCCCAGATTATTCGGGTATGTATTATAGGTAAACGGATTTGTATGTGGGATAAAATATACTACGAACCCAATGATCAGGAAAAAGCAAGTAGAAATCAAGCCTGCTTTTAAACGAAAATTGGCTGTTTTCCAAAATTTCTTCATGTCTGTCCCTCCCTCTTATCAGCCGTACCGGATTCGCGGATCGATGAACGGGTAGATCAGGTCCACAATTAAAGTTGCTGAAGCAATCGCTACGATGGAAATCGTAATACAGCCAAGGATCATATTATAATCCGACTGCAGGATTGCGGCCTGAATCAGAGAACCGACTCCAGGGTATCCGAAAATAATCTCGGTCATGATGGAACCACCGAAGACACCACCAAGGCTCATTGCCAGTGCTGTGATCTGGGTCAGAATGGAGTTACGCATTACATAGTTTTTGCCGATAGCGAACTCGGAAAGTCCACGGAAACGGGCATAACGTACATAATCTTCTTCTGCTGTGGTGCTCGCCAGAGATTTCATGGAGATGATCCACCATCCGGTACCAAGTAACAGCAGTGAGATTCCCGGAAGGATAGAAGCCTTGACCACAGAAGTGATCCAAGGACCAAATCCACCTTTAGTATTAATAACTGCCTGCAACGGGAACCATTTTAATATAAATGCAAATATAATCTGTAAGATCAACGCTACCAGGAAGTAAGGAATCGGATAGATAAAAATTGCAATTGCTTCCAAAATCTTGGATGAAGTTTTATTTTTCCGAAATCCTGCCAGAAGACCGATCAGGTTACCTACGATCCACGCAATAAATGTGGAGGTCAGACATAAGATCAGAGTATACGGAAGATATCTTCCGATAATTTTTCCAACCGGCTCCGGATAACTCATCAGTGACGGACCAAAGTCAAAATGCAGCAGACCGTGCCACAGGAAATAACCATACTGTTGCAGCAACGAGCCATCAAGTCCAAACTGCACACGCAGGCTACTACGAAGGGCGTCCATCTCGGCTGGATCCATGTTACCGGAACGTGACTGAATCTGTGCGATCATGTTTTCAACAGGATCTGACGGAAACATACGTGGAATGAAGAAGATAAAGGTAACACCGATCAGGATAGTCAGCGCCCATGCAAGCACTCGCTGCAGAAAGAATTTTTTAAATTTCATACACAGCACTCCTTTACTACTATTTCTACACAAAAGGGACGGATCGTAAGCTTTTCTTACAACTCCGTCCCTTCTGATATTTCAGCAAATAACTCTGTCAGTTTTTGCTGTTTTCATCATTTTATTACTGTTCCTAAAGACTTAAAGGATTAAGCCTGTGTAGGAGTGATGTTTGGAAGCATGTATTTGAAGCAGCTCCACCACCACCATGGACCATTGTACGGGTTGTCCGCATCCGGATAACCTTCCCAGTAAGTTGAGTTGGTCGGAACGAATTTTGTACCAGAGAGGAAGTTGATTTCCGGCATATCTGTTACACATTCCTTAAGGAATTCAGTATGCAGTTCGTAAGATCTATCACTTTCCGGATCAGTATTAGCAAGTTCGTGAAGTATCTCTGTAACTTTTTCGTTATTCCAACGAAGTCCCTGACCAGAACCAGTTTCGCCTAAAGGTTTGATCAGATCACCGTCAAATCCGCTGATTGCAGAGTAGAAGTCTTTCAGGATACCACCGGATGGCCAGTAACCAGCGATCTGGTAGTTACCCTTTCCACCGTCTACATCCCATGTTGCGGAAGATTTGGATGCGATTGAACACTGGAAACCGAATTTTGTCAGCTGGTTGTAAGCTGCCTGTACACCACGTGCTTCCTGGAACTCAGTATCTGCCAGATAGCTCATTTCAAAGGTGAAAGGTTTGCCTTCATAATTCCATACACCATTTACTTTTTCAAGACCGGCTTTTTCAAGCAGTTTTGTAGCTGCTTCTTCATCATGTTTCCACCAGCCTGCACCAAACATGGTAATCAGTTCTTCATCTGTTCCTTCGATGCCCAGAGAATCAGCCATACGTTTTGCATAACCGGTATCATAAGGTTTGAAGGTTGTTCCATCGCCAAGATCCAGTTCGAAGTTTTCCAGCCAATCCTGCATTGGGATTGTGTAGGTTTCCTGCAGGAACTGTGTATTGTTCATTAACGGGATCGGAGCCGCACGTCCTGCTCCGGAGAACGTGTTCATGGAGATCTCATCAATATTAAGTGCTAAGCAGATACCCCAACGGAAGTCTGCATTGTCATACGGTGCGCCCTGACCATGTGAGAATACAATTCCTTTTGCACCCGGATCGTCTGGGTTTGCATATGGGAAATCCTTGTACCAGCAGTTAATTTTGTCGTTAGACGCTTTCATGGTTTCAAACTCTTCCAGTGTTACTTCACACAGCAGGTCAACTTCGTTGTTGATCATAGCCATCTGTTTTGTGGTAGAGTCTGCGAATGTACGGAACCATACGTATTTCGGTGGTGTAGCATTTTCAGCGTACTCATACTGAGTGGGTCCTGCAACACCAAGTGTGCTGTCCTTCCAGTCATCACGCAGTTCATACAGCACCCAGTCACCTAACTTATCGTAATCTTTTACGGTGTAAGGACCTGCCACTACAGGATCTTCATCCTTGAATGTAGTAACATCGGACTGTTTTGAGTAAATATGTTCCGGAACGATACGGTAATCAGTTCCCCATACAGTGATACCATATCTCTGTACGAAACGTGGGAATGATTCTTTCATCTTAAACAGAACTGTGTAATCGTCTACTTTTTCTACTGAATCAATGTACAGGTTTGTTGCTGCACTAGCACCGATTCCGTCATTTTCTTTAATCATATTGAAAGTGAAGACAACGTCATCCGCTGTTACGTCTTCACCATCGGACCATTTGATACCCTGACGAACTTTTACTGTCCACTCGGTAAAATCATCATTGGACTCAGGCATGCCATCAGCAATCTCGCCCCACTGTTCACCACTTGCGGTATCCATTTCCCACAGATGAGCACTCATCAGCTGATGAATACCGAATCCCATCTGGGTACCTGTCATGTAGCTATTAAACTGACCAGGTACATCTGTTGGGGACTGACACTCAACGATCAGTGTCTCGGAACGAGGAGTTCCTACTTCTGTAGTAATACCTTCAGATGCTGCTGTTCCGCTTCCGCCTGAACTGTCATCTGTAGAAGTTGTTCCACTGGAATCCGTAGATCCGCCGGAACTGGAATCACTTCCGCCGCCGCCACAGCCGGCTAACATACCA
>OBWV01001327.1_pt1 | contig 11174 bp, 10 predicted proteins | sample 1495351 | NCBI WGS metagenome assembly OBWV01 (sample SAMEA2580122, study PRJEB22360) | human gut metagenome | biome: human gut; feature: human-associated habitat; material: faeces | place: Denmark | collected 2008/2010 | reverse complement strand
CCGGCTGGTGGCAGGTTCAAGCAAGAAACGATGCAACCTACGAAGACGGCAGTCGCCAACAACTTGAGCTGTACTACGTGCGGAACGCGAATCTCAAACTGGACGTGGTTGTATTTCTCGAAACATTCAAATCCATCATCAACAAGACGGGGGTATGAGCGTTGTCTTCTGAAGTGGAGTCTTTACGCGACGATAAGACGCGCGCCTTCGAAGTGCGAAAGTTCTGCTCCATACACGCCGGCGCTGACGAGCATCTGATCGATTTTTGGGAATTCGGCGAGGCCGACGCCCCACTCGTGAGCATCATCATTCCTCTTTACAACTGCGAGCGATATCTGGCTGAAACATTGGATTCGATCGTATCTCAAAGCCTGTCTTCCTGGGAGGCGATTCTGGTTGACGACTGCAGTTCGGATGGATCGCTTGAGATAGCCCTTCAGTTTTCGGAGCGGGATCATCGTTTCGTCGTATTGAGAAACGATTGCAACAGGGGAGCGGCTTTTTCTAGGAACAGGGCTTTAGCGGCTGCGTGCGGCAGGTTTATTGCCTATTTGGATTCCGACGACTACTGGAAGAAAGAGAAGTTGGAGAGGCAGATCACCTTCATGACCGAGAACCGTTTCGGAGCATGCATGACGTCGTACGAGACGGTGAACGAAGACGGAAGCTTTCGCAACATCGTTCATATCGATGAGCGTCTCGACTATAAAAAATTTCTGAAAAAACCTCCCACCTGCTCGCACACGATCATGTTCGATACCGAGCTCGTCGATAAAAAAGCTCTCGTCATGCCGGATATACGAAAAAGGCAGGATGCCGCAACGTGGCTCCAGGTTATAAAGCTGTACGGATGCCTTCATGGGTTCGATGAAGTGTTGGCGGCGAATAGGAAGCGAAGCGATTCGCTCAGCGCGAATAAGGTTTCGGCAGTGAAGGGAACATGGTTCCTGTATACGGAGATTGAAGGTTTGAGCAAGCCATATGCAGGCTACTGCCTGTTTTGGCAGATGTTTCATGCAGTTCTGAAGAGAATAGGAAAACGGTAAAGTGAGCGTGTACCAAGATTTGGTCGAGCGGAAGACGAAGCTATCCCTTATCGGACTGGGATATGTTGGCATGCCGATAGCGGTTGAGTTCGCTAAGCATATCGAAGTTGTCGGATTCGATGTCAACGAAGAGAAAATCCGCTTGTACCGAAAGGGGGTCGATCCGACGAAAGAAGTAGGCGACGAGGCGATCAGCTCCACAGGCGTCGACTTCACGTCGAATCCCGAACGTTTACGGGAAGCGCGTTTTCATATAGTTGCTGTTCCTACTCCGATCAATCAGGACAAGACCCCCGATCTGTCGCCGGTTGTTGGGGCGTCGACCATGCTTGGCCGTCACCTTGAACGGGGTTCGATCGTGGTTTTCGAATCTACCGTCTATCCTGGGGTCACGGAGGACGTATGCGTTCCTATCCTTGAGAGGGAATCCGGATTGCGGTGCGGCGTTGATTTCAAAGTGGGTTACAGTCCTGAGCGAATCAACCCCGGGGACAAAGTCCATACCTTGACCACTATCCGAAAAATCGTTTCGGGCATGGATGATGAGTCCCTTGAAGAAATCAAACGCGTGTACGACATCGTGATAGAGGCAGGCACCTGTCCGGTCTCCTCGATCAAAACAGCTGAAGCAATTAAGGTAGTGGAGAACTCCCAGCGCGATATCAATATTGCTTTCATGAACGAGCTTGCCATGGTCTTCGACCGCATGGGCATCGATACGAGCGAAGTCGTGGAGGGCATGAACACGAAGTGGAATGCGCTCGGCTTTAAACCAGGACTGGTTGGTGGGCATTGCATCGGCGTTGATCCGTATTACTTTACCTACGAGGCCGAGAAGCTCGGTTACCACTCTCAGATCATTCTTTCGGGCAGAAGAGTGAACGATGCCATGGGAGGGTTTGTTGCCGAGACGGCCATCAGGGAGATGGTGCGAGTTGGGCTTGCTCCCAAGTCCTCGAACGTGGTCGTCTTGGGCATTACCTTCAAAGAGAACTGTCCCGATGTTCGAAATTCCAAGGTGTACGACATTGTCATGAGGCTAAAGGAATATGGAGTCGAGCCGTCGGTGGTGGATCCTTGGGCTTCGGGAGACGAGGTGAAGCAGGTTTACGGCATGCAGCTACGCGAGTCAGGTGATATTGCGAACGCAGATTGCCTGATTGTCGCGGTTGCCCATGATGAGTTCAAAGAGCTGGGCTTCGAGCGTATTGATGCTTTCTTCGGAGACAAGCCCGACGAAAGCAAGGTGCTTTTGGATGTTAAAGGAATATTGGACGCGAAGCGCTTCTCGTCTTATGGAAGTTTTTGGCGGCTATGAGTTTGTTTACGGATTTGAACGAACCGGGCGTGGCTGGAGTGGATTACGGGAACAGGGTGCTTCTCGTGCAAGCGTTTCTTGCATTTGAGAATCGCCATGATGTTTTCAGTCGAAATGTCGATGGCATGCACTATTGGCATCTTCTGAGGAAGTGGCTGTTCGACTCGGTATGCAAGCAGGTTCGACGTTTCGAGTTCGGTGGGCATCCTGATTTTCATGCGCAGTTTTCAAAGGCTAATATCGCAAGAAGCCTGCCTCGTCTCCTCATGCAGCTGGGTGAATCGCGGAGCGGTATCGAGACGGGGATAAGGGAAGGCAAGAAGGTTGTCTTTTTAGGCAATTGGAAGAAAACCGCTGGTTCGAACGGCGTTTGCAACGTGTTCCTCGAGGATCTGGCTCGAGACCTTGCAGATGACTGCTCGATTCTGGAGCGTCCCCATAAGCTTGCCCATGTAAAAGACTCCCTTGAAGATCTTACGATATACACGGATATCCTAGAGGCTAGATGGCTTGTTGCTCTTGCAACAAGAAAGTGGGAGAAAGCGTCTCGTTGCGTTTTGTCCGACCTTGCGGAATTGGTGGGGCTGCTCGAGTGTGAATTCGATGTCGAGATTGATCGGGAGGCTCTGGCTAAAAGAACCTCTTACGTGGTGACTGGCTATTACGCGCTTTCGAAATCGTTTCGTGAAATCTTCTCAAGATGGCAACCTGAATGCGTCGTCGAGGTCGAGCATTACTCGGTGTTCTGCCTCGTCTGCAACGAAGTTCTTCATGAGCTGGACATACCGGTAATCGAACTCCAGCATGGGCAAATAGGGCCTGGTCATATTGCGTACAATCTTGATGCGCCGGACTGCGGAAGATACCTTCCTGACCGTATCGCCGCATTCGGTCAGTATTGGATTGACGAATGCGTTGTGCCGGATAGGGATCGACGGATGATCGCCGTAGGATCCATTCCGCTTGAGCGAGGGTTGAAAGCGTCTTTCGACATCGAAAAAGAACAGGTAGACGAGCACGTTCCTTTTGTCCTGGTGGTGTCTCAGGGTTATGACAACGGTGCGGTTTCCTCGTTCGTGTGCGATCTTGCTCGGGATCCGCGTGCGAACGAATACCGCATTGTCGTGAAACTGCATCCTTCCGAAAGAAACTCGTGGAGGGTCGTCCATCCTGAATTGACGGAGGTCGGCACCAGGGTTGAGATCGCGGAGACCGGGGATATCGATTGGTATCTGCAAAGGGCGACAGTTGTCGTAGGGATATCGAGCACGGTGCTTTTCGAGGCTATAGCCTATAGAAAGCGCGTGTTCATCCTGGATACGGTTGACAGTGAAATTGCTCAACCGCTGATGAGGTCAGGTGCGGCCGAGCTTGTGAAGGACGCATCTGAATTTGTGGGGCGCATGAGCGTAGAGGTCGAATCCGTTTCTGACAGCTTGAAATCCTACGTCTGGCACGAGGCTGCGCTCGAGAATACGGAACGGCTCGTTAGAGGCTTTCTTGAGTCCTGATCGGGGCAAAACGGTTATTCGATGATCGTGAAACCATGAAAAAAGACTTCTTGAAAAAAGCATCGACCGATTTCGCTCTCACTATCGGTGCGACCGTGGTTCTCGTTGGGACGCTGCAGCTTCTCGTGTATCCGTTTTTGGCGTGGAAGCTTGACGGCGATCGATACGGTTTGTTCCTGGTGGCGATAGGGATCGTCAACGCGCTTGAGCCGTCGTTCGGGAGCACCTTGTGCAATACGAGGATTATTCGCAACGAACGCTATGAGAAAGCCGGAATAGGACCGGGAGACTTCAAATACCTCCTATCCATTTCTGCCCCCGTACTGGCAGTGGCGACTGCGATAGTGTGCTGGCAACTTCTATCGATGGATCTATTGATGGCGTTAGCTGTTGGGATCCTTACGGGTATGAGTATCGTGAAGGCGTATTGTCTCGTCGCGTTCAGGCTTCATTTCAATTCCAAGAAGTTGTTGCTAGTCAACCTCTTAACTGCTTTGGGTTATGTGGTAGGTATGGGCGTTGCTTTCGCAAGCGGATTCTGGCCTTTCGTGTTCATACTTGGAGAAGCATTTGCCCTCGCATGTTTTGCACGATGCTCAAACGTGTTTTCAGAACCGTATGGCAAAACAAGGCTTTTTGGGTCGTCGCTGCGCACCTATGTGTCTCTTATAGCGAGCAATCTCATCACCTATTCGTCGGTGTACGTTGATCGGTTGCTGCTGTATCCGGCCTTAGGGCCTTCGGCTGTGTCGACCTATTACGTTGCAACCTTTTTCGGCAAGACGTTCTCGTTTTTCTCCTCACCGATCAGTTCCATCATGCTCAGTTACATGAGCGACGGCGTAGTCAAGATAACCGTCCGCAGGTATCACTTGGTGAATCTGTTCATACTCGCAGTGGGGCTTTTCATGTATGCGATTGCCTTCTTCATTGGGCCGCTGTTCGCGATGATTCTCTATCCTACGCTTTATGACCAGGCCTTGTCGTTGATGCCGTTGGGAAATGCAGCATCGATATTTGCGGTTGTCAACTCGTTCAATATGGTCGTAGTTCTTAAAGTTGCCCCGCCCCGCCTTCAGGTTGTTTCGTCGCTGTTCCGTTTGGTTTTGTATGCCGCTTCGATTGCTTTCTCTTCTTGGGTCGGTAGTCTTTGGGTGCTTTGCCTTCTCATGCTCATTTCTAACGCGGTGTCCTACCTATTCACGTATTCAGTGGGGCTTTTCTATATGAAACGTTCAGGAGCTATGGTTCGTACAGGAGCAAATTCGTGATTGCGCAAAAAACTGATACTACAGCGCCGAGCGCGAGAAAAAGTCACATTGGCATTGTGTACTCAATCTTGATGGTTCTTTTGCTGCTTGTTCTTTTTCTCTTGTCGCCGGCAAACAAAGTTTATGCATCGGTGGTTCTTACCGCAGTATTGGTGATTGCGACCGGTCTCTTTGGAAGAGAAGAGCTGGACGAGACAAGGATGTCGTTGCCGATGATCCTTTGCCTTTTCGGCCTTGCTGGTTCGATTCTCCTCACGATGGCGATTTCTCCTTATTCCATGCGGGATTTGTTCATCGACACGAGTTTTCTCCTGCTAACGGTTCTTTTCTTCTATTGCATACGACCGTCCTCGTTCGAGATTAGTCCCTTCATGAAACGCGTCTTTTATTGCCTTGCCCTTGCGGTTGTGCTGGTTTCCGTTTTTCGCCGCGACGCGGAAACTCCTTATTATGTTTTTGGTTCGTACGACAAGAACTATTTTGGCGTGGTGCTGTTCCTGTTTTTCTGCTGGTGCTGGTACGAGAAGCGAAAGCTTGGCGTAGCGGTATGTGTAGTTGCGGCTCTCGTCCTCAACAGCAGGGGATATCAAATGATGCTTCTATGCTTTGTTTTAATAAATGCTGTGATATGGGTCAGAGCGCGACGAAAGGGGTCGGTTTCTCAGCCTTCGAGATCCGTGCATCCTGTCGTGTTGTTTTTGCTCTTCGCTCTCATGTTCTTTTCAATCGTGACGTTTAGCTGGTGGTGGAGTACGGCTGTCGTCGGAGGCGATACCGTTTCGGCCTCTTTAGCATCGCGAGGTTTGAATGATACCTCTAATGCTATCAGGTTCAATTCCAATCTTTATGCTATCGAGCAGATTTCCAAGGATCCGCTTTTGATTTTTCGTGGATACGATATCGACATCCGGCGCGTCATGAACATTGGAAACCCTTTTGGCGATAAAGACACTTTGCTCGCGGTTGTGCAGCCGCACCACGCGGTCATCAACTTGCTTCTTAAGCACGGGGTTCTCTATACAATTTTTTACTTTGCTGTGTTCAGCATTGTCATCGCCCCTTATGCCAGAAAAGAGACGGCTGGCGTTTGGGTTCCGTTTTTTCTTGTCGGCATGGTGATGCATTCGACCATGACGAGTCATTACTTGCTGTTCTTTGTGTTCGTTCTAGCCACGTCGGCACATAATCAAGGTTTTTGTTGTGCGGATGCGAGTAGGGCTGCGAAGAAGTTGGAAAAGTCGCCGAATCAAAGGGTTGTTCGTCGACGTGTCGTCTCCAGGAAAGGTGCCTTCATTTGATGAATGTGGAGAGGAACGTGCTCGCTGTCATTCCTGCTCGAGGAGGCTCGAAAGGGATACCACGAAAGAATATGCGCCTTATGCACGGCAGGCCGTTGATTGACTATGCGATTTCATGTGCAGCAGAGAGCAGCTGTATCACCGATGTTGCCGTTAGCACTGATTCGAGAGAGATACTGGATTTCGTAGAACAGATCGATGGCGTTGTTGCTCTTGAGCGCAGCCCGGAACTTTCCGGAGACGATATTACGCTCGATCCGGTAGTGAATGACGCAGTGGTTCGTGTGGAAGCGTTGCGGGGTGTGCGATACGACATCGTCATCACGATGCAGCCTACCTCGCCTTTGCTAACAGTGCGCACTCTCGATACGGCGATTGAGCGGTTTTTGAATTCCGATTCGGATACGATGGTGAGTGCGACAAACGCTCCTCATTTGAGCTGGGGCAAAGACGGTCGGAATCGTTTTGTTCCGAATTACGAACGACGTCTCAATCGACAGGAGCTTCCGCCGAACTATGTTGAAACCGGTGCATTTTTGGTTTCGAAGCGTTCGTGTATCGGGCCTTCGTCTCGCATAGGGGACAACGTTACGGTTTTTGAGGTCCCTGCTGACGAAGCGGTCGACATCGACATGATGCAAGATTGGATCGTGTGCGAAGCCATGCTCTCTCGAAGGCTCATCGTGTTTCGGGTCGACGGGCATAAGGAGCTTGGCCTTGGGCATGTGTACCGTGCATTAACGCTTGGGTACGAGCTGATAGAGCATGACGTCGTATTCGTATGCAATGCACGTCATAGAGAAGGAATCGCCAAGTTGAAATCGGCGAATATGCCGGTTTTAGAGGTGGAGGACGACGAGGAGATGCTCCGATGGCTGGAGGAGCGCCGTCCCGATGTATTCGTATACGATTGCCTTGATAGCGATGCCAGTCTTATGGCTGATGTGAAGAGGTATGTTAAGCGCTTGGTGACGTTCGAGGATTTGGGTGAAGGCGCAAGGTTGGCCGATGCTGTTGTCAACGCCATTTACGAAGGGGCGTCTCCGCATGGAAACGTGTATTCGGGTAAGGGGTACGTCTGCTTGCGGGACGAGTTCCTTATAACGCAGCCTTCGGAAGATTCGGATGAGGTGCGCCGGATTCTCGTCACGTTTGGAGGAACGGATCCGCTCGATTTGACGGCGCGGGTGTACGAACTGGCAAAAAGGCATAATGCAGAGGCAGTGGACGTGACGTTTGATTTCGTTCTCGGCTCGGGATACGACAATCCTGCGGTGCAAAGCGTTCCTGAGTGCGGGATAGAGGTGAGTCGCAACGTGTTGCGCATGAGCGACCATATGCGTAAGGCCGACATGGCTCTTTCCTCCCAAGGGCGCACCACGTTCGAGCTTGCCTGCATGGGCGTGCCTACAATTGTTCTCGCGGAGAACGAACGCGAGCAGCTCCACACGTTTGCTCAAATGGATAACGGGTTCATCAACCTGGGGCTCGGAAGCGAGGTTTCCGACGAAGACCTCGCTTCAACAATAGCGTGGCTTGCGGGGGCGAGGTCCGTACGGCGAGAGATGCGCAAGCTGATGCTTGAGAACGATTTGAGATTAGGGATACGAAGAGTAAAGAGGATCGTTTTGGGAGACGTACTATGAACTTAGAGGATAGGATTGCAAGCGGGGCGTTTACACTCATAGCTGAGATCGGCGTCAATTATTACGATATCGCTCGGCAGCGTGGCATCAGCCCTATGGAGGCGGCAAAGCTCATGTGCAAAGAAGCGAGCGAAGCTGGCGTTCATGCGGTGAAATTTCAGACGTACAAGGCCGAATCGCTCGCTTCCCGACATTCTCCTTCGTATTGGGATACGAGCGAGGAATCCTCAACGAGCCAATACGAGCTTTTCAAGCGATACGACTCGTTTGGAGAGAGGGAGTATCGAGAACTTTCCGTCTATTGCGACTCGATCGGGATAGGTTTCTGCTCGACCCCCTTTGATTTCGAGTCGGCTGATTATCTAGAACCCCTGATGGGGGTATACAAAGTGTCTTCATCCGACCTGACGAACATCCCTTTCATCGAGCATCAGGCTCGAAAAGGCAAGCCTATGATTCTTTCGGTTGGGGCTGGCGACTTGACCGAGATGCGTTCTGCCGTTCAGGCGGTACGCGCCGTGAACGACAGTCCGCTCGCTCTGCTGCATTGCGTGCTCGAATATCCAACGCCGTACGAGCATGCTAATTTGAGCAGGATTGCATCGATCGCCCGGGAATTTCCAGACGTAATTGTGGGGTATTCGGACCATTGTAAGCCCGACCCCTCTGCCGAGGTTGTCAAGACGGCTTACGTGCTTGGAGCTCGCATTGTGGAGAAGCACTTCACGCTCGATAAGACGCTTCCAGGAAATGACCATTACCACGCCATGGATCCCTCTGATGCCCGAACGATCCTCGAAGGCGTGCGCTTCGTTGAAACACTACTTGGCGATTCCTCGTTACGACATAGCGAATCGGAAACTGCTGCAAGGGCCAATGCTCGTCGGTCTCTTGTCGCGGCGGCGGATATACCCGCTGGAAGCGTGATAGATAAGGGGATGCTCACGTTTAAGAGACCGGGCACGGGCATCTCGCCCTCGTTGGTGGGGGAAGTCGTGGGAAGGGTTGCTCGCGTGGATATTCCTGCGGATGTCTTGATAGACATGACAATGCTCTCGGATTCTCGTTATTTGAACGGTGCGAGTGACCAATAGATTTGAGAGAGGATGCTGAGTGAAACGGTTGATTTCGAAAGTAAAGCAGGTGCTTTTCGGTGCGGTGGTGAGAACCCGTGCGCGTACGGTGGGCAAAGGTCTCAAAGTGAATCGCTATTCATGGGTATCGAAAAGCGTCGTGCTGGGAGACAACGTTAACTTTAACGGTATGAGAATTGTTGGCGAAGGAGAAATTCGGATCGGGAGCAATTTTCATTCGGGAAGAGGGTGTTCGATAATTGGTTCGTTTCATGACTTCGACTACGGTGATGCCGTTCCGTATGGTATGGCGAAGATTGATAAAGATGTGGTGATTGAAGACAACGTATGGCTTGGGGATCAAGTCATCGTTCTTGGAGGGGCTCATATCGGAGAGGGCGCTGTTATACAGGCTGGGAGTGTCGTCGTTGATCATGTTCCAAAGGGTGCTGTTGCCGGAGGTCATCCTGCCAAAATGTTCAAGATGCGAGATATGGATCATTACGAAGCTCTGAAAGCACAAGGTCGGTTCTTTTGATTTTTCGACAAAGAGCAGGAAAAAAAGGGTTGGATCGCGTCTGATAACGAGGTGAACTCATGGAGATATCACGCAGGCGTGATGCTTCGATAGCTTTTTTCTCGGTTATGAAAGGCGATCTGGTCGAGTCGTATCACGGGGAGCTTCGTCGAATTTATCGGAGGCGGCTTCGGTCGTGAGCGCGCAATAGTCTAGCAGGCAGGAGATCAGCCTTATGGCGTCGGGCTCGTGCATGCCGCTGTTCGCAAGCGCCAGGGTTAAAGAGGCTAGGCCGCTGAGCGTCGTGCGCACGTCGGTGAGTTTATCGACGGCACCGGTTTTAGTTTCGATGATCGGTGACTGTCGGAACATCTTAACCTCAAATCCGAATATAAAGAAATAAATCTGTACATTCAGATATTCTAATCCAGGGCTGATGAAAAGGAAATAGCGCTTTTGATCCTCGGCTTTTCGACGCTGCGGTTTGCTGGTAGTCTGTCAGCAGCGAGGAGGAACAACGATGGCTTCCATTAGGTTTTTCAAGCTTTTCGATATGCTTGCGCGGATGGGGTATAAAAAGACCGATCTCAAAACAGAGATAGGGCTTTCGTCAACTACCATCGCCAAGCTCTCCAAAGGGGAGTCCGTCACCACGGACACCATCCTTCGCATCTGCGAGCGATTTGACGTGCAGCCGGGCGACATCATGGAGTACGTCCCCGACGAGGATCAATCTTAGAAGTTCGCTACCCACCTTCAATGCTTTCTTTGTGAGTTGCGTCCGTCACTATCGCTATCCTTCGACTCGCCGCACTCGCTCAGGACGACGGGGGATGGATGGGGCGCTGACCCCGTTCTATTGTCTTGTTCGGCACCGCGCGGTATTTCGTCCGGCGTTTTTCCAGGTCGTGCGATTTGGGAACCGTTTTCGGCACGGTTGACGAGGCTAACATTGTCATGGAAGTCGATTCGCGTCCGCCTCCGCACGGTTTCGCTTGTCGATGTGCAGCAAAAACGTCGGTTTGGCACATTTCGACGAACTTCGGCCTCGTTTCCCGAAGAAGGCTGAAGCGAAACCCCAGGTCGCGTTCGGCGGCCTCCTGGGAATATGGCATCCGGGCGGGTCTGGCGTGCCAAACCGGCGATTTTGCTGCACGCAGGCACTCCGAAACCGTGCGTCGGCCCGGCTCGACCGCGAACCCGCTCATCGGCTCGGCTCGGCCGCGCTTCCGTGCGCCCGGGCTTAGCTTCAGAGTCTGGTAGGGGGCGGCTCTCGAACCAGCCCTCGAATTCAACAGCTTGCGGAAATTACCTGCACGTGAGCTTGTTTTTCGGCAACTTTGCTATAATGACTGATCGTGTGCATGTATTGCGCGTTTTCCATACCTGTGCACCAGTCGCTGAATATACAAGAAAACGAGGTTGAAATGAGCGAACTGCTTAACCAGCTGTGGACTCCTGAACTGCAAGCCGCGTTCACCGTGGTTGTGGTGC